>NPID01001771.1_pt2 | contig 23177 bp, 21 predicted proteins | sample 8637491 | NCBI WGS metagenome assembly NPID01 (sample SAMN07420843, study PRJNA396082) | bioreactor metagenome | isolation source: sample BA6 brine-fed electro-methanogenic bioreactor BA | place: Japan: Kochi | collected 2016-06-14 | reverse complement strand
GCTTGACGATCAGCGGCTTGGAGAGATTTTTCCGCACCAGGCTGACCACTTCGGAAGCCGCCTTGGGGTCGGTCCCGAAGACGATCCCCCCCTTTTTGACGTTGGGACAGGAGATGTTGAGTTCGACCCCGGCGATCTCCGGAATATCCGAAAGACGTTTGGCAACTTCGCCGTACTCCTCCAGGGTATTGCCGAAAAAGTTGACGATCACCGGCGTGTTGACCTCCCGCAAAAAGGGAAGCTTGTATTTGATGAAAGCGTCGACGCCGACATTCTGCAGACCGATGGCGTTGAGCATGCCACTGATCGTTTCGGCGATTCTCGGCGTGGGGTTGCCGGCTTTCGGCTTCAGCGAAAGCCCCTTGGTAATGATCGCACCGATTTTCTCAAGATCCAGAAAAGGGGCATACTCCTCTCCGTAACCAAAGGTTCCCGAGGCCGGCATGACCGGGTTCTTGAGTTTAATGCCGGCGATCTCCACCGCCAGACTGGGCCGCTCAGCGATGTTAGCGGACTTGGCAGAATAACTGGTCATGACTTGCATCCCTCGCAATATCCTTGTTCGGCTCCCATACGGCTCCAATCCAGCTGGTCAGCCCTGAAAACAGGGCCCTCCTTGCAGCTGCAGAGGTAGCGCGGCGTTGCATCGGTGTGGCCGACGCCCTTGACCACACAACCCAGACAAGCCCCCACCCCGCACGCCATGAGCGCCTCGAGAGAAACCTGCAGTGGCGTATTACGCGCTGCGCAGATACCTTGAACCGCCTCGATCATCGGCATCGGGCCGCACGCATAAACACTGGCTCCGGGGTACTTGTCCAGCTTACGTTCCAAAACCTGGGTGACCAACCCCTCCTCGCCAAGGCTGCCGTCGTCGGTGGATACGTAGGTTTCGACCCCCAGACGCTCGAATTCCGTAACCGCGAGGATATCCTCGCGGGTCCGTCCGCCCATGAGCAGACGAACGCTGCAGGTTTTGGTCAATTGGCTGGCCAGCATGTACAGTGGAACCAGACCGATACCCCCTCCAACCAGAATTTTTTCCTCGCCCGGATCGCCCAGGTCGAAGCCCCGGCCCAACGGGCCGAGGACTTCAACCCGGTCGCCGTGATGCAGCCCGGTCATGATGGTTGTGCCTCTACCGACGACCTTGTAGAGCAGTTCCAGATATTCCTTCGGCGGCTGACCTTCGCAATCGGGGGGCAGAAAGCCGGTGCGGAAAATCCCGAACGGCCGCCTCAGCAAAGGCGGCAGAGACGTCTGCACGCGAAACATGACAAACTGTCCGGGTCGGGCCGATGCACCGAATTCGGGCGCCAGGATTCTCATCCGGTAATACCCCGGCGAAATTTCCTGGTTGGACAGGACCATGGTCTTGTAATTTTTCATAGGCTGTACTCTCTCCTCCTCCAAATTCGTCAAAGGCGGTATTCATACCCGTCGGCCTTCAGCGCTCCATCAGCAGGGCATCCTCGCCGTCCGGATAATAGCCGGGTCGCCGGGCGGTGACCTTGAATCCGTGGGCTTCGTATAAGGCAATGGCGCCAAGGTTGCCGGCCCGCACCTCCAGATAGCCCTTACGCAGCGCCTGCTTTCGGCTTCGGCCCAGCACGTGCTCCAGAAGCGCATGGGCTACGCCCCTGCGGCGAAAGGGTGGAGCCGTGGCGACATTGAGGATCTCCAGTTCGCCATGCAGATACCATGAGCAGAGATAGCCGACGACCCCCTCCTCGGTAATCAGCAGATCGACTGCCGCAAACGGGTTGGTCAGTTCATTCCTGAAGTGGTCCTCGGTCCAGGGGTGCGAATAACAGAGCCTTTCGACGGCCAGAACTTCGTCAAGGTCGGATTCGGTCATCCCCCGAATCGAAAAGGATTCAGCCTCAAGCATCCTCGGGATCCTGAACCGACCTATTCCAACAAGGTCGGCATACAAAAAACGGCCATGGAAATCGGCCGGAAATACATGTATTATGGGCAGGCGGCGGTCTGCAGGTTCCCTCGGGAACCCCGGGGTGTAATCATAAATTACGACTTTATATCTGTAAAGGGATAAAGACACTTGCCAGGTTACGCCCGGGACTTTGCCGTTGACAAGCGACAGGGGCTTGATTTAATAATTAGGCCATTTTTGCCACGAGGAGTTTAGGGAATTGAGCGACGACAATAAGGCGACTTACAAGGATGCCGGTGTCGACATTGATGCCGGCAATCGTTTTGTCAAAATGATAAAGCCCCTGGTCAAGGCCACCTCCCGACCGGAGGTACTGACCGACATCGGGGGGTTTGGCGGGCTTTTCTCACTCAATGCCGCCAAGTACAAGAAACCAACCCTGGTCGCCTCGACCGACGGAGTCGGCACCAAATTGAAGCTGGCCTTCATGATGGACAAGCACGACACCGTGGGGATCGACCTGGTGGCCATGTGCGTCAACGACATCGTCGTTCAGGGCGCCGAGCCGCTGTTTTTTCTCGACTACCTGGCCACCGGCAAGCTCGCCCCGGAAAAAGCCACCGAGATCGTCAAGGGAATCTCCGATGGCTGCATTCAGGCCGGCTGCGCCCTGATCGGGGGCGAAACGGCCGAAATGCCGGGGATGTATGCCGACGGCGAATATGACCTGGCCGGCTTCACCGTCGGGGTGGTTGACAACAACCGCATCATTGACGGGTCCACCATCACCGTGGGCGACCGCCTGATCGGGATCGCCTCTAGCGGGCTGCATTCCAACGGCTACTCTCTGGCGCGAAAAGTGTTCTTCGAGCGCATGAATCTGCAGGCCGATGCCTCGATTCCGGAGCTGGCGAAACCGCTTGGGGAAGAACTGATCACCCCGACCCGCATCTACGTCAAAACCGTCCTCAACCTGCTTCGGGATTTCCAGGTCAAGGGAATGGCTCACATCACTGGCGGCGGAATCCTGGAAAACGTTCCCCGGGTGCTGCCCAAACATTGTCAGGCCATCATCGAGAAGCAAAGCTGGGACAAGCCGGCCGTTTTCGAACTGCTTCGCAACGGCGGCAATATTGATGAAAACGAAATGTACCGCACCTTCAATTACGGGATCGGCATGGTTCTGGTCGTTTCCGCCAACGAAGCCGATGATATCATGGTCCGCCTCTCCGGACTCAAGGAGCAGGCTTTTTTGATCGGCGAAATCGCCAAATGCCCGAAGGGCGAAGAACCGATCAAGCTGGTTTAGAAAAAATTCCAGAATACAGCCCCCGAAGATCAGGAGGGGCCTGCGCCCCTCATCCAACCATGCATGCCTGGAGGTTCTGTGGCAAAAAAACTCCGCATCGGCGCCCTGGCATCCGGCGGCGGCACCAACCTGCAATCGATTATCGACCGGTGCGGCGACGGCACCCTGTCGGCAGAAATTGCCCTGGTCATCAGCAACAATCCGGATGCGGGCGCTCTCGCCCGGGCCGAAAAGGCGGGAATTCCCTGCCAATGCATTGACCATCGCCGTTTTGAAAACCGTGAAGACTTCGACCGGGCCATGGTCGCGGCCCTCCAGGAGGCCGGAGTCGAACTGGTGGTCCTGGCCGGATTCATGCGGCTTATTTCCCAGGTTTTTCTGGATGCCTTCCCCCAACGGATCATGAACATCCACCCGGCCCTCCTGCCTGCCTTTCCCGGATTGCACGTGCAGCGCAAGGCCCTGGAATACGGCGCCCGTTTTGCCGGATGTACCGTTCATTTCGTCGACACCGGGGTGGATACCGGGCCGATCATCATCCAAGCCGTGGTACCGGTTCTCGATGATGATTCGGAGAAAACCTTGGCGGACCGGATTCTGACCCAGGAGCACCTGATCTATCCCCGGGCCATTCAATTGTTCGCCGAGAACAGATTGCGGATTAAAGGACGCAGAGTGCGCATCGAGCCACCACTGGACCCCCCTGAACAGGCAATGACAAACCCGCCGCTCTGACAACCTCAAAAGATCACTTTGCCAGGACTCAGCCGACGGTCCTGTCGAGTAAAAGCGTCCCCTCGCCTAGCCCCACGACGAATCCTGTCATCCGGCCCTGGCGCCAGCAATCCCGCTAAGGAATTTCGCTGCCGAGGAGCCTCCCAAATGACCGAAACGATTCTGGTCAGTGCCTGCCTTCTGGGACTGCTGACCCGCTATGACGGCACGGAAAAACGCAACCCCAGGGTTCTCGATTTTATCTCGGACCGGGGCCTCGTTCCCATTCCAATCTGCCCCGAACAATTGGCGGGCCTGCCGACCCCCCGGCCGCCGGTACGTTTTTCTCGTGCAGATGGGACCGGAATACTGGACGGCACCGGCAGCCTGATTGACGAAGATGGAAATGAATTTGCCCAAACCTTTCTTAAAGGGGCCATGGAATCGGTCAAAATCGCCCGTCTGACCGGGTGCAGAAAGGCCCTCCTCAAAGAGCGCAGTCCCTCTTGCGGCGTCTCGCGAATATACCGAGGCGAGGCTTTGACCGCCGGACAGGGAGTGACCTGCGCGCTCCTGAGACGCAACGGCCTTCAGGTCTTCAGCGAGGAGGATCTCTGATTCGACCGCCCCCTGCCACAGGAGCTTCAGAGCGCCTCTCTGGCTGGCGGCGAAACCTTCACCCTTGATTAAAACCGTGTCCCAGTATTTTTACGACGTTATCATTATCGGCGAAAGCCTGGCTGCCACGATAGCCGGAACCCTACTGGCCAAAGGCGGCTGCCGGATTCTGACCTTCCGCGGCCAGGACCGTCACCCTGACCCATGGTTTTTTTCTTCGCTACACCTGGAAAAGGTGCTCGAAACCCTTGGCGGCCGGGCATGCTTTACCGAACCTCCACGCTTCCAGGTCCTGACCAGAGAGCACCGCCTGGAAATCCATGGCAGCCATTCCCTCGAGGAAGAACTCCAGCGGGAATTTCCTGCCAGCTTTTCCCCCCTCGCCGTTCTGCTGCAGGAGCTGTTGTCTCTCGGGTCCCGCTTGGAAGAAACCCTCTGTGCGGCTGGCGAGCTGCCTCTTTTCGGCCTCACGAGCCGCTTTCGGTTCCACCGCAAAAGCCTGGGACGTCACCTTTCAGGACGACAGCTGCGCCAGCCGCTGACCGCACGATGGTCCACCCTCAGCAGCGACTCGGCCCGCCGGACAATTGCAACGCTTTTTGCCGGCCTTTCACTTAAACCCGCCGAGGAGTTGACCCTGGCCGAAGGCGCCCTTCTCTGGAACAGTGCCAACCGCCCCGACGGCGTATCCCAAGTCGATCTCGCCGATTTTCTCAAGCGTCGGTACCGACAGTTTCACGGTGTCGAGGAAGATTATTCCCGGCTGGCCCCCATTGAATATCAGGCCGATCACTTGACCGGCCTGACCTTAAAGGGAGGCGGCAAGTGCCGTGGGGCTCATTTTCTTCTGGGAGATCGCAAGGGGTTGGATTTTCTGCCCGGCAAATTTACCGATTGGATTGGGCCCGAGCCTACTCGGGAGCGGCTTGAAACTATTGTTTCCGCCGATCACATTTCCCCCCTGCTGGCCCCCCGGGTAATCATCGAAGGACTTCCTCCCCTCCGCCTTGAGTTCCCTGCCGGCCCAACCAAAGCCGCAATCGAATGGGGCAGCGGCGGGAATTTGCCCTCCATGGGCACTGCACTGCTGAAGGACCGCCTCTCCCTTGCCCTGCCCTTTGCCAAGTTGCAGATACCGGAAGTTTCCGTAAAAAGTGCAGTAAAACCCTCGGGCAGGGTGATCAAATCTCCACGCCGGACATTTCCTGGAGCGGCCAGCCCTGTCAAGCTGGCAAAAAACCTCTGGTACTGTCATGGCAAGGGAGTATTGCCCGCTCTAGGGACGATTGGAGAAGTCCTTGTGGGGGTTTCCATGGCGAACCATCTGTTGCGAGTCATCAAACATTGAACAAGAGGAGTTCTCGCCCCGTTCATTTCCAGTCACTTTCCCCAGAAAATGGTTGCAATCCAGAGGGAAGCGTGTTAGTAATTCACGTTCCATATTTCCAGGAGGTTTTTCAAGATGGCCAAAGTATGTGAAATTTGCGGAAAAAAACCGACCACTGGCAACAATGTCAGCCATGCACATAACAAAACCCGGAAGGTCTGGTACCCCAACCTGCAGAAAGTAAAAGCGGTTGACAAGGGGTCCGTTCGCTCCATGAAGGTCTGTACTCGCTGCATTCGCGCCGGCGCTGTTACCAAAGCCGTCTGAGCCAGTTTCAGCCGCGAAAACGAACAAAGGGGCGATTCCTCTCGAATCGCCCCTTTGTGTTTTTAACGCTCCGCGCTCTACCCGACATCAATCGCCGCCGTAGGCCACCCATTCAATTTCAACGGCCACCCCTTTGGGCAACGCGGCCACCTGGACGGTCGCCCGAGCAGGAGGAGTGCCCTTGAAGCGTTTGCCGTAAATTTCATTTACGGTCCCGAAGTCTTCAAGATCGGTGAGAAAAATCGTGGTTTTGACCACCTGGTCGAAATCCGAACCGGCGGCAGCCAGCATGGCGGCCATATTATCCATCACCCGCTCGGTCTGGGCCTCGATTCCCCCGCTGACAACCTTGCCGGTAGCCGGATCGAGTGGGATCTGCCCCGAAAAGAAGAGATACTGCCCCGCTCTGACCCCCTGGGAATAAGGCCCGATTGCGGCCGGGGCCTGATCTGTTTCGATTTTTTCGATCGGCATGACCTTCCTCCTGAAAATTCTTCTTGTCCCGATTTGTTTCCCATCAAAGGGCTATAGCTAATTGCGCATCCTCTCCACCTTGTAAACCCCCTTGAGCTGCAGCAACGCCTTGATGACCTGGTTGAGGTGTTCCAGATCCCGGACATCGACTTCAAACGTGTTCACTCCCCTTCGGTCCGGGGTTGAGAGAACATTCGCGCTGATGATGTTGGCTTCGCAATTGGAGATCGCCCCTGTGATACCCGTCAGCATCCCTTTCTGATCCAGGCAGTACACACGAATTTTGGCAGGTCGAGTGCTCTTGCGCTTCTTGTCCCACTCCACCTCAATTCGACGCTCCGGGTCGCCCTCCATGACGTGAGGACAGTCCGCCGTGTGAACGGTCACCCCCCTCCCACGGGTGATAAACCCGGTGACCGCATCGCCCGGAAGCGGATTGCAGCATTTTGCGAACCGCACCATGATGTCTTCCACGCCCTGAATCTTGATGGCGCTGGAAGGCTTTTTCCGGATTTTATCAATAACCTTGCCAAGACGTCCGGGCTGGCCGAGCTTTTCTTTTTCAGCCTTGAGCTTCTCCTGAGGAATGATCCGACTGACAACCTGCCCAAGAGGAACTTTACCATACCCTACACCAACCAACAGATCGTCAGTGGATTTAAATCCGAGCTCAGCTACAGCCTGAGCCAGATCAGCCGAAGTCATGACCCGCTTCAGACTGAACCCGTACTTTCGCAGCTCTTTCTCCAGCAAATCCTTGCCGAGCTCCAGACTCTTTTCCCGTTGCTCGGCTTTAATCCACTGACGAATTTTATTACGGGCCTTCGATGTCCGGACGAATTTGAGCCAGTCTTTACTTGGCGTCTGGCTGGGTGCGGTCAGCACCTCGACGATGTCACCGTTTTGCAGCTTGGTTTTCAGCGGCACCAGCTTACCGTTGATTTTGCCGCCAATGCAGCGATGACCGACATCGGTATGAACGCTGTATGCAAAATCAATGGGCGTGGAGCCGATGGGAAGCTCCTTGACATCTCCCCGGGGAGTAAACACATAAACCTCTTCCGGGAACAGATCCACCTTGACCGAATCCATGAACTCTCGGGAATCCTTGAGTTCCTGCTGCCATTCAAGCATTTGTCGCAACCAGGCAAAATGCTTGTCTTCGCGGCCCGATGCCGTGGTGGAGCCCTTTTCCTTGTATTTCCAGTGCGCGGCAATCCCTTCCTCAGCGATCCGGTGCATCTCCTCGGTTCGGATCTGCACCTCCATCCGCGCCCCGTAGGGGCCCATCACGGTGGTATGGAGGGATTGATACATGTTCGCCTTCGGCATGGCGATATAGTCTTTGAACCGCCCGGGAATCGGCTTCCATGCCGCATGAATGGTGCCAAGGGCGCCGTAACAGTCGCGAACGTTTTGGACCAGGATGCGAAATGCGATCAGATCGAATACCTGATCGAAATCGATTCCCTGCCGCTCCATCTTCAAATAGACGGAATACAGGTGCTTGAACCGCCCGGAGACCTCGCCCTCGATCCCCTGCTCGAGGAGCTTGTCCTGAATGGTTTTCTTGACATCCTCGATATAGTTGATTCTTTCCTTTTTCTTGGCGCTGACCTGCCTGGCCAGGTCTTTATAGACATTCGGGTACAGATACTGGAAAGAAAGATCTTCCAGCTCGCTTTTGATCCAGCTGATCCCCATCCGGTTAGCCAGCGGCGCATAAATATCCAGAGTCTCCTGGGCAATCTTCTTCTGCCGCGCCTCCGGCTGGAACTTGAGGGTGCGCATGTTATGCAGACGATCCGCCAGCTTGACCAGAATGACGCGGATATCCCGGGCCATGGCAAGAAGCATTTTGCGGAAATTCTCCGCCTGCCGCTCCTCGCGGGTCCGGAACGTCATCTTGCCGATCTTGGTGACACCGTCGGCCAGCCGTGCGACCTCTTCACCAAACAGCGACCGCAATTCTTCAAAGGTAGTCAGGGTATCCTCAAGGGTATCATGGAGCAAGCCCGTGACAATCGTGGGGACGTCCATTTTCAGCCGGGCGAGGATATAGGCGACCTCCATGGGATGGGTCAGATAGGGTTCGCCGGAAAGCCGCACCTGTCCCTGATGGACCTTGGCACTGAACACGTAGGCCTTCCGTACCGCGTCGAGGTCGCCGTCGGGATCGTAGGAAAGTATGTTTTCGAGGATGTCGTCTAAACGGACCATGCTGACTCTACCCGGAAAACGCTTACCGGCACCATGCCGCGTATCACTACCCCGGTAATCGCTTAGAGCCTGATGGGAAGGGGAATGGCGGACCAAAAAAGCAGACGGCGCATGGCCGTCTGCAGGGGGATCGTTGCGTCGTTACTTCTTCCGGGACGGAAGCTCGTACTCGATTTTTCCGGCGGCCACTTCTCGCAGCGCCAGAACAATCTTCTTATTGCCGGCTTTGTTCTCGATCAGGGGCTGCCCCCCCTTGTAGAGTTGCTTAGCACGTTTGGCGCCAACCATCACCAGCAAAAAACGGTTCGGAACCTGTGTGAGGCAGTCTTCAACAGTAATTCTGGCCATGCTCGTCTATTCTCCTGTTTTGAAATTCTTGTGCTCAACGGCAATCAAGAATAGGGACTAAAAGTCAAAAACATCTTTCAACGTTGCCAGAACCCGCGAAGACCGACACCCCTCAGCCAGGAGGATGGCCTTCAACTGCTCAAGCGCCAAATTGAACTCGTCATTGACGACGATGTAATCGTACCACGCCGCCTCCCGAATCTCGCCCCGGGCATTGATGATGCGGCGTTCGATCACGGCCTCGGAGTCGGTATTGCGGCCATCCAGGCGTCGCCGGAGCTCTTCAAAGTTCGGCGGAAGGATGAAAATGTAGACGCCTTCGCGGTAATTCCGCTTAAGCTGCAAAGCCCCCTGGCAGTCGATGTCCAGCAATACGTCCTGCCCCGCTGCGCGGGCTTCCTCCAGGGTTTTTACCGCCGTGCCATAACGGTTGCCATGAACCTCCGCCCACTCGGCAAAGGCTCCGGCAGAGACCATCTCGTCAAAAACCCGGGAAGAGACGAAATGATAATCGATCCCCTCTTTTTCTCCAGCCCGTGCCGGCCTTGTCGTATAGGAGACAGAATGCCGAAGCCCTGGAAAAAAGTCAATTATTTCCTTGCAAAGCGAGGTCTTACCGGCACCCGAAGGAGCGGATATGACAAACAGAATTCCTTCACGCTGCATAATTCTTCCCCGCAGATCCTACTCGATATTCTGTACCTGCTCGCGGATTTTTTCCAGTTCAGCCTTGATGCCCACAACCAATCGAGTTAAGCTCGCATCGTTGGATTTGGACCCCATGGTATTGACTTCCCGGTTCAACTCCTGGGTCAGAAAATCCATCTGCCGCCCAACGGGTTCGGTTGCCCTGAATAGTCCGCGGAACTGGTCAATGTGGCTCTTAAACCGGATAATCTCCTCGCTGATATCGCACCGGTCGGAAAAAACCGCAACCTCCTGAGCGACCCGTTGCGGATCCATTTCAACGTCGCCGACCAACCGCTCAAGGCGTTCAGTCAACTTAGCCCGCCATTCAACGGGGACTTGGGGAGCCCGCTCTTCCACACTCCCAAGAAGCCCGCCAACAACCTTGAGCCGCTCCTCCATGTCCTGTCGGGTCGCTTCCCCCTCGGTCTGGCGCATCACCTCCATGGCATCCAGAGCTCTGCCCATCGCCTGGGTCAAGCATTTACGCAGTTCATCCTCGACCAGTTCGCCTTCCTTGAGGACAATCACATCTTTTTGCGCAGCCAGCAGCGACAGAGGGATGCCGCCGTCCACCGGGAACTGGGTGCGAATATCCTCGAAAAGCTCCACGTAAGCGGCAACCAGGGGCCGGTTCATAACCGGCTTAACCGATGCCTGATCGCCGAACTCAAGGTTGATAAATACATCAATCTTGCCCCGCTTCAGCCTTTCGGCGATCCGCTTTTTAATCTCGCTCTCCAGCACCATCAACGAGCGCGGCGCCTTGATGCTGATATCGCAGTAACGGTGATTCACCGATTTGATTTCAACGGATATCGAAAGCTGGTCAGTTTCGGCCTGCCCCTTTCCGTAGCCGGTCATGCTTTTGATCATAGATCTGCCCTCTAAATGAATTTCTGTAACTTCAGGGAGAAAGGCGGCTAAGATATGCCTAAAAACTAAATGTGTCAAGATCCCACAATTTCCAGCCGGACGCCTCAGCCCCTCTCAGATGCTGCTCTTGGCGGGTCCTTGGTGGCAGGATGAAGAATCACCTTGGCTAATTTTGGCTTTTTGGCGGGCAGATATTCAGGCACAAGATCCTGGAGTGTTTTTATCACAATATCCAACTCCAGCCTTCTTGCCGCATCGAATAAATCATCCAGCTGCCTTGTAATTAATCTCTCGTTTGTCAAAACAGCCCTGGCGACACAGATTTTTTCGTGGGAAGTCCCCACCACGCCTTCACCGGAAAGCAAAAGCTCCTCGAAAAGCTTCTCGCCCGGCCTCAATCCGGTAAATACAATATCGATATCCTCATAAGGACGCATTCCTGAAAGACGGATGACCTCTTCGGCCAAATCCAGAATCTTGACCGGCTGGCCCATATCGAGAAGAAAGATCTCCCCCCCCTGGCCCATGCTGCCGGCTTGGAGGACCAGCTGGGTCGCTTCGGGAATGGTCATGAAGAACCGGGTTACATCGGGGTGGGTCACGGTCACCGGCCCGCCTTTTTTAATTTGCTCCTTGAACGTGGGCACAACGCTGCCGTTGCTGCCGAGGACATTGCCGAACCTCACCGTGACAAAATGGGTTTTGCTTTCCTGGGCAAGGGTCTGCACATAGAGTTCAGCGGCGCGCTTGGTGGCCCCCATGACGTTGGTCGGGTTGACCGCCTTGTCGGTGGAAATCATGACAAAATTTTTCACGCCGATCGCATGGGCCGCATCGGCAACAATCTTGGTGCCCCGGATGTTATTGTTGACCGCTTCAGCAGGGTTGTGTTCCACCATGGGGACATGCTTGTAGGCGGCGGCGTGGAAAACGACCTCCGGCATGAATTCATCGAAAATGGCTTCCACCCGGGCGCGGTAGCGAACGTCGCCCAGGATGGCGCTAAGTGGGATATTCGGGAAATACTCCGTCAGCTCTTGCTCTATCCGAAATAGGGGTGTCTCGGCATTGTCAAACAAAATTAGCTTCGCTGGGTAAAACCTGGCGAGTTGTCTACAAAGCTCACTTCCGATGCTGCCGCCCGCTCCGGTAATCAAAACCTTTTTCCCGGTAATGTAGGATCGGATTTTTTGCGTATCCAGGCGCACGGGATCCCGGCCCAGCAAGTCTACCACGTCGACATCCTTTACCTGTTGAACCGAAACCTTTCCATCGATGAGATCCCCTACTCCAGGGAGAGTCTTGAATTTAACCCCGGCATCCAGACATGTTTCGACGATTTTTCGGATTTCTTTTCCAGAAGCAGAAGGAATCGCAATGATCACCTCGTCAATGCCGAACTCTTCACTGACCTCCCCAATTTCTTTAAGACCACCAAGAACAGGAAATCCCTGGAAGCGAAGCTTCAGCTTTTGGGGGTCGTCGTCTACAAAGCCAACCACTTGTTTTTTCAGTTTGGGATTTTGGCGAATCTCCTTGACAATCATCTGGCCAGCATCGCCGGCGCCAGCAACGAGTACCCGGGTTCGATCATTGTAAAAATCTATATAGTTCGGCATCGGGATATAATTTTCCCGAAACGCCCGGGTGAAAAATCGTACACCACTTATCAGAAGAAAACAAAGGACACTATCCGTAATGAATACAGATCTAGGGATAAACTCCAACCGATAAACAAGTACTGCGTAAATCAAAAAAACCAGGGAAGCAATCAGGTTTGCTTTAAAGATTCCAAGCAGGTCGGCCATTGAGACATATCGCCACCACCCCCTGAATAGTCCCATTTTCCAAAAAACAAAAAGCTTAATCACCACCAGGACAGGAAGGAGAGCCAGGAACCGTGTGAAAAACGGCTCCGGAATTTTCAGATCAAATCTAAGAGCATAGGAAAGGTAAAAGGACGAAACAATCAGCAAAAACTGCAGCAATGCCGTCCAAATACGACGGAATTGAAAAAGTAAACTCCTGATAGAATAAACTGTTTCAAAAGTCATATCATCCTGCCGATGGGATCCTGATAAAATTTCTTACTTTCAACGAAACAAAGAGGAATACAGCAAGCGAGAATCCCCACAGCCCTACCTGCCAGGTCCAGCCCGTGTTCCATGCCAGAAGCATCAACCCACCCAGAAGCAACTGTATCACGCCATACCCCAAAGCGACAGAATGATGAGACCTTTTCAATTCATTAACAAAAATCTGGTAAAGATGTTTTCGGTGGGCTTGAGAAAGCTTTTCTCCAGCCCTCCAACGGAAAAAAAGGGTTGTCAGGGTGTCCGCATAAAAAAGAAACAGAAAAAAGGTCAAACAAAGGAACTCTGGAACGCTTGGGGTCAAAAGGCAAATCAAGGCCCCAAAGACAAATCCGAGGGAAATGCTGCCCACATCACCCATAAAAACCTTGGCATGCGGAAAGTTGTGAGGTAAAAAACCCAGGCAGGCCATGGCCATCCCAAAACAAAACAAGGCTTCAGGCTGGATGTTGGCACCACTTAAAAGGACGAACAAACCCAAAAGGCAAAATGCTATGGCTCCGGTAATCCCAGCAATTCCATTGATACCATCCATGAAATTATAAAAATTAGCTGTGCCAACGACGAAAAAAACCCAAAAAACCTTGAGCCCCACACCCCAAACTCCCCCGGCCCATTCGTGCAAGGGGATCATATAAATGACAAAACCGGCAACCACAAACTGCACTACCAACCGGGATTTTGCTGATAGATCAAGACGGTCATCGAAAAAACTTATGACGCCTACCCCCACAGGCCCCATGATCAACCACCACGGCAGGTGGAGAATAATTCCCGAGATCAAGAGGGCGACCACAATGCCCACGCCTCCACCCCGCGGAGTGGGCCTGACATGAGAACTGCGAACATTAGGGAGGTCCACCAGGCCCCAGTGGGTGGCACATCGTAAGATGACCCAGGCACCTGAGAACCCCAGGAAGAAACAAATAAGCACCAAAATCAAAAAAGTCATTTTTTAAAAAATGCAATTCACCGATAATGGAAAAGACGCATCATTTTATATTAAAAATCCCCAAAGACCAATCATTTATGATGACAAAAAATCAAAAAGTTGAAATTTTCGGCGCGACCAGCCTTATTGCACCCTATTTGTTAAAAAGATTGGCCGCCGGGGGTTTTTCAGGGCGCTGCTGGAGCCGTAATCCCCAGCCCGAGGGTTTCGAACCGGAGACCTTTCAATGGGGCGTTCTGGATGTATTAAACCCAGGCGGCTGGAACCCGGAGCCAGAAGCGATATTGATCTCCCTGATGCCGATATGGCTGCTTCCCAATCTCGTTTCTCAGAGTGAAGGATTGCACCAGGTCATCGCCTTCAGTTCGACCAGCGTTTTCAGCAAAACCATCAGCCAGGATCCCAAAGAAAAGAACCTTGCCGCCATGCTGGCCGAAGGCGAAGAGGGTTTAATCAAAACCTGCCGGAATATGAACATTTCCTGGACGATCCTGCGCCCTACCCTCATTTACGACCCATGGAAAGATGAAAACATTTCCGCGATCGGCCGATTTATTAAGAAATGGCATTTTTTCCCCCTGGCCTATCCCGCGCGGGGGCTGCGCCAACCCATCCATGCAGACGACCTCGCTGTTGCTGCAGTAGCAGCCATGAACAACCGGGATGCTTTTGATACGGATTTTAATCTGACAGGGGGGGAAACTCTAAGCTATCTAGAGATGGTCAAGCGTGTTTTTGAGGGGTTGGGGAAAGCCAAGTTCATAATTCCGCTGCCTATTTTTTTCCTAAAGGTTGGGCTCGCCTTTTTAAACCGGATGACCAGGGAAGAATACAGTCCGGAACTGTTTACCCGAATGAACCAGGACCTGGTCTTCGATGCAAAGCCGGCTCAAGCCAGTCTCAATTACCAGCCAAGACCTTTTCATCCAGAATTCAAGGCCTGATTTAGGTTGCATCGCGGTCTTTGCTGGCCCGTTTTGAGACTTTCTGGACCGCCCCACCAAGGAAGCTTTTGCCCGCAACCATCAAAAACCGGGAAAAAATCCCGATGTTTACCAATCCAAGAAAACCCGGCGGATAGGCTCCCTTGAAGTGTTTGCGGAAGTAGGTCCAAAAACCTTTGGTCTTGTGCCACTCGACAAAAATTTTGGGCGCATCACTGGTGCTTTTGTGGTGAACGATCGACACGTGGGGGCAGAAATAAACTTTCCCACCCGCCTTGCGAAAACGGTGACAGAAGTCGATGTCCTCGACATGAAGAAAATAGTCTTCATCCATCCCGCCGATGGCCCAATAGTCCTTCTTCGGTAGCATCATGCAGGCGCCACTGATGACAGGCACCTCGATGGTTTGGGATGGAAGAGACTCGCAATGGAGGTTGAATTTAAAGGCAAGAGCCGAATCAGGAAAGAGACGATGGAACCCCAAGGCCTCTCCCAGGGCGCGCAAAGGGGTTAGTTCTTCCCGCCGGCTGCCCGGTTGTTCCTCGCCGGAGGATTCTAATAGACGACCGCCAACCAACCAAGGGCCGTCAAATGATGCCGCATCTTCCAAAAAACGGGATATTCCACCTGAAGGTATAAAGCCGTCGGGGTTTAAAAACAATAAAACATCGCATATCGCATGGTAGACACCTAAATTGCATCCTTTTGCGAACCCAACATTTCCCTGCCCGGAAATAAGGGTCACACGCGCATCTTCCTCAGCAATATTTATTAGCTCTCTTTCAACATCTTCGGGATTGCCATTGTTAACCACAACAATCTGTCCCACCTCTTTTTGGTCTAGAATTTTTTCAAGGGCGGGGAAAAGAGGAGTCCCAGTATGGTAGGTAACGAAAACTACTGAAATCTTTTCCTGTTTATGGTTCAGGGGGGGGCTTCCTTTAACCAATGCCGACCTCTTTCCTTTTTAGTCCCGTCAAGCCGGGCCAAATAAGCCCGCCTTTTCAAACCGAGTACTCCAATCATTTTCTTTTCTAAATTTCAAAACTTCTTGGTTCGTGTCCTTAAACTCCAACGCTAATTTCGCGGCTTCAAGAATTTCGTCCTCTGTGGCCCCTAAAAAAACGCCTCTTTCATGTCGTCTAATGCTCATTTCTCCAAAAGAAGAACTGAGTACCGGAATCCCCATGGCCCTGTACTCATAATATTTTATTGGATCAACCGAGTTGGTTAAGTTATTGACTTTAAAAGGAATCAACCCAACATTGAACTCCTCAAGGTATTTGCAAACTTCGTCCTGACGACAAGGGGGATAAATCTTTACGTTTTCCGGCAATGAAAATCCTGGCGAGACAAAACAGGGACCGATCAGTTTAAAAACAGCATCAGGAAAACTTTCCGCTAGGATCCTTACCATATTCCAATCAAACCAATCCCCCATGCTCCCAACATATCCAAAAACTGCCTTCCGCTCAATGGAATGCGAATTCCAACGGGAGAGACCAGCCATTGGATAGCCATTTGGGATAGTTACGGTTTTTCCAAGAGGGGTAAATTTCTTCTCCAAATGGGACGAAGAAACCAGAATCTTATGGACGGACCTAGCCAAGGTCAATTCTCTTTTGGCCATTGAAATTTTGGAAAGCCCCTGATAAAAGGCAGGAAAATCATCCATGGCATCATATAGAGAACAAAAATATGGTAATGTTTCAAGCGCCCACAAGGAAAGGGCACTAGGGCGCCCGATTGCCAGCCAAATTGGCCCACGTCCTTTAGAAAAACAAGTGAGTTCCTTAATAACCTGCTGCCAACAAAAAAGCCGATTAATGAATGCTCCGCCCCAGAGGGGCTCGATAGGGAGAGCCGACACGTCAAGGACCTTAACTCTTTCACAAACCGGCGTGCCTTGGGAATGTAGCTCCGATGACCACCTTAAATCTCCTAACCTTGGCAGGCGATTGGGATAAGGATTTATCCAAAGAACCGAATCGCCGACCTTCTCTAAAAAAAACCGCACCATGAAATGCGGGCGTTGTGCGTAGCTCGACCAGAACACAGGGGAAAAATAAATTAGGCGCATGATATCAAAGGTTGAATGATGCCCCGAGGATATCTGCTATCCGCTGGGAGGCTTTACCGTCCCCATATGGAGAAACGCCCCGGGCCATCTCTGAATATGCGAATTTATCATCTAGAAGCCGCTGAGCCTCTAAAACAATTTTCTTAAAATCCGTACCTACCAATTTAACGACACCAGCTTCAACAGCTTCAGGGCGCTCGGTTTCACGACGCAGCACCAGAACCGGCTTGCCCAATGCTGGAGCCTCCTCCTGCACCCCACCAGAATCGCTCAGTATCAAATAAGCTTGCTGCATCGCACCGATGAAAGGCAGATAGTCAAGCGGTTGACACAGCGTAATTCTCGGATGGTTATCCAACAATTCAAACGCAACTTTCTGTATATTCGGGTTTGGATGAACGGGATATAGAACCTGCACATCTTTGTTTCTCTCAACGAGGGCGAGAATGGCCTGGCAGATTTCATTGAAGGGCTCGCCAAAATTCTCTCTTCGGTGAGCCGTTACCAGAATCAAACGTTTTGAATCATCCAAGGGGAAACCAACATCTGGGCGTTGGTCCGCCACTGATTTCAGTGCATCAATTACTGTATTCCCCGTCACGAAAATCTCATTATCCGACACCCCTTCCAACAACAGATTTTGCCGCGAACTCTCTGTTGGAGCGAAATGCCACCGAGATAGCCGCCCCGCTACAACCCGGTTCATCTCCTCAGGAAATGGGTTCGACATGTCTCCAGTTCGTAAGCCTGCCTCTACGTGCCCGAATGGTATTCGGTGATAGAAACAGGACAAAGCGACTGTCATTACCGTCGTTGTATCTCCCTGTGCCAGCACAACATCAGGCTTCTCTTCTTGAAGCACATTATCCAAGTCAAGAAGTATTCTTGCGGTCAGTGTGGTCAAGGCCTGGTTAGGGCGCATGATATCGAGATCAATATCAGGTTCTATTTCGAAAACTTCAAGGACCTGGTCCAGCATGTGACGATGCTGGGCAGTAGCCAGCACACGCACATCGGCCCAAGATTCCTTCTTAAGGGCTAAGATCACCGGCGCCATTTTGATAGCTTCAGGACGCGTGCCAACGACACACAAAATTCGTTTTTTCATTATTTACCATCCACAAAACAACCGAGAATTGGTCTTTGTCGAAGCAAACCGAGATATGCTTCCGCCCTCACATCCCACGTATTTGCATACGCCAAGCGTAGAACTGATTCGCGATAGATCGGATTCCAACTAGAAACAAATGCCTTCTCAATGGCCTCAATTAACGTCTGCAAATCTTCGCCTGCGAAAACCTCAGGAAAAGCCGTACACTCTTGCATGTCAGCAGTTACGACTACGGGTTTACCGATTGCAAAGTATTCAAATAACTTTAGCGGAGAGGTCGTCTTAGCAATTGCACCGGGAGAGAAAGGTATGAAGCAGACATCGAACTGTAATGCATATGCCGGAAGGACTTCATAGTCGACAGCACCAAGGTAAAGGACATTTTTACCGCGAGGCAGCCTTCCACCACATCCACCGTAGTCAGGCCCGATGTAGACGAATCCGACATCCTGCAGCTGTTCGGCTAACTGAGTCATCATGTCAAACCACATCCACGGTGCGATCGCGCCAAAATAGCCAACGAGCTTCCGATACCGGCCTCGGAATTCAAGGAATCGTTCCGGCAAAGGCGTTTCTTCATGTTTGGGGTCGCAAAAATGGGCGACATCTACGCCGTTCGGAATGTAGGCAATAGGAGAATCGGTGTCCGTTGCGTTCATCTCCTCATACAATACCCTTGAGCTCGCCACTAGATAATCCGCCTCCCCGGAACAAGCAGCCGCCTGCAGGGCAAGTAAACGTTTGACCTCCGCTTTGCTACCGGAGATCGCGCAGTCAATATGGTCGATGTATTCGTACACAACCCGCCCGCTCATGCGGCGATCAGCCATCTGCTCGGGCGAGCAAAGAGATGCTGTACTGTAGACACACCATATCACCCCCCGCAGCTCCGCCACCTCAGGCGTGCCCACAAGCCAAACGTTCGGCGCGACCTCTCGTACCCCGCCAACTCCATCTCCGGTGGTTCGGTAGAGCACAATACAGCCTTGGCGACCCAGCGCCATAGCAAGGTGTTGGGGGCGTTGAAATAGCTTAACACCCCAATCGACCGTTGGCTCAAACACAAAGACCAGTGCTGACTGGTCCTGGCGATCAAGTATTTGGGCACGAAAGTCGGCCCAAGCCATGTCCGAACTAGTGCATGGGGGAATCGAAGTCCGTCGCGTGCGCCATAAACGCACCAAAAGATGACGTAGACCATGCAGGCGTTCGCGTAGCGGACCCGGAAGAGACCAAAAGAAAGCTTTGGCCAGACGATACGGGTCAACTTGAGGCACAAGCACACTCCGATTGCACAACCGCGAGCCTGGTCGCCCAACTGGAGGGGAAGTTTTTGCCACGCATATCATTCCCTTTCAATAGACCTTCAATCAATTTGACGTAACAACTAAAAGCATTCGATTTATCTAACGCCCACAACACTTCGCTCGGCAAATCCGGAGGACAACGGTTCTGGTAAGTTCGCACCAACGCAGCACCCAATTGATCTTCAAATGTCCGCGTCGAGACGAGTTGCCATATCCCACCGCGAAATTCAATGATATTCAAAGGAGCATCGATAATCTCGAAGCCCGGTAACCCTTCAAAATTGCACGCATAGCCAACTTTGGTCATGACTGAAGGTAAATTGGCTCGCGCTGCCTCCAAGTGGTTCAAACCCCCGCCTTCGAAGAAAGCAGCAGAAACAAATGCATCCGCCATCAAGTAGTACTTTTGAGCACACGGCGTCGCGCCGGCATAAATCACCCTCGTGCGAAGGTGCCGTTCTTCTACGAAACGTTCGATCTCCTCGAGAAGATTTTTCTCGTAGGACGGACCCAGAATCATGAGTTTGGCGTGTGGAAGATGGTCAACTACGCTCGCGAATGCGCGTACTGTTGCAATGTGATTTTTCTGGTGGTTGATCGATCCGACACTCAGGAAAACAAAGTCGCCTTCATCCAAACCATGTTTGGCACGAATTTCAAGCCGCGCATCGGGCCCAGGGATGGCATCAAATGCAGCACTGTCGATTCCGTTAGGGATGACAATACAACGGCTTTCTTCAATACCCAGGCGGCGGACGCTGTAACGCTTGGCGTATTCTGAAACTGCGACAAAAACAGTGGTCAAACTGGCAGCATGAGCAAATGCAGCTCGCTGGGCGTCGTCAAACCACATGTAGGTATTGTGGATCACTTGGACAAATGGTATCCCTCGTTCAAAGCAAAACTCCGCCCCATGGAGAGAGTAGTGCGTAAGGAGTAGTCGAGGTACTAGGCGTTCGAGGAGTGTCCGGTATGGCTCTTTCTCAGGCGAGCCGATCACCACCGCCATGCCTCGCTCGCGGGCTCGTTGTACTCCCGCGCCGGCAGTCCCGAGGACCAAAAGTACTACCTTATAGCCTGCACCCATAAGGGTGTCATTTAGGTCGAGCACCACATTCTCAAGACCGCCTGCCTCGAAATTGTCGACCTGAACCAGCACGTCGCATTCGGGTATTATCGAAGCATCCTCCTGGCTATAAGCATCCACTGCAGTTCTCACTGGGGTCGAAACTACAGAGACTCTCAGGAGGCGCCAGAGCGAGCGGGCAAACCGTCCACGGTGGGTGTCAACCGGCAACAGGCCTTTGATTTGCGTCAGCAGCGCAGGCCGCAAACTCCTTGCCCGGGCAGTACCAGCAAGAAGAGTATAGATGTCCCGTGCCCCCTGCTTCCGCACTTCGCGCAGGCGCTCATAGATGGCAAAATTCTGTTGCGCCATCTCAGCGCGTCGCACTTCAGTCGGCAGTCTGCCTTGCAAGAGTTCATCCAAGGTCACAAATTGCATCCCTAAGGCCCTGAAGTCTCCGATATCCTCGCAATCGACGATTGGAACTATACCCATGGCAAGGTATTCAACCAGTTTAGTCGGGCAGGCAACCTGATTGACGACGATGTCTTCCCGCAGGATAAATCCGTAGTGGCACTCAGCATAAAGCCTCATGAGTTCCACGTGAGCCTTGCGGTCAACGATGACCTGCGCTCGGACAGCCTCGGGCAGCATCGCTCGCACCACGTCCGGTTCCGGGCAATAAAAGCGGTGTGCACAGACCGATGCAGTTCGGCTGATCGCACCGACCATTTTGGGCACCTGCTGCCATTTGTGCAGACCACCGGCATAGACTACCACTGGCTTCCCGTCGACATAAGCGCGCGGGTCAAGCGTCGGCGCGACATTTGGGAACATCGGGAAGATGGCGATTTGCCCACGCAGATCTTTTCGATACTTCTGGCGCAGATAGTTTTGCATTGCTTCTGTGACGACAATCACCAGATTGCTTTTGCGCACAGCCAATTGTTCTTTCTTCTCATAGAGCACCGCGCTGAAAAAGTCGTTATGGAAACGAAACTCCTCAGGCACGACCCCGTGAACGTCTATAACCTTAGTTAGCCACGGCACATGCATCATCCAACCAAGCCGGTTGTCATGCATACGCAGCACACTATGGAAGTAGACTTTCCGGCACCTTAGCACGGCTATTAGTGCCAATACCCGTACTAGCGCGCGGCGACGCATCCCGCCCAGAATTCTCAAGACCAGCACCTTGGGCTGTGGTCGATCCAACCAACTGCTGCGGCCCGGAAGCTCATCGCTTTCAACGTACACCCGCCAGCGATCTTTAAACAGACCATCAACAATCTGGATCCGCTGAAAATAACCATCACTCTGGCGTTCTGGATACGGATAACCGCCGAAAAATACGATGCCACGCAAGTTCCACAGGAAGGGCACGCCACGTTTAATCATCCACAATAGCTTGCCCAATCTACCCTGCCCGGCAATCGGTGGCAGAATCGGCTCCAGCACGGGCACGGCCTCGGTCGATTCCTGATCTTGCTTTTTCTGAGGCGGAAACAGCAAAGCATGCATCGCAAAGTTGCACTCAACCCGCGCCTGAATCCCCTCGGCAACATGCTCAAGTTGGCCGAGCAAGCCATCGGCCAGGTCTGAGAACTGGTTATTCCCATTAAAAAGGGCTTCCGCCCCGTTGAGGACGTTCCGCCAAGAGTTTGCCAAGTCGCCGAACCCCAGCGCCTGCGTGATCTGGTCCTGCAGCGGTGGCGCCACCTCCTGAGTGGAGTGAGCCAACAGGGTGCGGAGTTTACGGAACTCGGACTCGAAATGTTCAAGTGTGGTCCCCAATTGGGCGGAGTAGAGTGCATTGCACCATTGCTGCATGGCCTTGTTCCCCTCTTGAGCACAGGCGAATCTAAGATCCATCAGGTAGGAGACAAAAGGTTTTTCGGGGCGACGCCGCCAACTGATGCCGTGTTTTCTCTCAAGATATTCTCGATTGCTCTGGGCTCGGCTGGAAAAATACTCGTATTGCAGTTGCCCAAATGACGCTGACCCCCAGTGGTGGATAAAGACGTCGCGAGCAAGATGAATCCTGTAGCCGACCTTTCGCGCGCGCAGACAGAAGTCGTCGTCTTCGAACCCACCCGGGAAAAAGGTCTCATCAAGCAAACCAACTTTGTGAAACACCTGTTTCGCAATCAGCACACAGAAAAAAGTGACATCCGCTTCGACAACATTGCCCGCCCAGGCCTCGCGCCAATTACGTGCAAAAATTTCTATGCGATGTAGGACATTCTTGGGGATACAATCGTTGCGCGGATCTAAACACTTGTCGAGTTCGATACAGTAATCTACCGGAACACACTGTTCGCTGTCGGCTTTATTCGTTACCGCGCTAACAATATCGCACCCCTTCTCGACTAGGTGGTCAAGCCAATAATCTGTTAAAATTACATCGCCGTTCAGAAGACAGATGTGTGAAATTTCTGGGTCTTCAAGGAAACGTTGAATGCCGATGTTATTGCCACCCGAAAAGCCGAGATTCTTCTCTAGTTGTATGTACTCCCAGGGGAGGGACGCTTCTAGCACATGGCGTTCGAAAGCTGAACTAATTTTCTCCCGCTCCAAATCATCCGACGCATTGTCAACAAGCAAGACCCTTGCAAGTATTTCTTTCTTTGCCTGACGTAGACTGGCAAGTGTTATGCGAACTGCCTCGGAAGCATTGTATGAAACAATAACGATTCCGACTTTACGATTCATTTCCACTTTATTTTTTCCTTCATTCGCTGCCATAGCCTATTCCCACCCAACTGCAGTCCACTCAAGCGTCTGACCTCACGGGCGAGCTCCTGAGCATGAGCGTCTTGGCGAACGACCT
>NPID01004421.1_pt1 | contig 23215 bp, 17 predicted proteins | sample 8637491 | NCBI WGS metagenome assembly NPID01 (sample SAMN07420843, study PRJNA396082) | bioreactor metagenome | isolation source: sample BA6 brine-fed electro-methanogenic bioreactor BA | place: Japan: Kochi | collected 2016-06-14 | reverse complement strand
GTTTGGGATATTGTCGTTTAAGTTGGACTTCTCATTTGCCTCGATAGAAGAATCACCAGCCAAACCACAGAACTACCAGCTTTCTGCATATCCCAACCCCTTCAACTCCGCCCTCCACATCACAGCCCCCGACAACGCCACCGTCTCCATACACGACACTCAGGGGCGCACAGTCGCAGACATTGGCACATCCCGAATCTGGAATGCAGGGGAAGATGTTGCCAGTGGTGTCTATATTGTCCGTGCGGTTGTGGGGGATGCGGTTATTGATGGGAAATGTGTGTTGATTAGGTAATCAACGTACCCTGAGGCTCTCGAAGGGGACACGAGCACGAGAAATTTGGTTGAATATGTGCTACGCCTGAAGGGACAAAGATGAGGAGTCTGAATCTCGATATTCAAGATTAAAGGATTGAAGACAGATTGGAAGAATAATGATTTCGCTTTCCTCTTATCCTGTAAATCCTCAAATCCTGTGAATCCTGATTCAGACAAAAGCACCCTGAAGGGGTGTGATTGATTAGCCCCTGAAATTAACATTTGTTACACAAATGTGAATTTCTGCTCCTTGATAAACATCAAGGAGACAGGTTTCCTCGCTTTGCTCGGAAACTGCGGGGTGAAACCCTGTGTGAAGGGGATTTTACCTGTCCCCTACATTATTGATAGTCGGCTTTACTTTTGCAGGTCCATGGACAATAAAGATTAGGAAAAAATGACGCCGAGCTACTGCATGTTAACCTGTCATTAATATTAATTCTTTTATAGACTTTTCCCGTTAATTTTATAAATTCCCAAAAAAGGCAGGATCGCCTTTTATATTTTTATCTTTGGAGGATTGTATGCGCTTAAGAAAAGGGAGGCAGACGTGAAAAGGGACAGGCTTCTTCCCGACGAGATCCGCAAAATGGCAAAGCGGATACGCTACGATATTATCAAGATGACATATCACGCAGGGAGCGGTCACCCCGGCGGTTCGCTCTCAATGACAGATGGCATGGCTACGCTCTATTTCTCCGAGCTGCGCCACGACCCGAAAGATCCATGGAATGAAAATAGGGACAGGCTCATACTCTCAAAGGGGCATGCTGCACCGGTTCTCTACGCCACACTTTCAGAGGCAGGGTATTTCCCACGCAAGGAGTTGTGGTCGCTCAGGAAGCTCGGTTCGCGACTTCAGGGGCATCCCGGATATGACAAAGGGCTACCTGGCATAGAGATATCCACAGGCTCCCTTGGGCAGGGGCTTTCCATAGCAAATGGTCTCGCACTTGGAGCGAAAAAGGTCCTTAAGAAGGACTGGCGCGTCTATTGTGTCATGGGTGACGGCGAGATTCAGGAGGGGCAGATATGGGAAGCAGCGATGACAGCATCCCACTATGGACTCGACAACCTTGTCGGCATAATCGACAACAATAATCTCCAGATAGACGGCTGTGTCCGCGATGTGATGTGCCCATATCCAATAAAGGAAAAGTGGGAGGCCTTCGGATGGAAGGTCATAGAGATTGACGGACACAATGTCGATTCGTGGAAGGTCGCCTTTTCAGAGGCAAGGGATATAAAGGGAAGGCCAACACTCATACTTGCTGACACAGTAAAGGGCAAGGGCATATCCTTCATGGAGGGTCAGGCTGGCTGGCACGGCAAAGCACCCAACAAAGAACAGGCAGAAAAGGCTGTGGCAGAGCTCGGCTTTGACCCCAAACCCATAGACAATCTGGAGGAGAACTGATGGGCAAGACAAGGATAGGCTTCGGCAATGCCCTCAGAGATATGGGCAGAAAATACGACAATCTCGTTGTTCTCGGCTGTGACATAACCGACAGCGTCAAGACATCAATTTTTCAGAGGGAACACCCGGACAGGTTCTTCAGCATAGGCATTGCAGAGCAGGATGCGGCTGCAACAGCGGCGGGTCTTGCCCGTGCCGGGATGATACCGATTTTCTCCACCTATGGTATCTTTGCAGCAGGCCGGGCCTGGGAGCAGGTCAGGACATCCATAGCATATTCCAATCTACATGTTATTATAGGCGGCGCACACGGCGGAATCACAGTCGGGCCGGACGGTGCAACACATCAGGCCCTTGAGGAGCTTGCCATCATGCGCGCCATCCCAAACATGACCGTAATCTGTCCCGGTGACGAGAACCAGACATATGCAGCCACCGTTGCTGCGATAGAAGAGGCAAAGGGCCCGGTGTATATACGCTTCGGCAGGCCGGACTCGCCGGACTTTACGGAGGAAAAGCCATTCAAGATAGGCAAGGCCGACCTTCTGCGCGACGGCAAGGACATCACCCTGATAGGAACGGGCGTTCTTATTTACAATGTCCTCAAGGCAGCGGAGATTCTCGAGGCAGAGGGCATAGACGCACGCGTTCTCGGTATGCCAACGATAAAGCCCATCGACAAAGATGCGATAGAGATGGCATCACGGGAGACAGGAGCCATACTTACCGCTGAAGAACATCAGATCACAGCCGGGCTCGGCTCTGCGGTTGCAGAGGTTGTTGTCAATACCCATCCCTGCCCGATGACATTCGTCGGTATAGAGGATCGCTTCGGCGAAACAGGGGAGCCTGACCAGCTATTCGAATACTTCCATCTATTGCCCGAAGACATAGCCGAAAGGGCTAAGGGGCTTTTGAAGAGGAAATAGATCCATACATATTAAATGTTCGGAATGATATATGAAAGGGCACTGTAAAGTGCCCTTTTTCTATAAATAGCTATGAGTTGTAGTTCTGTATGGATTCTACTTCTTCTTCTTCTTCGCCTCAGTGATCAGGGGTTTTTTGCCCTTTTTGTGGAAGGAGTGTATGATCTCTTCTGCAAGCTCGAAGGGGACTGTCATGAAAGAGAAATTATCGAGAATGGCGATGTCCTTGATCTGGCGAGGCTCAATATCTACCCTTTCCCTTATGAAGGCTATGAGCTTTTTCGGATCCATCTTGTCCTTTTTGCCTTTGGCGACAAACAGGCGCACCTTGCCGCTCTGCTCAACACGCCTTTCCTTGCCTGTGTATTCCTTGATGTCGCCGTATGAGCCGGGGTCCAGCTCTTCTGAGAAGCTGTAGGCAAGAAGTGCAGCAACGATCTCTGTTGGATGTATATTCTTGAGCAGTGACTTTGCCCACTTGTAGAACCTGTCATCAACCTTATCGACTATCAGACCGAGGAGGTCGTCCTTTATCTTGCGTTTTCTCGCCTTGATTATGTCGTCGACCTTCGGCAATGTGGAGCGTTTTATGTCACTGCCTGAGAAACGCTGTATGGACAGCAGCCTCTTGTATTCGTGGGGTGTGATGAAGGTTATTGCCGTCCCCTGATTGCCGGCTCTGCCTGTTCTTCCGATTCTGTGTACATAGGACTCGGAGTTCTGAGGCAAAGAGAAGTTGATCACGTGTGTGAGATTGTAGACATCTATACCCCTGGCGGCAACATCCGTTGCAACGAGAATATTTGCCCTCTGCTTCTTGAATTTTTCCAAAGTGCGTTCCCTTTGAAGTTGGGATATATCGCCGTGTATGGCCTCGGCATCGTAGCCCCTGTCCAGAAGGTGATTGACAAGATCATCGACATTTCTCTTTGTCCTGCAGAAGATAAGACCGTAGAACTCGTCCTCAATGTCGATAATTCTGCACAGTGCCTCAAATTTGTCGGAATGGCGGACCTCGAAATATATCTGCTCTGTCAGGTCTGTTGCCAGCTTGTCTGTATTGTCCTCAACAAAGATATGGCCGTCCATGTATTTGTCGGCCAGGGATTTAATTCGATCGGGTATTGTGGCGGAGAAGAGCAGTGTCTTCTTTTCAGGGCCTGTATAGTCCATGATGGCTTCCATGTCCTCTATAAAGCCCATATTGAGCATCTCGTCTGCCTCATCGAGAATGAGATGTTCTATATTGTCTATTTTGAGGGTCTTGCGCCTCAGGTGATCGAGTATGCGTCCGGGCGTACCGACAACTATATCGACCCCCCTTTTCAGCCTCGCCAATTGCTGTGTTATGGACTGTCCACCGTAGATCGGCACAATGCTCAATTTTCTGTTTCCCTTTAGGGAGTTGATCTCCTCCGAGACCTGTATGGCAAGCTCCCTTGTCGGGGTGAGAATAAGCGCAGATACGGAGTCCCGTCCCGGTTCAAGGAGATCCAGAAGGGGAAGTCCAAAGGCGGCTGTCTTGCCTGTGCCTGTCTGTGCCCTTGCTATAATATTGTGTGTGTTTTTCAGCATGAGGGGTATTGTCTCTGCCTGTATAGGCGTAGGTTCCTCAAAGCCCTTTTCGTCTATGGCCTTGAGAATATCCTCAGAAAGCCCCAGTTCAGTAAATTTCATTCATCCTCTTTTTTTCAAATCCTTTTGACAGCACAAACATATCTACTTCTCGGAAAAAACATATTCAAATCTTACTGCCCTCGGAATATTCATCCATAAAAAAACACGTCCCCAAAAAAGGACGTGTCTGTCGTTCTAACTCTGTATCAATCCTTTTTTTATCGGCCTCCTTTAAAGATTTCTATTTTCTACTCAATTTCTGTTACTGACCTTTGCGAACATATTAGCGCAATTGACTCCCCAGTGTCCTTTCGAGGATTACGACCATTTTTTGCGCTATGCCTTAGCCTGCCTCACCCTCGCGGATGCTTATGCGGACATCCTTTGGCGGTGGTGGCAGTATCATCTGGAGGTCATCCGCCTTTTCAATGTGCTCGGCCATCTTACTCCTCGCCTTTGTCAGGCAGTCGTCAACCGAAATGCCTCCGCCCTCGAAATCGGGCAACTCGGGCGAGAAGAAGCGATAGAAGAGCGGATCTTCCGTCCTTTCTATCACCAGATTATACTTGAGCCGGGACTTTTCCATATTTCTCCTTCCCAGCTCTACTGCTCTGTCTAATTCTCTATTTGTTAATATTATGTTAAATCACATCGAAAAATGCAAGTTTTTTCTGCATAAAATATTAGATTTATGACAGAAAAATTTGGGGGGACTTAAGCCCCCCAAATTACTATATCAGTCCTCCCACATGGGGATTTTTACGCCCTTTTCCTTTGCAAAGCCTATTGCCTCGTCATAGCCTGCGTCAACGTGCCGTATGATGCCCATGCCGGGGTCATTGGTCAGAACGCGCTGGAGGCGTTCCTCCATCATGTCTGTGCCGTCTGCGACTATGACCTGTCCGGCGTGTAGGGAATATCCCATTCCAACGCCGCCGCCGTGGTGGAAGGAAACCCAGGTGGAGCCTGAGACTGCATTGAGCGCAAAGTTCAAAAGAGGCCAATCTGCTATGGCGTCGGAGCCGTCTTTCATGTGCTCTGTCTCGCGATTGGGGGATGCAACTGATCCGCAGTCGAGGTGGTCACGGCCAATGACAATTGGGGCGGATATTCTCCCCTCGCGAATGGCCTTATTGAAGGCCAGGCCTGCCTTTGCCCTTTCGCCGTAGCCCAGCCAGCATATTCGGGAGGGAAGTCCCTGCCAGCGGACGCGCTCTGCTGACAGCTTTATCCAGCGGGCCAGCATCTTGTCCTCGGGGAAAAGGTCTAGAATTATCTCGTCTGTAACAGCTATATCCTCAGGATCGCCGGATAGTGCAGCCCAGCGGAAAGGACCCTTGCCCTCGCAGAAAAGCGGCCGGATATATGCCGGAACAAAGCCGGGATATGCCCATGAACCGTCGGGATTTCGAATATCCTTTTCCGCGATGAAGCCGCCTTCCACAGCCTCTGCCCTTAGATTATTTCCGTAGTCGAATGTATGCGCACCCTTTTCCTGCATCATGAGCATCAGCCGGACATGTTCTGCCATTGTCTTATGGGAGCGTTTGAGGTATTCCTTCTCGTCCCTGTGTCGAAGCTCAATCGCCTCGTCATAGCTCATGCCCTCTGGGAAATATCCGTCCAGAGGGTCATGGGCGCTGGTCTGGTCTGTGAGGAGATCGGGTACTACATTTCTGCTGTCAAGCTCCCTGAGCAGCTCTGTGATATTGCCGACCCAGACAATGGACTTGTTTATGCCCTTTTTCTGCCATTGAAGTGCTGTGTCGACAGCCTTTTTAAGGTCATATTCCACCTCATCGAGGTATTCAACTCTCTTTTGCTTCTCTGCCTGTGCAGGGTTTACATCTGCACCGAGATAGGTGGCATTGTTCATTGTTGCAGCGAGGGGCTGTGCGCCGCTCATTGCTCCGCAACCGCCGGAAACGACCAGCTTGCCAGTCAGGTCATCGGTGCCGAAATGTTTCCTGCCCGCTGCTGCAAAGGTCTCGTATGTGCCCTGAAGTATGCCCTGTGAGCCAATGTATATCCAGCTTCCTGCAGTCATCTGGCCGTACATTATAAGACCCTTTTTATCCAGCTCGCCGAAATATTCCCAGTTCGCCCATTTGGGGACGAGATTTGAATTGGCAATTATCACCCTCGGTGCCCATTTATGTGTTTTCATTATGCCGACAGGCTTTCCGGACTGGACGAGGAGTGTCTCGTCATCCTCGAGATTTCTCAGAGATCGGACTATGGCATGATAGCTCTCCCAGTTGCGCGCTGCCTTGCCTGTGCCGCCATATACGATGAGCTTCTCCGGCTCTTTTGCAACATCCGGGTCGAGATTATTCATGAGCATTCGGAGTGCTGCTTCCTGCTGCCATCCTTTGCAGGTTATTTCCTTGCCCCTTGGTGCCCTTATGTTCTCCATGATTCCTCCAATTTTTTTATATTCAAGCCTAAATTAAGGGCTGGATCAGCTTGTGTCAATATTCACAATCCCGACCATAAATATTAATAAACCATTAAGACCATTTTCAAAGTCAAACAGCCTTGACACTTAACATTTTTTCACATATAATTACGATTGATATAAACATCTTATAAAGGCTTGTCTGAATGAAATCATACGGTTTTGTCCTTACCTTTTTCATAACCGCCATCGTCACAACAGTCATAATTGTAGGTCTCTTTCTCATTGTCGAGTCATTTGTTCTCGATAAGTCGATAAGGGTGATAATCACTGAGAATTTCCTTCTTCAGCAGGGTGTTATGGTTGGTGTTGCCTTTGGCATGGCCTTCGGCTTTGTGAACGCTACATCACTGACAAAGGAGACATTGACACTTTTCTATGACGATCGCGCCCTCTTCGAGGTCAAGATGATCAATATCTTTGTTACCATGGGCTATCACCCCCTCGACACAGATGATGGACACTATGTTTTCAAGCCATCGGGTTCTGTATCTTTCTTTGCAGGCAAGGTCATAGCAAACCTCATTGATGGCAAGGCTGTTATCACAGGCCCAAGGGCATATATCATCCGATTCCGCAGAAAATACGATGACGATGCCACCAAGGTCTTCAAACCCGGCGAGAGGGCATAGAGAGGTCAAGCAACACCTTCCCCATTTTCTGCAGAAAATACGATGACGATGCCACCAAGGTCTTCAAACCCGGCGAGAGGGCATAGAGAGGTCAAGCAACTCTTTCCCCATTTTATGAAGAAAATACGATGACGCCACGAAGGGCATACACCGGTCAAATATCACCAGTTCAATTAAGCTGAATCTTTCCCGGGTTCTCATATAATAATAATAATTTCGCTCAGAGTTCTCATGGATATGGGCATAACAGTCTATACCTTCATACAGACCAGGGCCTTTGGCTGAACTCATCATAATAAATTTCCCATGGTCGCGGCATTGGGGAGAATCATAAAATATGAACTATATGTTATTTCTCCTTTGATTTTTGTTGTCTATGTACTATCATACTATGTGAGAACAGAAAAGGTGGTGTGAGATGAAGACGACAAGAGCCCGTTGGCTCTTTGTGTTGATGTCTTTATTCTTCTGTTATGGCTATGAGATCAATGTCAACTGCGGTGCATCTGACTTAACGGTATGCAGAGACCGAACCTGGCAGGCAGACAGGAGATATCGAGCCGGAGAATGGGGATATATCGGCGGCGAGAATACCTATGTGAATGACTTTGTTCGAGGTGAACAATGCTGCGAGCTACATCGTTATCAGCGGCAGTCTATGGTCGAATATCGCTTCGACCTGCCACCGGGATGGTATAAGTTAGACCTCATTTTTTCTGAGAATCAGTATCACAGCCCGAATATGCGCATCATGGATATTGCCGTTGAAGGCGAAGTGATCCTTGAGGGTCTGGATGTCTATGGGTGTGCAGGAAGAAACTATTCATATCCTGTCTATCTATATGTTCAGGTTCTGGACGGTGTCCTGAATATCGAGTTCAGACCTTCGATAGGTGCGTCTTTAGTGTCTGCTATCAGCGTACTCTCCATGACAAGTGATACAATCAGTCCCAATGCCCCTTATTATACAGAGGCAAATCCCTCCTATTATGCTAATCTGTATACATGGCAGTTCGATTTCTCCTCTTCTGACCTTGCAGGATTCCATATCTACCGTTCAACCGATTCCATCTGGTCAAGGATCACAGATGAGCCATGGAATCTAACATGTTACATAGATCGGGATGTACTTTCCGGCAGAGAATATCGTTATTTTGCAACTGCTATGGATGTACACGGCAATGAGAGCAGACCATCGTCTGTATCCGATCTGGTATCGCCCATGTTAATGGAGGACTCCCATCTTCCGACCTATGAGCTTGAGATAGAGGAAGAGCCCCTTTTTGAGCTCAATCTCGATCCCCGTGCCGATGAATATGTAAGATGCAATTTCCGCCATGAAGGCATACTATGGGAGAATGTCCGCATTAGATACAGAGGGGGACACACGAGGACTAGCCCAAAGAAAAGCTGGAAGATAAACTTCGACCGGGATGAAAGGTTCTACGGCATCGATAAGATCAACCTCAACTCCGAATTCCAGGATATTTCGATGATGCGCAATAATCTCGGCTCAATAATGTTCAGCAGAGCGGGTATAGATGCACCGAAGTTGAGCTATTCCAATCTCTGGTTGAACGGTCAATACATGGGAATCTTCCTCCAGCTGGAGCAGGTCGACGACGTATACCTTGAAGACAGAGATTATGACGACGATGACTGGATTTTCAAGAACGAGGGATCAAACTACGAATATTTCCCCCACTTTCATCATCTGTGGGATATAGAAACCGGTGAAGACGAGGATGACTACTTACATCTCGGTAGATTTCTGCGTATTCTCAACGAGACACCCGATTCAAGATTTCACGAGGTTTTCGATTCTCTAATGGACATGGAGGCAGTGCTGCGCTATTTTGCAGTCAACAGTCTCATAGACGAGACCGACTTCACTGTACACAATCACTATCTTCACAGAGTGGGCGAGACAGGCAAATGGCATATCATTCCGTGGGACAATAATCTTGCCTTCCACAATACAGCTAATCCACTTGGCTCCGGTTCATTCTATTATCCCCAGGGGATGTACACAAGGCCAAATCTTCTCTACACAAGACTGATATCTGTTGATGCTTTTCGCCACAGATACTGCGATCTCATAGATTCCCTTGCCATATCCATTATGGATTCGTCGATGGTCTGGTTTATCGTCGACAGTCTTTCCGATCATATGCAAAAGGATTTAAAGGCAGATCCATTCAAGCCCGACAAGGCGAGCAGCTGGACATGGGAAAACGAGATCTGTCTTCTGCCGGGAAGGGTTTGCGAGCGGATTGCTTTTGTGAAAGACCTTACCGATGACTTCAGGGATGGGATAACAGATTCACCGATTCTGATCAACGAACTTTGTCTTGTAAATGCTACTTTTTCCGATGAATACGGCGAGTATGACCCCTGGGTTGAGCTTATCAACACAGGTGAGACACCATATAATATCGGAGAACTTCTTCTTTCGGGTTCACCCTTTATTCAAAGGGGTGAAGCTCTGCCTTCAACCGTTCTTGAACCCGGCGAAAAGAGGATTATCTGGCTGGACAGACAGCCGGAACAGGGAGAGAATCACATTGATCTCCATATCTGTGAAGAAGGGGGATTTCTCGGTCTGTTTGACGGTTCAAGACCTTGCTTTGATGGTGATATATTCCCTGCCCTTGATCTTCTCTTCTATGGTGAATTCACAACATGGCGAAGCTGGCAGAGACATCCCGACGGCAGTAAAAACTGGAGCTTCTCCGAGCCCACACCCGGTGCTGATAACACAATGACCGTAGCTGAAAACATCCCCTCAATCAATGTTATACAGGCATATCCCAATCCCTTCAATGGTACAGTTTCAATATCAGTGCCCAATGGCTATGATTTGCTGAGAATCTATAATGTTTCCGGCAAAGTTGTCCACACCGAGACAGTTATCCGGGGGGGCATTCGATGGCAGCCCAGGGAAGGTCTGCCATCAGGTATCTACATTGCCAAAGTATCCGGCAGCAATAAAACACAAATGACAAAGCTCATATATATAAAATGACGATATTGGCATAGCAGTTGCAGTATAATTGAGCAAGGTATATAACTGTTTTTCGCAATGGCCTTGAATGACAGTTGAAGAGATGAATCTGATTCACAGGGGTGGTGAATGACCATAAGAAAAGTTAACTCATGGTTAATATTTATAACTCTGGCGATACTGCTTGTTTCCCGTCTTAGTTCCGAAGACATATATGTCAATATCGGCGGTGGCAGATATGTCTATGATGATCGCATCTTCCTTGAGGATCAGCCCTTCAGTCCTGAGGGCGGCTGGGGCTATATCGGCGGTCTTGCAAGGGACTATAACTATATCTGCCTTGTCGGCACAGAATGGATTGATGTATATCATACCTATCGTCTGGGCGGAAGATACGAGTTCGAGCTTGATGCAGGCGACTATCTCCTTGAATTCTACTATGTAGAGATGGAGGCCCACTGGTACGATCAGAGCAGAATACGCTTTACTGCCAATGGAGAGCCACTCTGCGGCTACTTCGACCCCTGGGCCCATTCAGGCAGGGAATATCCCCAGCTTCATTCTTTCTACTACAGGCATGATGGCGGCAGGCTGGAGCTTGATATAGAGTCCGAAGGATTTCCGCCTGTTCTCCACGGCCTCGGCGTGAGCAGCCTTGATATTGAAAGCAACTATGCATTCACACCAATAGGCTTTGAGGTCCGCAACGGGCACAATGAGATGATCCTCTACTGGAAGGACAGCTATAACAGGGGCTTGCGGGGTTATATTCTTGAGTACCGTGGCGGTGACGGCATATGGAGGGAATATCCCGACACGCTCTTTCACACCACATTGCGCCTGCCTGATTCCGAAGGCGGCGATTTCAGGCTGTCGAGCATAGATGTACTCGGCAACAGATCGGAACCGACAGCAATAATGAGCGGTGCACCAATAGGATGGGAGTCCGAGCTTCTGGTCTATCATATCCATATTGACGAGGAAGCACTTGAGCGACTGCACATAGAGCCGGATTCTGAAGAATATCTCACAGCGTCCCTTGGCATAGGAGATTCGATATTTCTTCCCAGCATCGGTATAAGATTACGAGGTCACAGCAACAGGTACAGACAGAAGAAATCATATAAGCTTCTAATCCGCGGTCCTGCATGGCATGGCAGGCAGAAATTCAATCTCATTGCCATGTGGCATGATGCAGCATTGGCGAAAGATGCAGTCACCTATACTCTTTCACGCAGAAACGGAGCAGACACACCTGAGATGCAATATGTTATTGTAAATATCAACGGCAGAAATATGGGGGTGTATCTCGATGTAGAGCAACTTGATGAGAAATACCTCGAGAATAGGGGATATCCCGAAGATGACATGCTATTCAAGGCCATCACAGGGGCACTGTATTCTGAAAGGGAAGCGGAAGATATGATCGGTAGATGGGAGAGGGAGACAGGCGATGAGGACGATCTATCACCACTTTATGACTTCATTTATACCCTTAATAGTCCGGAGGGAGCCGATGTCTTCCGGGTAATGGACTCACTGATCGACCTCAACTCATTATATCTATGGTGGTCAACACAGCTTATAGTTGCAAATGCTGATTTCTATTCGGGGAATCATTATTTAAGAAGGGACTCTCGAACATGCAAATGGCATTTCATACCCTGGGACAATGACGATTCTTTCCGATATCCCGACATGGAAATGCGCCTTGGTCTATATGACAGAGATGGAACCGAGAGATTGATGAAGAACAGGATATTCGAGAGGTTCTGGGAACAGCCTGAGCTTAGGGACAGGCTCTTTGATGAAGTGAATGCCTCCATCGATCGATTCATAACAAGCGGGGTTGCTGAAAATCTGATAGATTCCCTGCACTGGCTGATAGATGAAGAGGTCCCTCTTGATGTCGACAGGATATACAGAGGCCGGACAGGGTCCTTTTTCTATTCCAATACGTCCATGAAGAACCTGCTTCACGAAAGGCAGCTATATCTCCAGGACAGGATGACCGAATATGCCCATACCCTTGCCGGCCTTCAGATTGTCGAGCTTTCTGCAGGCTCCGACTATGTCGACGAGGCAGGAGAGGCCGACCCATGGCTTGAGCTGCACAACGGAACATCCGACACCCAGTTCATGATTGGCTGGACACTGACAGACGATCCCCGAGACCCGACAAAATGGCGACTGCCCTATATCAGGCTTGAGGCAGGGGAACGCAAGATACTCTGGATGGACGGTCAGCCTGAGCAGGGCCGATTCCACAGCCCATTTGAGCTGGCAACGCCGAGGTTGTATCTTTTCTCGGTGGATGGTCTTATTGTAGATGCACTTGATTTTACAGGTACATTATCCGAAGGGAGAACAATTGTTAGATACCCTGAGGCGTCAAATAACATCGTCCATACAGTGTATCCAACACCCGGCGAGGCCAACACCTCAAGGGGTTCAGAGCCTATTGGAAGACCTGTACATAGGTCCCTGTCTGTATCGCCGAATCCCTTCAACTCATCCTGTATGTTTGAAGGCGTGAGAGATCGTCTGTCTATAGTTGATGTCAGAGGGCGTATTGTAGATGATATTGATCTCGGCGAAGGGACGAGCTATCTCTGGCAGCCACCCAAAGGGGTCAACAGCGGAATATACCTTGCCCGTTCCAACGGAAAGATGGTCAAGCTGGTCTATGTACAGTGAGTTGTGATATTGTTTTTGCTAAAACAAAGGGATATTCGTATTTTTTATGTAAACCATATATCGACAAACCCGTCTGTAGCTGTGAAATGAGAAAATCAACCCGGGAGACATTGTGAAAATTTTATCTACATCGAGAGCAATCCTTTTCTTCTCTCTTTTGCCTTTTATTTCGACGGTTGGCTTTGGCAGCTACTTCTCCGATACAGTACACACAGTTCACGTCATCTTCGACAGCCCCTCCTTCTGGACTGAACTGGACGAAACACACGATACAGACGAGTATATACCCTGTACAGCTGTATTTGACCTTGCAGATACCTTCGACAATGTCGGCATCAAACTCAAAGGCAACAGCTCATACAGCCATCCGGGTCTGAAAAAGCCCTTTCACATCAAGCTCGATGAATACACAGATGATGTTGAGCACAGGGGCATTCAGAGATTCACTTTCAACAATGGCTTCAAGGATCCGACATTCATCAGGGAAAAGCTGGCCTCTGAGATATATCGCAGCCTCGGCGTGCCCTGCCTTCGTGCATCCTTTTGCAATGTTTACTTCAATGACGAACACTGGGGTTTCTATTCTGTTGTCGATCCCATAGACAAGACAGCCCTTTCCCGATTCTTCGGCGAAAATGATGGCAATCTATACAAGGGTGACCCCAGGGGAACCTTGCAGTGGCTGGGCACAGCAGAAGCACCATATCGCAGCAATTACGAGAAATCATCCAATGAAGAAGAGGACGATTGGTCTGACCTTATCTCTTTCATAGATTTTATCAACAACTCCGATGATGCCGTCTTTGAGCAGCGTATAACAAGGCGTTTCGACGTGCATTCCTTTGCAAGATTCTGGGCAGCCAATACATATATGGTCAATCTCGACAGCTATCAGGGGTCTGGGCATAATTACTTCATGTACTTCGACGAGGGCGACTCCATAGCCCGTTTCATAGTCTGGGACATCAACGAGGCCTTCGGCGTGTTCACAAGGGGCTATACAGGCGATGTTACTATCATGCCTGTTGAATGGTATGACGAAGACAGGCCGCTTTTCACGAGGCTGAGGGACGACTATCCCGACTTCAGACAACTCATAGACTGTGCACTTGGCGAGCTTATGGACGGAATACTGAACTACGGGACATTCAGCGACAGGATAACAGAGCTTTCCGACCTTGTCCGCCCCCATGTATATGCCGACGACAATAAGATGTATTCCAATGCCGATTTCGAGACCAATCTCGACGACGATATTGTTTCACCCGGTCCCATGTCAATGATTGTTCCCGGTCTGAGGAGCTTTGCAAGGGACAGGAATACCTTCCTTGAAGGCGAGATTGCACCCTGTTCCGAGGTTGACCTGTCCGGGCTGGTCCAGATAAATGAGGTTATGCCGGACAATGACACTACATTGATCGACACAGCCGGCGACTTTGACGACTGGGTAGAGCTGCACAATACAACAGATACGCTGATAGATATTTCCCACTGGTTCCTCTCGGACGATGCATCCGAGCCCCGCAAGTGGAGCTTCCCCGAAGGCTCTGTTATACCTGCCGATGGATATATTATTGTCTGGACGGACACAGACCCCGAAGAGGGGCAATTTCACACATCCTTCAGCCTCGATGCAGACGGCGAGGAGCTTTCCCTTTTCGGTCCGGATATATACGGCTGCAATATGGCTGATATGATAGACTGGATTGATATGCCGCAGGACATGAGCTTCGGCAGATATCCCAACGGATCGGAGTCATGGCAGATATGTCTCGTGCCGACACCGGGAATGCCCAATGAATGGGAATCCGTGGAGGAGAATCGTCTTCTGCCGCAGGATGTAAGTGTCAGAGCATGGCCGAATCCCTTCAATTCAGGCATCATGATAGATGCAGGCACAGCAATGGACTGTGCAGAGATATACGACATGACGGGAAAGCGCGTTGCAGAGCTTTCAACAAAGGGACAGACAGGTTTTGTCTGGTCGCCTGGCTCGGAGATGCATTCGGGTGTCTATCTTTTGAGGGTTGTTTCGGGTGGCAGGATTCTGGAAAAGAGACTGGTCTACATTAAATAGTAAGGATATAATGGTACATTTCGACAACACAGGCGAATATACAAGGGGTCTTCTGATAGTCTTCGAAGGTCTTGACGGCGCCGGTAAGAGCACACAGGTTACAAAACTTGCCGACTACCTGAGAGCCCAGGGGAGGCAGGTTGTCACAACATCCTGGAATTCCAGCAAGTATATAAGCAGCGCAGTAAAAAAGGCAAAGGATGCCCAGCTTCTCACACCCAACTGTTTCAGCGGCCTGCACGCCGCCGATTTCTTTAACCGGCTGGAGAATATCATTATCCCATCGCTCAAGGCAGGCAAGATAGTCATTTCCGACAGATATTCCTTCACAGCACTTGTAAGGGACAAGGCAAGGGGCATCGATTCCCAGTGGATCAAGCGCATATATTCGCTGGCTATAGAGCCGGACATAGCCTTTTTCTGCCGTGTACCTGTGGATGTCGCACTCAAAAGGGCAAAGCAGAAGAAGAACAGCCTGCCAAGCTTCTACGAATCTGGGATGGATGTCTCCGGACAGTCCGATCCTGAGCAGTCCTTCCGCGAATTCCAGAGCAAGATGGACGAGGAATACAAGGCTCTTGTCGATGGCTTTGCACTCAAGCCTGTTGATATGGAGCGGACCGAGGATGAGATCTTCGAGGAGATCAAGAAGGAGGTCGATGGTCTTGTAGATCAGAGATTTGCCATAGGTGATATTCCTTCAACATCCTCAACACGCATACTCCGCTCACATCTGAGCGGCAATCTTTCCAATCCGCCCTTCATAAGCGAGCTGCCTGAGCATAATCTGCCTGGCAAGCTGGTAGTTATAGAAGGTGCGCACAATGCAGGCGTAACCCATCAGATCAACACCCTTTACGACTGGCTTCAGATACACAGTGTCGATGTTGTAAAGGCAGGCATGGGCAGCACATGGATAACAACGGAGATTCTCGACAAGGCAGCACCGAAGAATGCACTCTCCCCACGCACAAATGTCATGCTCGCCATGAGCGAGATGGCATATATTCTGGAGGTTACAGTCATTCCTGCACTCAAGAGAGGTGCCGTGGTCCTTCTCAATAGATATATGATGACCACCCTTGTTTTCGGTCTTCTCAGAGGACTGGAAAGGGACTGGCTGGTCAAGACACTCAAGGGCTTTGGGCTGAAGCCGGATATAACACTGTTCATAGATACGCCCTTTGATATACTCCTCAAGAGAATAGACCTGTCATCCCTTATAAGCGGTAACTCCATTTATTCCGGACTGGACATAGGATTCACCCGGGACATAGAGACCAGCTTTGACTTCTATCAGCGCAGTTCCCTTGAGGCATACAACAATATATCCCAGTCGGACAATCTCCCCAGTCTCGATGGAAGCAGGAATCAGCAGGAGATTACAGCAGAGATACAGGGGCTTGTCGGAAAGGCCATCGGCATAAAGGGCAAGGACAAATATCGTGACAGAGAGCTTCAGGAGGTGCTCGACCTTTATCACAAGCACAATGGCTACTTCGAACACGCCCAGAAGGTAAGAGAATTTGCGATACAGATTTTCGACGCCACATCGGATATACACGGCATGAGCAAGAGGGCGCGCAAGCTACTTGAATACGCAGCACTTCTGCACGATGTGGGGCGTTCTGTTGTCGGCGCAAGGGACCACGAGAAGCAGAGCTATCGCATAATCATGGACTATGACTTTACAGAGCTATCCAAGAGGGAAAAGCGCATCATTGCAGTTGCATCCCTGTTTCACAACGGGCATAGCCGTTCTTTTGACCTGTCCCGACTCTGGAAGCTCCGCTCCGAGGAGCAGGCTGCAGCAATGCGCCTTGCGGCCATTCTTCGCATCGCAGACGGGCTGGACGCCACCAATAAACAGGTTGTAGTCAGGCTGCGCATAGACAGGACACGTTTTGGCGATGCAGCCGAGCAGGCAGTAATACTCGATCTCAACTGTGTCAACAATGCCAAGGCAGAAATCAAGGCGGTATTGACGAAGAAGGACCTATTCGAGGAGCTGTTCGGAAGGTCGCTTCTGATAGATACTAATCGCATGGAGCGCATACTTGCCAAGGGCAGGAATTCCAAGCTCAAGCTCTTTAGGGAGGACTGATGAAAAGGTTATGGGTCATGCTGGCGATTCTCCTTCTGTCCCTTGTGATTTTAGACCGCTTTGTTCCGTATATCAACCTGACGGACATTGGCGAGTTTACAGGCATTTCCAACCTTTACGGACAAAACAATATGCTTGAAGACAGCCCTGCCGAAACTGCAATCTGGGACACAGACTGGAGCAATACCCTCAATATTCTGTTGACACTTGCCCTTGCTTCACTTCTCTCCGGCCTTGTCAGCTACAGGCGCAAGGGCGGTCAGAGCCAGATGGACTTCACAGAGGCCCATGTTGTGCTTTCGGCATCGGCAGCTCTGATGATGATGATAATCGGCAGTCAGCTTGCAAGGGCCTTCGGCCTTATGGGTGCTGCCTCCATTGTCCGCTACAGATATTCGCTGAAATCCCCAAAGGAGGCAAGCTCCCTTGTCATAGCCCTCGGAATAGGCATGGCCTGTGGTGTCGGGCTCTATCCCCTTGCCGTGATCACCGCTCTTTACATAACCCTTATGGCCAATGTCTTCGAATATATGCCTCAAGGGCTCAGACAATGGCTGTTTCCCGCCAATATCATGTGGAATGCAAGGATCAGAACCCTCGATGCTGAGACAACCCTTGAGGAGCTGGAGGACTATCTCGACTCAGAGGGTATAGACTATAAGATAAAGCGCGTTCTCGACGGTAAAGGTGCGGAGAACAACCTTACTGAGATAGACATAGATATATTCTCTGACATAGACAGGCACGAGTTCGGCGAGCGTTTCAAGCATGTATCCCGTATACGCTGGAAGAGGCTGGACAAGGAGGGGGCGTGAGTGTGGGCGCAGTATGGAGCATGGAAGGTGGCACAATGATGACAGGAAGGATGGAGAATCATGGGTAAAAAAGGCGTAACAGGGCGCAGCATATTTCTCATCCTTTTGATTCTACCGACACTTCTTTTCTCCGAGGTCGATATTGATCTGGGCGGCGACTTTATCGCAGAATACAGGTGGGACTCAAGGGAGATATACCCCAATAACAGCTTCAATCTGCTCAGGGCAAGGCCGAAGCTCGAGGCAGAAATAGATGAGGACATAGAGATAGACATCGCAACAGAGATAGGCGAAGGCGTGCTGGAGCTGAAGGACGCAAAGATAGAGTGGGAATATGATCGCTATCTCGGCCTTGGAGCCGGCAGAAGGAGAAAGCCATTTGGTCTGGACAATATTGTCGGTCTGTGGGACGGGCCCTCCCTGTCATATTCCGAGCTTCATGGTACGGCAGATGATGCAGGCTATCTCTCACGGGACATAGGTTTCTGGGTATTCGGCAAAGCCTTTCAGGAGCCATTTCAGATGGAATATGACCTCGGTGCATACAATGGACACGATGGCAATGCCATAACCAGCGAGAAGCAGATATCAGGCAGGCTAATATTTTCCCCCCATGACGTTGTGGACATCACAGGCAGCTATGGCACAGGGCTGGATACACTCGGTCTCAAATGGCGAAGTGGCTGGTCTGTTGGCGGCATTTTCGACAATGAGAGAATTGCAGGTGCAGCGGAATATATGGCCGGCAAAGATATAGTAACAGAGCAGGATATAGAAGGCTGGCAGCTCTGGTTCAAGCTGGCTCTTGGGAGATTCACACCTTCCATACAATATGAAAGAAGCAGGCGCGGCGATAAGGACTGGGAGAAGACACGCCTTCACATAGGCACATCCTATATGCTAAGGGAAGAGATCAAGCTGCGTATTCAGGCATCACAGCTTGACGACAAAGACACAGAGAGCCACACAGAGCTTTCCATCTCTGTGGCTGCGAAGTTCTGAGAGGTAGGCGCAAAGAAGATTAGAATCACATCGAGGTATGAATGAGACTTTTTACAATATCCATATTAGCCATAGCATTTATGATTTCATGCACAAGCTCGCCCCATTCCTCAGAGCCTGAGAACGGGATCGACTATCCTGTCGCCATATTATCCGAGGTTCTATCGAGCAATTCAAGCACCATAGCAGACGAATACGGCGACTATGACGACTACATAGAGATTAGAAATCCCGGCGACACGCTCATCGATATATCCGGCTTCGGCCTCTCCGATGATGTGGCAGAGATCGTCTATCTATTGCCTGAGCCGACCATGCTCATGCCCGACTCTACCATACTCATCTGGTGTGACAATGAGCCGGAGCAGGGGGATTTCCACGCAGATTTCCGTATCAGCTCCCTCGGTGAATGGCTGGGGCTATTCGATGAAAGCGGCAATGTCATCGACAGCGTTACAGTGCCGGAACTCGCCGAAGACATGGCATATCACAGGGACGACAGCCTTGGATGGTTCACAGCAACCCCTGCACCAGGCGAATAGAATTACTTTGGCTCTGAGAGCAATTTTCCCTACATTGAATATTACATAACATTTGACATCGCCAGTCAATTCTGGCGATATTCAGGAGGATCATGAAATATCTAATGCCAATACTCATTCTCAGCGTTCTTTTTCTCGGTGGATGCAAGGAGGGATACACATCAGCGGAGGGCGATCCCCTCAAGGAATATGTATCCCCTGAAAGGCTCAGGGAGCTGACCGAAAACCCAGACCCCGATATCTGGATTATCGACGTAAGGCCGACCAGAGCCTATGAAAAGGGGCATATACCCACTGCAAAGTCCTTTCCCTCCTCGGAGATAATGGACAGGCTGGACGAGCTGCCAAAGGATCAGAATCTAATACTTTACTGCGAAACAGGCGGCAGGGCGCAGGCTGTCATCAAAAAGCTCGAGGACGAAGGCTACACAAAGATGATGAACTGGGGCGGCTACAAAAGATGGCCATATGAGCTGGTGAAGCAGTAAGCTTGCAGGATTAGGACTACATAGGCTCTTCAACCTCAGTGGGCTGTATCACACAACAATGAATTGAGGTCTCTTTCAGTCTGACGCTGTGTCTGACCTGCTGTCAGTCTGACTTTCTGTCGTTGACTGGCTTGTACCATGTTCTATCCTCCAGCCCTGAAACGCTCCACAACCTTAATGAGAAGAAGAGAAGGAAGAAAAAAAAAGTCGAGAAGATTGGCAGCAGGTCATTTTTGGCTTCAAGCCCATTTTTAGCTGCAAGATAATATGCTGTACCCATCGTCACTACTGAAATAGTTATGCTGATCTTAATGGTCTTAAGACCTTTGAAATACATAAGAAAAAATACAACAGAAAGACCCAGAAAGGCAATAAGATTGGATGGCTCAGGAATATTCAGTTCATGAGTATCAAAGAAAAAGCGAAAGAGAATGTTGATTCCGACATAGCTAAAGAAGAAGACAAGGGGGGTTTTGTTTCGCTTTATCCCTTCACCCTTAAACCTTCTCAATATCTCAAACGGCAGTGCTATGCCGTCCCTTTCCATCTCGAAATGTCCGGGGCGGCCTGTAACCCACCTGAGATTGAGCTTTGAACCGTCGGGCAGGTCTATCTCCCGCCCATCCTCAAGGAGAATGTAGTCGAGACCTGTTGCCACCTCCTCCCCATCGAAAAATACATGTATATGTTCCGGTCTGTTCATATTGTCATTTTCCCAGACCAGCTTCAGGCGTGGCTTGCCGCCCTCTTCAACGGGTATTGCATACTGTGGCATAGTTTTCCTCCATGAATATCAACTTTAAGTATAGCAATATTGAGGTTAAAATGCAGTATAAAAACAAGGGGACATTGGAGAGAGGCTTAGCGAAGGGGGGGCTTTCTCACAGCAGGTCTCTTTCCCTGTACAGCCTTTTTTTCAGGTGGTGCTCCCCTCCTTTTGATCGCCTCCCTGTGTCTTTTATCCTCCTCGGCATTATTTATTGTGACGATGCCATATATGAAGTAAACCGAGTAGAGAAGACCGACAATGAGCACGAGCAGACGCAACTCTCTGAAATCGTAATGTATTGAAGAAAATGCAGAATACAATGTAAGACCGATAAGCGCGACAATCGATAAAGCCATCCCGATCTTTGAGCAATATTGCTCCATAACACCCGACAATATTATAACCGGACCGATAAGGAAGACGTAGAGTATCCATCCCGGCTCGAGAATGATGCTTGGATAAACGAGGAACAGAATCCCCATAAAAAGAAGTATCGCCCCTCCCTGAATATATCTGAAAAGGGCATCATCCATGTGATTTGAGAGATCAAATTTCTTGGATAAACTCATATCATTCTCCCGGAAGTCAGTTTCAGTCATTGGAACAAAAAGCCTTTATTCTTCCTGACAGTTGGTCAATAACATAAATAATAAAAACACAAAACCATGTCCGGGCAAGTATAAATTTAATACAAACAACGCTCCATCAACAAGTTAAATAAGTATAATATATTATCTCCATCTTTTTGTGACGTCGGAATATTGTGATATATAAAATATCTACAGAGTGAAAAAAGCCCCCTCGAAAGGGGGCTTGATTGTCTCTTTACGTGATTGAGAGTTGTTCTATTTCTCCATCTCGCGGAAGGTCAGCTCTATTATCGAGAGTGCCTTGTCTATCTCTTCCTCGGTTATGACCAGCGGAGGTGCGAAGCGGATTATGTGCCTGTGGGTGGGCTTGGCGAGTATGCCGTTCTCCTTGAGCTGAACGCATACATCCCATGCCTCTTTATCGCCCTGTGGCTCTATTATGACAGCATTCAGAAGTCCCCTGCCCCTTACCAGCTTGATAAATGGTGAGGATATATTCTTGAGACCTTCGCGGAATCTCTTGCCGAGTTCCTCTGCCCGTTCTGTCATCTTTTCGTCCTCTATTACCTTCAAAGCTGCTACTGCAACCTCACATGCGAGGGGATTTCCGCCATAGGTGCTGCCATGCTCGCCGGGTTTGATGGTGAGCATGATCTCCTTTGAAGAAAGCACAGCTGAGACAGGCAAAACGCCGCCGGAAAGTGCCTTGCCGAGTATGACCATGTCTGCCTTAACGCCGTCGTGCTCCTGACAGAGCAGCTTGCCTGTCCTTGCGATTCCCGTCTGGATCTCGTCTGCGATAAGGAGTATATTGTGCTTTTTGCAGAGCTCATGCGCCTTTTTCAGATAGCCGTCATCGGGAACATTCACGCCGGCTTCGCCCTGAATCGGTTCAACAAGGAAGGCGGCAATCTTATCGCCCTTTTCCTCAAAGAGCTTTGATAGAGCCTCTGTGTCATTGTATGGAACCTGCTCAAATCCCGGTGTATAAGGGCCGAATGCCTGTCTGCAGTCCGGGTCTGTTGAGAAGGAAATGATGGTGATTGTCCTGCCGTGGAAATTCCCCTCTGCTGTGACGATGAGGGCCTCTCCATCCGGGATGCCCTTTTTGACATAGCCCCAGCGACGGGCAATCTTCAGGGCTGTCTCAACACCCTCTGCACCTGTATTCATCGGCAGCATCATCTCATAGCCGAAGAACTCTGTGATGAACTTCTCAGCCTCGCCGAGCTTGTTGTTGAAGAATGCACGGCTGGTCAGCGTCAGTGTTTCAGCCTGATCCTTCAAAGCTCCGATGATCTTCGGGTGGCAATGCCCCTGATTTACCGCACTGTATGCAGAGAGAAAGTCCATATACTGCTTTCCCTCGGGATCCCATACATGAATCCCCTCGCCCTTGGCGATGACGATGGGCAGCGGGTGATAGTTATGTGCTCCGTATTCGTTCTCGAGGCGCATGGCCTCTTCGGATGAGATGTTGCCGTATTTGAGCATCATTCCTCCTTGATAGCTGTCCTGTGGGTCCTTGTCGAAAAAGGGCTTCAGCCCGATAATGGTAAAGAGCATATATCTCCCTTTGCCACAGGGTTGGCGGGACAGACCAATGTCTGTCAAGACCGCAATATAACATTCAAATCATTAAGTTCTTATGTCAATGCCCGGACATTTCCTACTTTAAGAATGCTTGACAGCGGGGCAAGTCTGTCAAGACCGCAATATCTACTTTCAAATCTTTTTATATCTCAACGGAATATAT
>NPID01002306.1_pt5 | contig 23359 bp, 25 predicted proteins | sample 8637491 | NCBI WGS metagenome assembly NPID01 (sample SAMN07420843, study PRJNA396082) | bioreactor metagenome | isolation source: sample BA6 brine-fed electro-methanogenic bioreactor BA | place: Japan: Kochi | collected 2016-06-14 | reverse complement strand
GCTGGAGGAGGAGCGCAAGGCCGCCACCGAGAAGGCGGAACGCCAGCGCCAGGACGAGGCCCGGCGCCTCGAGCAGCTGCGCCAGCAGCAGGCCGCTGAGTCCGCGCGGCTGGAGCAGCTGGAGCGGGAGAAGCAGGCCCTGGAAGAGGCCCGGCGGCAGGAGGCGGAGCGCAAGCGCCAGGCTGAGCAGGAGCGGCAGCAGGCCGAGGCGGAGGCCCGCCGGCTCACGGCCGAGAAGCAGCGGCTGGAGGAGGAGGCGCGCCAGGCCGCCGCGGAGCGCCAGCGCATCGAGGCCGAGCGTGCCGCCGCGGAGAAGAAGCGCCGTGAGGAGGAGGCCCGCAAGGCCGCTGCGGCGAAGCAGCAGGCCGAAGAGGCCCGGCTGCGCCAGGAGATGATCGCCGCGGAGGAGTCCCGCCTGCGGGCGGAGGCGGACCGGCGCGCCCAGCGGGAGGTGGACCGTTACATCGCCATCATCCGCCAGCGGGTGGAGCGCAACTGGATCCGTCCGCCCAGCGCGGTCCAGGGCCTCTCCTGTACGCTGCAGGTGCGGGTCATTCCCAGCGGCGACGTGGTGGACGTGAGCGTGGTGACCAGCAGCGGCGACGGCGCCTTCGACCGGTCCGCGGTGGCCGCCGTGTACAAGGCCTCGCCGCTGGACCTGCCGCGGGAGCCGGGGCTGGCGGATCGGTTCCGTGTGTTCAACCTGGATTTCAGACCGGAGGGATAACAGAGGCATGAAGACCCTGCTGCGCAACTTGGGCCTGCTGCTCATCGGCCTGCTGCTGTTCCAGGCCCGCGCCCACGCGGTACTGACCATCGAGATCACCCAGGGCGTGGAAGGGGCGCTGCCGCTGGCCGTGGTGCCGTTTGCCGTGGCGCCGGGCGGCGCGGCGCCGGATACCGACGTCGCCGCCGTCATCAGCGCGGACCTGGGCCGCAGCGGCCGCTTCCGCCCGCTGCCGCCGGAAGACATGCTGGCCCGCCCCCACGATGCCGCCGAGGTGAAGTACGAGGATTGGCGGGTGCTGGGCATGGAGAACCTGGTGGTGGGGCGGCTGGAACCGAACCCCGACGGCAGCTACGAGGTGCGTTTCCAGCTGCTGGACGTGTTCCGCGCCAACCAACTGCTCGGCTACAGCATCACCGCGCGCCCGGGCGAGCTGCGCCGCGCCGCCCACTACATCAGCGATCTCATCTACGAGAAGCTCACCGGCGAGCGGGGGGCCTTCAATACCCGCATCGCCTACGTGACCGTCCAGCGTCCCGCGAAGGGGGAGACGCTGTTCGGTCTGCAGGTGGCCGACTCCGACGGCCACAATCCGCAGACCATTCTCTCCTCGCGCGAACCGATCATGTCGCCGAGCTGGTCCCCGGACGGCAACCGCCTGGCCTATGTCTCCTTCGAGGGCAAGCGCTCGGCGGTCTACGTCCAGGACGTGCGCACCGGACAGCGCGAGCAGGTCACCTCCAGCCCCGGCATCAACGGCGCGCCCGCCTGGGCCCCGGACGGGCAGCGCCTGGCCCTGACCCTGTCCAAGGACGGCAACCCGGAGATCTACGTGCTGTATCTCTACAGCAAGCGCCTGGCCCGCATCACCAACAGCCTCGGCATCGATACCGAGCCGAGCTGGGCGCCGGACGGGATGTCCCTGGCGTTCACCTCCGACCGGGGCGGCACACCCCAGATCTACCGGGCCTGGCTCGACGGCGGGCGCACCCAGCGCCTCACCTTCGACGGCAGCTACAACGCCAGCCCCGATTTCTCGCGCGACGGCAAGCGCCTCGCGCTGGTGAACGGCAACGGTCGCAGCTTCCACATTGCAGTGCAGGACCTGGACAGCGGGGTCCTGCAGGTCGTAACGGATACACCGCTGGATGAATCACCGAGCTTCGCGCCCAACGGCAGCATGATCATCTACGCCACCCAGTCCGGCGGACGGGGTGTGCTGGCCGCCACTTCGGTGGACGGGCGCGTCAAGCAGCGGCTGCTGCTCACCGAGGGCGAGGTCCGGGAACCGTCCTGGTCCCCGTTCCTGCAGTGAGCGAGCGGAATACGGACAAGGGGCTTTTCACTTTTAACTTTCATTCAAGGAGTTGCATCATGTTTCTCCGCATCGGCAAATTCATGGGTACCATCGTGGTCGGTCTGTCCCTGCTGGGACTGGCCGGGTGCCAGACCACCGGCGGTCTGGGGCAGGGCGAGGAGGGCGCCGCCGTGGACGAGGCCGGCGCCATGAGCGGCGGGGCGGATGCCCGGGGCGCGGCCGCGGGCGGACGCTTCAGCAGCGCGGCGCTGGACGATCCCAACAGCCCGCTGGCCAACCGGGTGTTCTACTTCGATTTCGACAGCTTCATGATCAAGGACGAGGACCGCTCGACCATCAGCGCCCACGGCGAATTTCTCGCCGCCAATCCCGACGCGAAGGTGCGCCTGGAGGGCCATGCCGACGAGCGCGGCAGCCGCGAGTACAACATCGCCCTGGGCGAGCGCCGGGCCAACGCCGTCCGCCAGCTGCTCCAGCTCCAGGGTGTGGCCGCCGGCCAGATCGAGACGGTAAGCTACGGCGAGGAGCGCCCCGCGGGCCTCGGCCACGACGAGCAGTCCTGGTCACTGAACCGCCGGGTGGAGCTGATCTACACGAGGCGTTGAGATGAGGTTCGACAACCGCATCATCGCGGCTGCCGTCGCCCTGGCCTTCGGGCTGGGTGCGGCGGCGCCCGCCCAGGCACAGCTGTTCGGTGGCGCCAGCCGGGATGAGGTGGCCGCGCTGCAGCAGCGGGTGGAGCGCCTCGAGCGCCTGCTCGACAGCGGCAGTCTGGCCGACCTGCTGACCCGTGTGGAACGCCTGCAGCAGGAGATCCAGCAGCTGCGGGGCCAGGTTGAGACCCAGGGTTTCGCCATCGAGGAGCTGAAGAAGCGCCAGCGTGATCTCTACGTTGACGTGGACCGCCGCCTGGGACGGCTGGAGGCCGGCGGTCCGGCACCGGCGCCGGCCGCAGCCCCTGCCGCCCCGGGACCCGCGGCAACAGCTCCGCCGGCGGCTGATTCGGCCCCGGCCGGGGTGGACGAGGTGGCGGAGCAGCAGGCCTATGAACAGGCCTTCGACCTGCTCAAGCAGGGGCGCTATGCCGACGCGGCCGCCGCCTTCAGCCGCTTCCTGACCGACTTCCCCGGCGGAACCTATGCGCCCAATGCCCAGTACTGGCTGGGCGAGGCCTACTATGTGACGCGCCGCTTCGACGAGGCGCTGGCCGAGTTCAGCAAGGTGCGCGAACTCTACCCGGACAGCCAGAAGGTGCCGGACGCCCTGCTCAAGATGGGCTACATCCTCATCGAGAAGGGTGAACGGGAGCGGGCCCGCACGCTGCTCAACGAAGTGAAACAGCGCTATCCCGGAACCACCGCCGCCAGCCTCGCCGACCGGCGACTCCAGAACATGGGACGCTGATGGCCCGGTGTTCAACGGCCCGCCCGGCGGCGGAGTCGGGTGCGTGAGTCGACTGCGCATCACCGAGGTTTTCCTGTCCCTGCAGGGCGAGGCGCGGACGGTGGGACTGCCCACGGTGTTTGTGCGCCTCACCGGCTGCCCGCTGCGCTGTGACTGGTGCGATACCGAATATGCCTTCCAGGGCGGTGTGTGGCGGGAGATCCCCGAACTGACAGCAGAGGTGGGCGCGTTCGGCGTGCGCCATGTCTGCGTCACCGGGGGAGAGCCACTGGCCCAGCAGACGGTGCACGAACTGCTCCGCGCACTCTGCGACGCCGGCTTCGAGGTGGCCCTCGAAACCAGCGGCGCCCTGGACGTTTGCGGCGTGGACCCGCGGGTGAGCCGGGTCATGGATCTGAAGGCCCCCGGATCCGGCGAGGTGGGGCGCAACCGCTGGGAAAACCTTCACTGCCTGACCGCGCGCGACCAGGTGAAATTCGTCCTCCGTGACCGGGCGGACTATGATTGGGCCTGTGAGCAGCTGCGCGTGCACGATCTGACGGAACGCTGTGAGGTCCTGTTCTCACCGGTGCATGGAGTTCTTCCGCCCCGCCAGCTGGCCGAATGGATCCTGGCCGACCGCCTGCCGGTGCGCTTCCAGCTGCAACTGCACAAGTTACTCTGGGGAGAGGAGCGGGGGCGATGAACACGACGGTAAAACAGGCAGTGGTGCTGACATCCGGCGGGCTCGACTCCACCACCTGCCTGGCCATCGCCCGGGATCAGGGCTACCGCTGTCATACCCTGGCCTTCGACTACGGGCAGAAGCACAAGGCCGAGCTGGATGCCGGCATCCGTATCTCGCGCGCCCTCGGCGCCGGGGATCACAAGATCATCCGCATCGACCTGGCCTCCATCGGCGGATCGGCACTCACCGATCCCAAGATCGCGGTGCCCGATCATCCCACCCGCGGCATTCCCGTCACCTACGTGCCGGCACGCAATACCGTGTTCCTGTCCCTGGCCCTCGGCTGGGCCGAGGTGCTCGGCGCCTGCGACATCTTCATCGGTGTCAACGCCGTGGACTACTCCGGCTACCCCGATTGCCGGCCCGCCTTCATCGAGGCCTTCCAGGACCTGGCCAACCTGGCCACCAAGGCCGGGGTGGAGGGGGAGCGGTTCCGCATCCACGCCCCGCTGCTGCACCTGAGCAAGGCCGATATCATCCGCACCGGCGTGCGCCTGGGTCTCGACTACGGCATGACGGTCTCCTGCTACAGCGCCGATGAGGAGGGCCGCGCCTGCGGGGTGTGCGACGCCTGCCGCCTGCGCCGCGAGGGCTTCCGGGAAGCCGAAATCCCCGACCCCACCCGCTACCGCCCCGGCAGCCCCTTCGCCTGACTGGGATCCCTTCACCACGAAGGCACGAAGCTCACGAAGAAAAGACAAAGACAAAGACGTAAAGACAAAAGCGGTCCATCCGCAGATTACGCAGATTAAAAAAACTACCGGTGACTTGCTGAAGGGTTGATTGGCCCTGCACACGGAAACACTCCCGCGATCTGTACAGACTGCCAACAGCCCCGTGACCGGGTTCGTCCATTGGAAATCCCGGTATCCTCGAAGTAATCTGTGTCAATCTGCGTAATCTGTGGATAACGAGTCTTTTGGTCTTTATCTTCGTGCGCTTCGTGCCTTCGTGGTGAATGGATGGGCGACGGTATAGTCGACATCCGTCGCTGGAATCGTCAATCAGCTTCCGCTAATCTAGCTCCCTTTCCCGACACCCACGGTCGGGAAGCCGCCACCCCGAGTTGTCACGGGGTTATAACCAAATCATAGGCCGGCTGGAGGAGGGGAATCCCATCATGGTCTTCGAAAGCTTCGCTGCCGGGCAGTCGTTTCTGCTCTGGTCCACCTTCGTTGTCGCCCTGATCCTGGGCGCAGTGGTCAACAAGACCAATTTCTGCACCATGGGGGCCGTGTCGGACATGGTCAACATGGGCGATCTCGGCCGCATGCGCGCCTGGCTGCTGGCCATCGCCGTGGCGCTCATCGGGGTGCTGGCACTCGAGCCCCTGGGGCTTGTCGACCTCGGCGCCGCCTTTCCGCCCTACCGGGCCGGCCAGCTCATCTGGGCGGAGAACCTGCTCGGCGGGCTGATGTTCGGCATCGGCATGACCCTCGCTTCCGGCTGCGGCAACAAGACTCTCATCCGCATTGGCGGAGGCAACGCCAAGTCGGTGGTGGTGCTGGCCATTATCGGCGTCATCGCCTACTTCATGGTCAACCCCTTCCCGGGAACCGACCAGACTTTGATGTCGGTGCTCTTCTACGACTGGATCCGCCCGCTGGCGGTGAACGTGGGCCCGTCCCAGGACCTCGGCACCCTGCTGGGGGGCAGCGACAACGCCGCCACCGTGCGCCTGGCGGTGGGCGCGCTGCTGGCCGCCGCGCTGCTGTACTACGTGTTCCGGGCGCGGGAGTTCCGCCACGGCTTCGACAACATACTCGGCGGCCTGGTGGTGGGGCTTGCCGTGGTGGCGGCCTGGTACGTCTCCAGCAACCTGCAGGTAAGCCTGGACGGCGAGAGCTACAGCCTGCGCGGCTACGTCCAGAACTGGGACTTCCTGGCCGACTCCGGCGCCGGCAAGCCCGCCGACAGCCGGCCGCTGAGCCCCCAGTCGTTCACCTTCATCAACCCCATGGGGCAGAGCCTCGGCTATACGGCCTCGGGCTTCGACGCCGGCCTGCTCACCTTCGGCGTCATGGCGCTCGCCGGCGTCATCGCCGGGTCCCTGCTGTGGTCCCTGGTGACCCGCAGCTTCCGCTTCGAGTGGTTCGCCAACGGCCGGGACTTCCTCAACCACGTGGTGGGCGCGGTCCTCATGGGCTTCGGCGGCGTGCTGGGCATGGGCTGCACCATCGGCCAGGGCGTGACCGGCATCTCCACCCTCGCCGTGGGATCCATAATCACCTTCGGCGCCATTGTGCTCGGCAGCGCCCTGACCATGAAGGTGCAGCTCTACCGCATGGTCTACGAGGGTGAGGCCGGCTTCCTGGCCGCGCTGGTCACCGGCCTGGTGGACCTGAAGCTGCTGCCGGCGCGCCTGCGGCGCCTGGAGGCGGTCTGAGCAACGGCCGGGGCGCTTCGAACGAACAGCCCTGGCCGCTTACGCCGGGATGCCGGGACGCGATGGATAAAGCCGCTGAAAGGACTGGATTTTCAGGGCGGACCTTGCGTCCCGGCGGTTCCGGCGGACTTGCTATCATGGCCCGGATCGGTATGATCCTCCCCTTCCGGATTGGCGCCGTTAGCTCAGTTGGTAGAGCATCTGACTTTTAATCAGGTGGTCGATGGTTCGAGTCCATCACGGCGCACCATTCAAAACAAAGACTTACGGGATGCGGTAGGCCATATTTCGGCGGGGTTCGTCGCCGGGGTTCCTTCCAGGGTTACGGCAGGGGGCTTGCTGCATCCCCAAGCCGTGCCCCTCGCCAGCTCGGCCGGCTGGCCCCTTTTCCTCTCCCGGCGCGGCAGACACCCCCCCCTCGTTTCATACCCCCCGAGGGGCATGAGCACGCAAAAGGGAGGGGGCTTCTGTGTCTAGTACCCCCATACGCTCGCTATCTCAGGTTTTCACTGGCAACCCTCTGGCTGTACCCCAGGCATCACCGCATTGCCCGCTCAGAACGCCGTGGGCGCGACTTCTCGCCTTTGGTATGGGTACATAGCCAAATGAAGCGAAGTGCCGCCTACCGCGCTCACAGGGCGTCACAGCAGCTTGCCGCCAGAAGATAGGCGGTCATCCCCCGGCCAGGCCAGTGCGCAGTGATTGCCGGACCTGCACACCAGCAGGACAAAACCCCAGTCGAATCAATGCGTTGACACATACCCCATCGGTAAGTTGTTGATGCCTAGGAGGTATCTGCGGACGATTCGCACAACCTATTGATTGGCGGTGGAATTGTTATCAAACCGGGCTGATGGGGGTGGACCACATACACACGCTGGACCGAACGCACAGCGGGGGAAATCAAACTCAACCCCCCGGAAGTGGCCGGAATGAGCGTTCCGTTATTGTCTCGCGCCGTGCCGCCGCATCCCGTCCCGGGGGATGGTCTACACTTGGCTTGCTCATCGGCAGGAGGCCACAAAATGCAGACATACAAGCTATCCCCGGAGAGGGCGGCAGAGGTCAGCATCATCACCCAGTACGGGCAGCGCTTCGGTCACCCACCACCCCCGGGCGCGTTGCAGGATGGCACAGCGGTCCGGCTGGCGAAGCAGGCCCTTGAGACGGGAATCCCCGTGGCCGAGTGGATGGACGAACCCGAAGGCACCATACCGGGCTCGAGCATCGTGCTCGGGGACTTCGACGAACCAAACGATGGAGGCGCAGACAATGAGTGAACCAGCGAAGGCGGCATCGGCACTTGACGCAGCAGCGATAGCCCACCAGCGAATCGCCGACCTCGGGGCCATGTTCCGGGGAATCATGGATGCAACCGACGACACCACCGCCCAAGCCTTGGCCAGGGCCGGGGTGAATCTCTCGGAGGAGTGGGCAAATGAGTTTGACACGCAGGCCGAGGTTTTGGAGTTGAACGTGTTGTGAGCATTGAAGCGGCCCGTACGACAAGACAGATACGACGGGACTGATTTCACAGCAGGAGGTGGGCAATGAACTCTCGCCAGCATTTGTTAGTCGTTGGTCTAATATATGGTGCTTTAACGTTATCTGGTTGTGTAACTAGCGGGGCATCTCAAAGTCATGTTGAGCGCCCTGCAATTCCGTATGAAGAGTGGGGAAAGTTAGAGCATTACGCTGTTTCGCCAAGTGCAACAATAATCTATACAACAAAAAACAACTCTGCAAAGATCTATTATGATGGAGAGCAATGGGTTCCCCAATCCAAATCAGAATTGGAGAGATACGGGCTAGGCAGCGCAGATATTGGATTCACGGACCAGAAGAATTTCAACCCAATGCTTATTGCAGTGACAGATAGGTATTCCTTTGGGTCGCAGGATGGCTATGAAAAATCTATGAAGCAGAGGCTTGCGTCACAGGGTGGTGAATTTGATATCCTGGACGAGCAATATATTGTTGTTAACGGGCAATTGGTTAAGCTGATTACCTCAAAAGTATCCGTAGACAACAAGAACGTTATTCTGATTAAGCAGTCTTGGCATGGAAGAAATAATGCGGTTGTGATAATTGATGCTGTGATACCAGAGTCATTCTATAAAAATTCAAAGCGTCAAGCACGGCTATTCATGAATGGGTTTGTAATTGAGTGACAAAGGTGTCGACTGAAGCCGGAAGAGTCCGAAGGTGAACCAGCCGACCCAGCCATGGTGAAGGGGAAGGGACTGACACTGAGGTTGCATCCGGCAGTGAACGGGGAAGAGACAACCACCACCCAAATCTTGGCTGGGAACAGCGACCTCTACACCAAGCAACGCAAACCGGAATACACGGTGTTGGTGAACAGCCCTCCTAGATAGATCTTAGATATGATCTTAGATCGGATTTCCAAACTCCCCGGAAACCCCCGCCCCGCCTGAGTTTGGCGGAACGGGGGCGTGACCGTTAGTACGGGAAAGCGTGACCGTTAGTACGGGAAAGCGTGACCGTTAGTACGGACGCCGGGCCGGGCGATTTCGAACCTGGACCTCGAGCACTCGGCCACCTTCCAGCCCAGCGCCGCCAGTTCGGACAAGGCATCGCGAGCCCGCTGGCGGCGCTTCCGCTTTGTGGACCTGTTGGCCTCATCCGGCCAGACGTAGCCGCACAAGGTGTCCAGGGCCACCCGGCCCATCTTGCCCGGATCAATCCAGCCGCACAGCCGCTGATGAATCAGCCGGGCAGGATCGGATCTCAACTTGCGCACCTCATCCAGGTCGATCCGCACGTGCCGCTGATCGCCTAGGATTGCTCCGGCAAGGCGCGGGTTCAGGGCCACCAACAGCCCGCCGGTTTCTTCGTCGAGCGCGTAGCTCAGCAGATTGTACGAAGCCTGTCGCGGGCCGTTGGTGGCCACAACTGTCACGTTGGACATTCGCGCCAGACTGGCCTTCATCGCCCGGATATTGCGCCCGCCGTCGGTCATGCCCACTTCGTGCAGTAACCGTGACATGCTCGCCCTGACCATCATCCCGTCCCGCTCGGCGGCATCGCCCACCGTGGCCAGGGAGTGACGGAGCTGTTGGCCCACTTCCGTCTCGGGGGCGGGTTCCAGCAACAGACCATCAGGCCCGGCCATGGCAACGATGCCTTGCAGCAGGCGCATATCATCCGCTCCCAATGGCTCGAACCCGATGAAGCGGACGCACCCGCTGGCCCCCATGTCGTGTGTGATATCCAGCTTTCCGCTTTCGCGTTCGCCACGCTTGAGGGAGCGGAACAGGCCGGGAGCAAGGCAGTGGGTTGGATCGTGCCGGGCGAGGGCCAGGTTATGCTCTGTCACGGGGAGCCCTCCCGGTCTTGCCCTGCTGCATCCGGCACGCGACAGAGGGGTCATGCCGCAGGATTCCGCCCTCATTGCGGCGGAGCCAGAGCCCGTGGAACGTTGAGCCGGAGTTGGCCTTGCTCACCCCGAACCGGACATACTCGCCCCGCCTGTCCTCGCTGATGCCAAGCCTCCCGGCCTCTGCGCTGGCCATGGCGGCCAGATACCCCTGCCATCGCACATTGTCGGTGAGCACGGACGATCCACGGCTGGCCTGCTGCTGAGCGCCCCCGCCATTCATCGCCGCGCTCTTGGTTGTGTGGTGCAGGTACAGGACGGCACACCCGGTGCTGGCGGCGATGGATTCCATGCGCCCGACAACCTGAGTCATCTGGCTGCTGTCGTTCTCGTCGGCTGCGTGGAAGCGCAGGAGCGTGTCCAGCACCATGATGCGGCACCCTTCCGCAGTTCTTTGCAGCCAATCAAGCCACCCGTCATCCATGAGACTTGGCCGACAGCCTGCAAGCGGGTGAATCGTCAGGCCCTTGGCTACGGCCTGCTGCTGTGCCGGGGTCATGCACCACCTCAACGCGTGCAGCCGGTGCATGATGGCGGCGGACGGATCTTCGGCTGGGAGATAGACAGCCCTTCCAGTCGGCAGGTCACCGAGCCCCAGCAGGTCAGGGCCGCCGGCAATCTGGGCCGCCACCTGAAGCGCCAGCATAGACTTGCCGACACCACCGGGGGACACCAGCGCCCCGACCGTCCCGGCGACCATGCCGGGAAGCACGTAATCAATCGGCGGGGGCGGGCTCTCGAAGGCGGCCATGATGTCGATGGGAGGAGGGGGAGCGACGCCCCCCCTATTCACGGATGCGGCCCGCATCGGATCAGGCCACGCCATCGCCGACCTCCTCCCGGAGCGCAGCCCAGCCCAGAAGCGAGCTGAGCCGCCAGCCACCGGTACCATGGGGAAGGCGCAGCCGCGCCGGGAAGGTCGGACACTCGCGCTCCAATCGCTCCACGCAGTGCACGGGCACCCCGAGAAGCTTGGCCGCGTCAACAATGTCGAGCTGAACGTCGTCGGCATTAGGAGTCATGGCTGGCCCCCTGCATCGTGCCGTCACCACGATGAGACTTCAGCCACGCTTCCACCTCGTGGACGAACCACGAGGTGACGCCGCCACCGACCTTCACCGGGGCCGGGAAATCTCCGGCGCGGGTCCAACGCCAGAGCGTCGTGCGCGAAATGGAAAGTTCACGGCAGAGGCCCGCCGCACGAATCATCCGCAATGCCATGATGGGCACCTCTTCTATCTTGTGCCGCTCATAACTTCGCGTGGCCCATAAAAAAACCGACGCGATATGAGCAATCCAAGCCATAGGCTCGGGCTACTCCGCGTCGGCCTGCTTTCGCGGGTGCGTTGCGGCTAGCTAGCAGCAAGCACCGTTCGGGCGCGACGGTCGGCCCCGTGTGGGGCGGACGACCGGATTGAGCGCATGATATAACGCCAGGCAAATCCATGCAACCATCTGAAGTGCATAGAGAAATTTATGCAAATTGCAGTCAGCTACGGATTGGTCTTGGCGTCTATCGCTGGCGCAAGGTGACCACGTTGCCGCCCGCCTCTGCCAGCCCGAGAATGGACCGCAGCCGCCGATCCCATGCATCCATTGCCTGCCGCTTCTCCGTGTCGTAGGTGTGCCGGTCGTAGATGCCGCCCACGGTGCGGTCCTTGTGGTTGAGCACCTTGTCCTGAACCAGCCGGTCGAAGCCCAGTTCGCCCAGCCGGGTTGCCACGGTGCGCCGCAGGTCATGGGGGGTCCATGGGTTCCCGGTTGCCCAGCGGGTCACGGCCCGGCTGAGGGAGGCCCTTGTCATTGGCTTGGCTGGCTTGTCCTTCGGCTGATTCCTGCCGGGGAAAACCCACTGTTCAGAGGCGCGGATTGCATCGAGTTCGCGGATGATATCCAGCGCCATGCCGGCCAGAGGGACGCGGTGGGTTTCGCCGTTCTTCGCCTTGGCCGCCGGGATGGTCCACCAACCGCCGGCCATGTCCAGCTCGCTCCACTCCATCTGCAGCACCTCGCCGCTACGCTGCCCCGTCAGCAGAAGCAGGCGCAGGGCATGGCGGGTGTAGGGCGTCACGCCGTCCAGCCTGTTCCAGAAGGCGCGGATCTCCTCATCGCTCAGGATGCGTTCCCGCCGGTTCTCCTTGGCAGGGGGGCGCACATGGGTGGCCGGGGAGCTGTCCAGATACCCCTTCTCCACGGCGAAGTTGAACATGCGCCGGACCAGGGCCAGGGTGCGGTTCGCCGCAATGGGCGCACCCCGCGCCGCGATGCCGTCCAGCAGCTTGTTCACGTCCCGCCGGGTGATGTCCTTCACCTTCCGCCTCTTCCACTTCGGCAACACATCCTTCTGCAACATCCGCTCATCTTCGGCAGCGGAACGCTTGCGGGGCTTGGCCCACTTCTCCAGATACTCGCTGGCGAGGTGTGCCACCGTCTCGGCCTCACGCTCCGCCTTCTCTGCGGCCGACTGTTCCCGGCGGGCGTTCGCTCGCTTGGTTGCGGGGTCAATCCCCTGCGCCAGCAGTGCGGCAGCTTTCGCCTTCTCCCTTCGGGCGTCCTTCAGCGACAGGTCAGGGTACCTGCCCAAGGTCATCCTTCGCCGCCTTCCAAGGAAGTCGTAGGCGAAGAAGAAGCTGCGCTCGCCTGTCGGAGACACCCGCACCCCGAAGCCGTCGCCTTCACGCAGGTCATAGCGGGTTGCCTTGAGCTTCGCATTGCGGATGTCAGCATCGGTGAACTTCGTTCCGTGCTTGGGCATTGGCCTTGTCTCCGGTGATGTAAAGGAACCCCGGCGCCTCGGGGTTACTCTCGGGGTTCCTCTGAAGTGTAGGCTATCACGGAACATTAAGTAACAGAGCGAAACACAAACAAGTGATGTATTACAGTAGCTTATGCGCCTTCATCTGCTGATGGTGTGCACTATAGAAACGTGGTGTGAATCATAAATTTCTGACTTTTAATCAGGTGGTCGATGGTTCGAGTCCATCACGGCGCACCAGATTGGTTTTGATACAGGGCCCGGCTGCGGCGGCAGCCGGGCCTTTTTGCCTGGTCCGCCTGCCGGCGCAAGCCACTTCCCGACCGGCCATCCCGCGGCTTCCGCAAGGCAGCTGGCGTGCCCTCTGTCTCCTTCCACGAACTATGCTTTGAATAAAGGCGGAACGGCGTATGCCGGTCCGGACGGTCCGGCGGCCGCCCGGAACGTGAGAAGGAGGGCCCCTATGACCATCGCGGCATCGGTACGGCGCACGCTCGATGCGCACGGTATCGCCTACGAGCTCATTCCCCACCCCCGGACCGAGACCACGTTGGAGACGGCGCGCGTGGCCCGCGTGTCCGAGGATCACATTGCCAAGGGCGTGCTGCTGAAGGACAGCCGCGGCCCCCTGCTGGTGGTGGTGCCGGGTGACCGCCATGTGCGGCTCGATCACCTGCGGGAGGTGCTGCAGCGCTCGAAGCTCGAGCTGGTGGGCGAGGCGGAGATGGGGAGCCTGCTGCCCGACTGCGCGCCCGGCGCGGTGCCGGCGCTCGGCGCCGCCTACGGGCTGGAGACCTGGCTGGACGACTCCCTGCTCGGCCTGGCGCACGTCTACTTCGAGGCGGGCGACCACGCCCACCTGGTGCGGGTGCCGGGCGAGGCATTCCGCCGCCTGCTGGGCGAGGCCCGCCACGGCGCCTTCGGCCGCTAGCGCTGCCCTTGGCCCGCCAATCGACCATCAGCGAATCGCCGGGCGGCCAGGCGCCGATCCGGGTGCTGGTGCTCGGCACCGGGCAGATGGGGTCGGCCATGGCGCGCCTGGTGCTGGCGCGCCCGGGGCTGGAGCTCGCGGGCGCCTGCGCCCGTCGTCCGGGGCGGGCGGGCATGGACCTGGGGCGGGTCATCGGGCTCGACCGGGCCCTCGGCCTGCCCATCGTCCATGACCTGGAGGAGGCGCTGGCGCAATCGCGCCCGCGGGTGGCGCTGCAGGCCACCTGCTCGCGCCTGGCGGAGGCGCGGGGTGAGATCGAGATCCTGCTGCGCCACGGCGTGCGGGTGATCACCATCGCCGAGGAGATGGCCTGTCCGGCGGCCACCGACCCGGTCGCCGCGGCGGCGCTCGACCGGCTCGCCCGGGAGCACGGCGCGGCGCTGCTGGGCACCGGCATCAACCCGGGTTTCGTGCTCGACCTGCTGGTCATCACCCTGACCGGCGTCTGCGCCGAGGTGCGCTCCATCCGCGCCGAGCGCATCAACGATCTCTCCCCCTACGGTCCCACGGTGCTGGAGAGCCAGGGGGTGGGGCTGTCGCCGGAGGCCTTCCGGGCCGGGCTGGCGGAGGGGCGCGTGGTGGGCCACCTGGGATTCCGGCAGTCGATCGGCCTGATCGCCGGGGCCCTGGGCTGGACAATCGATCGCATCGAGGAGCGCCGCGAGCCCATTGTCAGCGCCGTGCGCCGGGAGACGCCCTGCGTCACCGTGGAGCCGGGACAGGTGGCGGGCTGCCTCCACACCGCCACGGCCTGGCGGCGAGGCGAGCCGGCCATCACCCTGGTCCACCCCCAGCAGGTGCGGCCCGAGCTGGCGGGGGTGGGGACCGGGGATCGGATCGAGATCGACGGCTCGCCGCCGGTCAGGCTGTCCGGCAGCCCGGAAATTCCGGGCGGGCAGGGGACCGCGGCGCTGGCGGTGAACATGATTCCCCACCTGCTCAACGCCGCGCCCGGACTCCACACCATGGCGGATCTCCCTATCCCCGCCGCGCGGCTCGGCGACGCCCGGCGCTGGGTGCTGGGCGGGGACCGGTCCGCCGCTCCAACGGAGGAGGCAGGACAATGACCGGAACGGTCGCCGCGGGCAGCTGGGTGGAGATCGGGGCGGTGGTGCTGGCGCCGGACGCGCGTGCGCCACAGGTTCCGGACGACACGCGGACGGTGCCGCTGGAGCTGCGGGCGAAGGGGTTTCTGGCCGCACCGGCGCGGGTGGGGGAACGGGTGGAGATCCTCACCGCCGCGGGCCGCCGCCTGGCCGGGACGCTGGTCGCGGCGAACCCGGCCTACCGCCACGGCTTCGGCGCGCCCATCCCCGCCCTGGCCGAGGTCGGGCGCGAGGCGCGGGCCCTGCTGGAGCGGGACGCCGAAGCCGACGGCAGCGGGGAGGGCGAGCCATGAGCGGGGACGGAAGCTACGCGGCGGTGATGGCACGCCGGGACGCCATCGTGCGCGCCTCGGTGGGCATCGACTACGACCGCTACCGCACCGGGGTCCTGGCCTTCGACTACGAGCGCCTGCTCGCGGATACCGGCTACGACACGGAGAGCGCCCGCGCCGTGCAGGCGGCCACCGGCGTGGGCGGCACCCCGCTGCTGGAGCTGCGCCGCCTCACCGCCCTGGTGCGGGCGGTGGCGGCGCCCGGCAAAGGGGCGCGACTGTTTCTCAAGGACGAGGCGAAGAACCCCTCCGGCTCCTTCAAGGATCGGCGCGCCTCGCTCTCGGTCTACGAGGCGAAGCGGCGCGGCTATCCCGGAGTGGCGGCCGCCACCAGCGGCAACTACGGCGCGGCGGTGGCCTCCCAGGCGGCGAAGCTGGGGCTGCCCTGCATCGTTGTGCAGGAGGCCTTCGACAGCCGCGGGATCGCCCAGCCCGAGATCGCCGAGAAGACCCGCGCCTGCGAGGCCTACGGGGCGGAGGTGATCCGCCTCTCGGTGGGGCCGGAGCTGTTCTACGTCTTCCTGCGGGTGCTGGAGGAGACCGGCTTCTTCAACGCCTCTCTCTACGCCCCGTGCTCCGTACGCGGCATCGAGACCCTGGGCTACGAGCTGGCGCTGCAGGCGCTGGATCTCTGCGGGCGCTTCCCCGACGTGGTCATCGTCACCCATGCCGGGGGCGGGAACGTCACCGGTACGGCGCGCGGCCTGCGCGAGGCGGGAGCGGCGGAAACGGAAGTCGTGGCGGCGAGTGTGGATCTCGCCGGCCTGCACATGGCCTCCGACAGCGACTTCAACCGCAAGTCATTCACCACCGGCCACACAGGCTTCTCCATGCCCTTCACCACCTGGCCGGACCGGGCGGACGTGCCGCGCAGCGCCGCCCGGCCGCTGCGCTACATGGACCGCTTCGTGACCGTGACCCAGGGCGAGGTGTTCTATGCCACCCAGCTGCTGGCGGAGCTGGAGGGGCTGGAGCGGGGGCCGGCGGGCAACACCTCCCTGGCCGCCGCGCTCGCCATCGCCCGGGAGCTGGAGCGGGAGCGCGTCGTGGTGGTGCAGGAGACCGAGTACACCGGCGCGGGCAAGCATCCCATCGCCCAGCTCAACCTGGCCCTGTCGCTGGGCATCGAGGTCCGGCGCGGCGATCCCTGCGACAACCGCCCGGGCGAGCGCATCGTCATCCCCGAGCACCCGGCCCAGATCGCCGCGCGGGCGGTGGACCTCGACCGCGTACGCCGCTCCTACCTGCGCCATGCCCTGGAATCGCTGCCGGAGCATGCGCCGCTGGAAGCGGCGGACTACGCTTTCCTGGCGGAGGAGACCCGCAGCAGCCGGGCTTACGTGGAGGAGGTCCTGCATGGCCTGCAAGGAACGAGGAGATGACTTCGAGCGCCGTCGAGCCCACCTGGGCGGGCTGAGCGACGCGGAGCTGCACGCGCGTTTCTGGGACCTGGCCGAACGCATCGTCGCGCCGCTGGTGGAGGAGGCGCGCACCCACACCACTCCCGCCGTGGAGCGCTCCGTGCTGCTGCGCATGGGCTTCTCCAGCCTGGAGTGCCGGGCGCTGGTTCAGGGCATGCAGGCGCGTGGGCTGCTGGGGCAGGGCGCCGGACGGCTGGTGCTGGAGCTGGCGCGCAAGCGGGGCGTCGGCGTGCGGGCCGCGGGCGAGGCGCTGCTGGCGGGCCGCGACTGGGAGGTGCTGGAAGGCATCGGGCAAGGATGAAACTGCATCCCGACCAACCCCTCGATCTGCGCGAGGTGCTCGCCGACCTGGAGCACTACCGGCCGCGCCGCAAGGGCTGGGCGTGGCGCCGCCACGTGCCGGACCAGCGCCTCGGCCCGTTCGTCTACCGCGACACCTCCGCGCCGCTGAAAAACTCGGTGCCGCTGCCCGCCGCCGGCTACTTCGGCGGCATCGACCCCCAGGGCGACTGGGTCATCACCACCGAGATCGCCTCCGGCCGCTTCGAGGACGATCTCCGCCGCATGCGCATGGCCGCCTGGCACGGCGCCGATCACCTGATGGTGATCCGCACCACCGGCCAGTCCCACGTGGACGGCCTGCTGGAGGGCACCCCCGAGGGCATCGGCGGGGTGCCGGTGACCCGCAAGCAGATCCGCGCCACCCGCAAGACCCTGGACGCCGTCGAGGACGAGGTGGGGCGGCCCATCAACTTCCACTCCTACGTGAGCGGGCTGGCGGGGCCGGAGATGGCGGTGCTGTTCGCCGAGGAGGGGGTGAACGGCGCCCACCAGGACCCCCAGTACAACCTGCTCTACCGCGACATCAACCTGCACCGCTCCTTCGTGGACGCCGCCGAGGCCAAGCGCGTCCTCGCCGACGGCGGCATCCTCCAGCTCGACGGCGCCCACAACGCCAACGCCACCGCCAAGGAGGCGTGGAAGGTGACCCCCGAGCTGCTGGTGCAGCACGCGCTGAACACCGCCTACTCGCGGGCGGCGGGTCTGCCCGACGCGCTCATCGCGCTGTCCACCGTGCCGCCCACCGCCCCGCCGGCGCCGAAGCTGCGCCTCGATCTCCCCTACGCCGTGGCCCTGCGGGAACTGTTCGCGGGCGTGCGCTTCCGCGCCCAGCAGAACACCCGCTACATGGAGGCCGACACCCTGGAGGCGAGCGTCACCCATGTCCTCGACACCCTCATCTCGCGCCTCACCTCGGCCGATATCCAGAGCACCATCACTCCCGACGAGGGGCGCAACATCCCCTGGCACTACAACAACATCGCCGGCGTGAACACCGCCCGCCAGACCCTGCTGGGCCTGGACGGGCTGGAGGAGCTGGTGGGCCTGAAGCGGGACGCGGCGTTCCGCGCGCAGGTGCGGGAGGTCAAGGAGCGCGCCGTGCTGTTCCTGGAGGAGATCCTGGAGCAGGGCTACGAAAGCGCGGTGGCGGCGGGCCAGTTCGTGGACTCGGGGCACTATCCGGAGCGGCATGGCGACGGCATCGTGCGCGACCCGGCCGGCGGCGACGGCGCCGGCACGGTGATCGAGCGCGCCCCCGGCTACGGCGCGCCGGTGTGCAGCCACTTCGGCGACAACGTTTACGGCCGGGGCGGGGAGAAGCCGTGCGCGGCCTACGGCGGCTGCACCCTCTGCGATCCCGCGAAGATCGTCTACATCGACGAGCTGGACCCGGAGGACAACGTCGACCGGCGCCTGGAGCAGCCGCTGGCCGAGCGCGCCGCGGGTCTGCTGCGCCCCGAGGTGGAGAAGCACGGCGACGGCATCGTCTGCGTCACCCTGTTCGTGCCCGCCGACCCGCGCACCGCCGAGGCCGCCGCCCTGGAACTGGCCCGCCACATGGGGCTCGCGGCCCCGGAGGTGATCAGCCGGCGGGTGCTGCACCCGGCGGAGGGCTCCGTGTTCGAGGTGAAGGGGGTGCTGGACCTGGCCCTGCGGGCCGCGCTCCTCCCCGGGGAGGAGCGGCGGGAGCTGCTGCCGGAGGCGGAGATCGAGGCCTTCGCGCGCGCCCGCGACCTGCGCGTGGTGGCCGCCACCGTGGGCGAGGACGAGCACTCGGTGGGCATCCGCGAGATCCTCGACATCAAGCACGGCGGCATCGAGAAGTACGGCTTCCGCTGCCGTTACCTCGGCACCTCGGTGCCGGTGGAGCGGCTGCTGGAGGCGGCGGCGGAGGAGGACGCGTGCGCGGTGCTGCTCTCCACCATCGTCACCCACGCCGGCATCCACGAGCAGCACATGCGCCGCCTCGACGCCCTGGCCCGGGAGCGGGGAGTGCGGGAGCGGCTGCTGCTGGTGGCCGGCGGCACCCAGGTCACCGACGCCGAGGCCCGCGCCTGCGGCATGGACGCCGGCTTCGGCCGCGGCACCACCGGCCGGGAGGTGGCGAGCTTCCTGGTCGGCCGGCTGCGCGATCGCTGATGGCCCGCCCCAGCCTCACCATCGACACCGCCGCCATCGAGCACAACGCCCGGGTCATCACCCGGCTCTGCGCCGCCCACGGCATGACGGTCGTCGGCGTCACCAAGGCCACCTGCGGCCACCCGGAGGTGGCGCGCGCCATGCTGCGGGGCGGCGTGGCGGCCATCGGCGAGTCGCGGCTGGAGAACATCCGCCGGCTACGGGCGGCCGGCATCGGGGCGCCGATGGTGCTGCTGCGCGTCCCCACCCTGTCCCAGGCGGAGGCGGTGGTGAGCGCCGCGGCGCTCAGCCTCGACTCCGAGCTGACGGTGCTCGCCGCCCTGTCCGAGGCGGCGGTCCGCCGGCACCGGGTCCACGAGGTGATTCTGATGGTGGAGCTGGGGGACCTGCGCGAGGGGATTCTCCCCGACGATCTCATCCCCTTCACCGCCGCCGCCCTCCAACTGCCGGGGATCCGGGTGACCGGGCTCGGCACCAACCTCGCCTGCCTGGGCGGCGTGGCGCCGGACCGGGAGAACATGGCGCGGCTGGCGGCCCTGGCGCGCGCCGTGGAGACCACCTTCGACCTGCGCCTGCGCTGGGTTTCCGGAGCCAACTCCAGCGCGCTGGAGCTCATCGCCGCCGGGGGGATGCCGGCGGCGGTCAACCACGCCCGCATGGGCGAGTCGATCCTGCTCGGCCGGGAGACGGTGCACCGCCGCCCCTGGCCCGGGACCCGCCAGGACGCCTTCCTGCTGGAGGCGGAGGTGATCGAGCTGAAGGACAAGCCCTCGGCCCCCCGCGGCACGCGCGGGGAGGATGCCTTCGGCCACCGGCCCGAGTTCGCGGATCGCGGCACGGTGCGGCGCGCGCTGCTCAACCTGGGACGCGAGGATGCGGATCTCGAAGGGCTCACGCCCCTGGACCCGCGCCTCACGGTGGTGGGCGGCACCAGCGACTACCTGGTGGTGGAGGCGGACGGCGCGCCCCTGCACGTGGGTGATCGCCTGGGCTTCACCCCCAACTACAGCGCCCTGCTGGCGGCGATGACCTCCGCCTATGTGGCGAAACGGACCCGGATTGGGGCACACTCGTGACCCTGCCGCCCGCGAACGGGCACCCCACCAGGACACCAATGAACACGAGTGCCGCCCATCTCACCCGCGCCACCATCCATCTCGACCGGCTGACCCGCAACCTGCGCCTGCTGCAGGCGGAAGCGGGCGCGGCCGAGGTCTGGCCGGTCATCAAGGCCAACGCCTACGGCCACGGCGCGGTGGCCATCGCCCGGCACCTCGCCGGGCTCGGCTGCCGGACCCTCTGCGTGGCCCACGCGGACGAGGCCCGGGTGCTGCGGGAGGCGGGCATCGAGGCCACCCTGCTGGTCCTCTCCGCCACACTGCCCGAACAGGCCGGGGCGCTGGTGGCGGCGCGCGTCGAGCCGGCGGTCTGCACCCTGGAGACCGCCGCGGCGCTGGACCGCGCGGCCCGGCAGGCGGGGACCGTCGTCCCCGTCCACCTGAAGGTGGATACCGGCATGGGCCGCACCGGCATCCGCCCCGAGGCGGTGGAGGCGTTTCTCGCCGCCTGCCGGGACCTTTCCGCCATCAGGGTGCGCGGCGTCATGAGTCACTTTCCCCGCGCCGACGAGACCGACAAGGACTACTCCCTGGCCCAGGTGGAGCGCTTCCGCGGGGTGGTCGCCATCGCCCGGCGCCACGGGGTGGAGGTGGCGCACCTGGCCAACAGCGCCGGGGTGCTGGACCTGCCCGGCTCGCACCTGGACGCCGTGCGCCCCGGCATCGCCCTCTACGGCCTGCGCCCCTCGGCGGAGATCGCCAATCCCCGGGTGAACGACCTGTTGCCGGTGCTGGAGTGGAAGAGCCGCATCACCTTCCTCAAGGAGGTGCCCGCGGACGCCGGCCTGAGCTACGGCCACACCTTCCGCACCGCCCGGCCCACGCTGGTCGCCACCATTCCGGCCGGCTACGGCGACGGCCTCAGCCGCCGGCTCTCCAGCAACCTGGAGGTGCTGGTGGGCGGCGTGCGCTGCCCGCTGGTGGGGCGGGTGACCATGGACATGAGCCTGGTGGACGTGACCGCGCTGCGCGGCCGCGTGGCGCTGGGTGACGAGGTGGTGCTCATCGGCCGCCAGGGCGGGGAGGTGGTGAGCGCCGACGCCATGGCCGAGCGGCTCGGCACCATCAACTACGAGGTGGTCACCTGCATCGGCGCCCGCGTGCCGCGCGTGGTGGCGCCGCCCGCCGCCTCCTCCGCGGCCGATGCATTAGACTGAAGGCAGGAGCGCCGCGCTGCGGCGCATCGGCTGGAGGCTCCATGGCCGTCGACCTGCGACAGCGCAACCTGCTGACCCTGCTGGATCTCACTCCGGGCGAAATCCGCCACCTGCTCGACCTGGCCGCCGCGCTGAAGGCGGAGAAGCGGGCCGGCCGCGAACGGCAGCGTCTGCGCGGCCGGAACATCGCCCTCATCTTCGAGAAGCGCTCCACCCGCACCCGCTGCGCCTTCGAGGTGGCCGCCCACGACCAGGGCGCGCAGGTCACCTACCTGGACCCAAGCGGCAGCCAGATGGGCGAGAAGGAGTCGGTCCGGGATACCGGCCGGGTGCTGGCGCGCCTCTACGACGGCATCGGGTACCGCGGCTTCGACCAGTCCGTCGTGGAGGAGCTGGGACGCTGCGGGGTCCCGGTGTGGAACGGCCTCACCGACGCCTTCCACCCCACCCAGGTGCTGGCGGACCTGCTCACCATGGAGGAGCATGCCGGGCGCTCCCTGCGGGAGGTCGCCTGCTGCTTCCTCGGCGACGGCGGCGGCAACATGGCCCGTTCCCTGCTGGTGGGCGCGGCGCAGATGGGCATGGACTTCCGCCTCGCCGCGCCGCCGTCCCGGCGTCCGGACGACGACCTGGTGGCGCGTTGCGGGTCCATCGCCCGGGACACGGGCGCGCGGCTGCTGATCACCGACGACCCGGCCGCCGCGGTGCCCGGGGCCGATTTCATCTACACCGACGTCTGGGTCTCCATGGGCGAGCCCGAATCGGTCTGGGCGGAGCGCATCGCGCTGCTGCGCCCCTACCAGGTGAATCGCGCAATGCTGGCGCTCAGCGGCAATCCCCGGGTGAAGTTCATGCACTGCCTGCCCGCCTTCCACAACCGTGCGACCCGCATCGGCGCGGCCGTCTACCGGGAGTACGGGCTGGAGGCGATGGAGGTGACCGAGGCGGTGTTCGAGTCGCCGGCAGCCATCGTCTTCGACCAGGCCGAGAACCGCATGCACACCATCAAGGCGGTGCTGGTGGCCACGCTGGGAGGCGCGGAATGAAGCCCCCCGCCGCGGGTCGACGCCCGCCGACCCGGGGGCGCCCATGCTGCTGGTAGTCGCCCTGGGCGGGAATGCCCTGCTGCGCCGCGGCGAGCCTCTCACCGCAGAGCGTCAGCGCCGCAACGTCCGGGCGGCGGCGGCAGCGCTGGCGCCGCTGGCCCGCGAGCACCACCTGGTCATCTCCCACGGCAATGGCCCCCAGGTGGGTCTCCTGGCCCTGCAGGGAGCGGCCTGGCATCCGGAGGAGAGCTATCCGCTGGATATCCTCGATGCCGAGACCGAGGGGATGATCGGCTACCTCATCGAGCAGGAGATCGGCAACATGCTGCCCGGGCGGCGCTGCGCCACGCTGCTGACCCAGGTCGAGGTGGACCCCCGGGATCCGGCCTTCAGCCACCCCGCCAAGCCCATCGGCCCCCTCTACCCGGAGGCCGAGGCGCGCCGGCTGGCCCGCGAGCGGGGCTGGCGCATCGCCCCTGACGGCTGCGGCTGGCGCCGGGTGGTCGCTTCGCCGCGGCCCCTGCGCATCCTGGAGCTGCCGGTGATCGAGCTGCTGGTGGAACAGGGTGTCATCGTCGTCTGCGCCGGTGGCGGGGGTATCCCGGTGGTGCGCCGGGCGGACGGCAGCCTGGTGGGCGTGGAGTCGGTCATCGACAAGGACCGGGCGAGCGGCCTGCTGGCCCGCGAGCTGAAGGCGGACGCCTTCCTCATGCTCACCGACGTGGACGCCGTCTACCGCGGCTGGGGGACGGCCGCCGCCGAACCCATCCGCCGCGCCACCCCGGCCAGCCTCCGGCGGCTCGAGTTCGACCCGGGCAGCATGGGCCCGAAGGTGGAGGCCGCCTGCGAGTTCGTGGCCCGCACGGGCGCCGTGGCGGGCATCGGCACCCTGGATGGTGCGGCGGCGATTCTCGCCGGCGAGGCGGGCACGCAGGTCACGGCGGATTGAGCGGGGAGTGAGGGGTGCGGGGTGCGTGAGTGCGTGAATGC
>NPID01000460.1_pt4 | contig 23386 bp, 15 predicted proteins | sample 8637491 | NCBI WGS metagenome assembly NPID01 (sample SAMN07420843, study PRJNA396082) | bioreactor metagenome | isolation source: sample BA6 brine-fed electro-methanogenic bioreactor BA | place: Japan: Kochi | collected 2016-06-14 | reverse complement strand
GACTTTTCATGAACGAAGTGAAATGAAAAGGCTTAGTCGAACTAATCCCCGATTTATCGGGATGGCTATATTGTTAAATTGTACCAGGGAAAACGGTATCCGGTATCCGGCATCTGGTATCCGGTCTCCGGTCTCCGGTCTCCGGTATCCGTTAACCATAAAACCCTTCCACATAATCCATCAACTCCCTCCCGAATTCGGCATCCATAGATAGCAAACTGAAATCGATCTGCTGGTTGTTCAGGTATTGCAACACCAGGGACGTGCAGTCCCGGCCGGCGGGATGTATACCCGAAAAGAAAAATCCCAGCTTTTCAAATTCCTCACAAAGCAAAGGGGTGAAGGGATCGTGCAGGTTCAGTGTGAGGTAGATGGTCTCGAATCGCTCCACGCAAAACTGCCGCAAATCCTCAGCCACCTTTTTTACACAATGCTCCCCGTAACGGTCCACCTGTATGGTGGCGGTCAGAAAATCATGATCGGGCCTGATCGTTAATCGCGACCTCCTGCCTTTCAGGTCACTCTGCGTTTTATCTGTGGCTTTTGCCTCGGGACTGACCCCCAGGTTGGCAAAGATCCGCATGATCATATCCTTATGTTTTTCAGGAAGATATACGATCTGACCCTCCGGCGGGTCCAGGAATCGGTAGGTGATCATGATGCTCTCCCGGGGATGGCTGTTGTCGCGGATATCCTTGAACCGGATCACCGGTGCCCGCGAAAGCAATAAACAGCAGTCGTTCAACTCCCAATGGTGCGAGGCCTTCTGGGAATAGGGGTGGCTGGTCACCGACATGGCATATACGCCAAAGATATTTTCCTCGCGCGCCTTCTGTATGAGCGCTTCCCATAAGCCGTTCATAATGCCCATTCCCCGGTACCCGGGATTGCTGAACGCAATGCCCAACTCCGCATTGCCGGAGGGATCTCCGCCCCGCTCCAGGGCGGCATGCCCGATGATCTCCCCGCTCTCCAGCCGGGCCACCATCGACACCAGCTCGCCGCTGCGGTTGAGCCGGGCCACCTTATCGGGGTAGTAGATCTTATCGTAGGGATAGGTGTAGCCGTATGCGTAATAGGCCAGCCGCGAAACCTCTACGGCCTCTTCATCCTGCATCAGGCCGATGCTGTACGCTGCTTTTTCCCCTGAAACCTTCCCCGCTTCCATAGCTGTGGTCTTGCCGTCTTCGATCATCCTTGCTATCGAAGGCGTGGGCAGGTATTTTAAGAGGATCACCTCAATGCCATCTTTCCCATGGTTGATGTAGGAATATTCATCCATCACCTGGCTGATGAGGTAATGCCCCAGGCCGCGGTCTTCCAGCTTTTCCACCAGGTCTTTGCGGCTGTATATCGGGAACAGGGCCGGATCGAAAGGAATGCCTTTCACCCATATGCTTACCTTCAGCCCGAGGGTGACCTGCGTAAACTCAATATCGATGTCTTCGAGCTGCCCGGGGGCAAAGGAATGCTTGATGATGTTCGTGAGGGCCTCCTCCAGGGCCAGCTGTATCTGCTTATTGTCGTGCTCGCTGAAACCGATCAGGCCGGCAACCTTTTCGGCACAGGCTTCTGCCTCCGGCAGGTTTTCCACATGGTTCTGTATGCTCAGCTTCGAATGATGAAAATGCTTCATGCGCTCTGTGTTCGCTTGTCGATGATCTTATGCAACTTGCCGCTGCTCGGGATCTTGGTGAATTCCATCCCGTCGATGGCACGGGCATGCAGCTCAATAAGTTCGTCGTTCACCACCATGTCGTGCAGGGCGGCATATCCCTCAAGCAATGAACTGCACACCTGTTTTTCCGTGATCCCGGAGATCTTGTTCACCAGTACGGTGATCTTCTGCTTGTTCCCGTCTGCCGGTTCCAGCACCAGTTGTAGCTCGTCGTAATAACCGAAACTATTTTCCAGGATCTTTTTAAATTCATTGTAATTGAACAATGGCCCCATCTTGAAAATATCACCGAAACGCCCCAGCAGCTCAAATCGGGGGGCTTTTCTCCCGCAGGCGCAGTCGCCCTCCACCCAGCGGCCCAGGTCGCCGATCTCGTAGCGCAGCAGATCCTGCCCGCGGCGCGATAAAGAGGTGAAAATGAGCCGACCGGTTTCTCCTTTTTCCACCGGCTTATCTTCATCGATCTTCAGTATTTCCAGGTATTGGGTCCGGCTCATCACATGGTGCACGCTGCCTTCGCAGTGGGTGCAGCTATAGCCCAGCGGACCGGCATCGTTGCTGCCGTAAATGGCCGATTTCACCACTTCCACCCCGAACTCCTCCCGGTAGTGCTTCACCATGGCGGCGCTCATATGTTCACCCCCGTAAAAGATCTTCTTAATGCCCCCGTAAGCTTTCAGCTCGCCGGCGCAGGCTTCGAACAACTGTGAAAGGTAAAAGGGCATCCCGAGCAGGGTATCCACCCGGTTGTCGATGATGGTCTTCGCCACGTGTTCGTACTCCATAATGGCCGTCATGGGGAATTGCGTGGCCCCCATGCCTTCCAGGATGGTCCAGAAACTGATGAATCCACCGTATAGCTCCCCGCTGAAAAACAGGTTCATGCAACGATCCGTTTTGGGATCCAGCCCCGCTGCAAACAGGGCTTCCGAGGCGGCAAACATCTGCTTGTGATAGTCTTCGTAGGTATACACGGCCATTTTAGGCTTGCCGCTGGTCCCGCCGCTTTTAAAGAATAGCTCCGAATACTCATCCGGCACTTTTTTGTTTATGAAATCTTCTTTATGGATCACCGGCGTGGCCGATGGCAGGGATGGAGGCGCTTGTGCCTCAAGGTCGGAAAAACTGGTCAGGCCTTCGGTCAGCTCGCCCAGCTGCAGGCATATGCGACGGCAATAGCGTTGCAGGGCATATACTCCGTCGTGGGGTTCACCGGCATAGCCGTCGAGGTGGTGCCCGGGCCGCTTGATGCGCGTGACCCCTGCCTGCACCAGCTCCAGGCTCAGTTCTCCGAGCTCATCCAGCCGGCAGGCCAGGCCCGCCGTTTGCAGGTAGGTACGCAATGGCCTGAGGGTGCTCACGATCTTGTTTTTTGGCAGGGGTTTCACCCAGATCGTCCGGAAGAGGGGCGACGGGCGCAAACCCGATCTGAAGTCGATCAGGATCCGCCAGGTCTTCTCCGGCGATTCGATCACTTCCGATTCGCCCAGGGCGGCACCCAGTTTGGCCACCTGCGTTACATTGGTGATCTCGGCCATTTCCGGGATGCTCATCTCCGCCTGGGCAAAGGTCTGCGATACCCGGTCGAGGATACCGGCAAAATGATGGGCGAAATCAAGCAGTTCTTCACGGTCGTCGGTTTCCAGGTAAAGGCACTGCGGACTGGAACAGGCCTGCTGTTCGATCACGCAGATATCGTAGGCAATGTTCTCCAGTGTCGGAACATCCTCTTTCATGGCCTTGCTCACATAGCTGAAGCTGATCCGGTGCCCCCAGTCGATGATGCGGGTACTCCCGGGGCTCATCTTCCTGACGGAGGCCACGGCCTCTTCTCCGCCCCAGGCGGCAATGCCGTGCGCGGTATTGAATAATACGGAAAGCACATCGCTCCGCGAAGAGGAAAGCTGGAAGGCATACACGAAGGGCTTCAGTTTCCCGGAGGGATCGGCATCGATGATCCCTTTCAGGATAAGCTGGGGGAAATTCCCGTTCTTGCTGCTGTTCTTCAGCACGTTGATGTTCCCCGACATCAGTCCTTCCACCACGCTCAGCGGTGCCACCGTGGGCGCGTTGCCGGGAACTACATGCACCAGCATGCCCAAAGGTGCCCAGGCTTCGAAGGCATCCTCCCGGAAGTTGTTCCTGTGCAGGGTAAAGGGATCGGTGCTTCCGAGTTCCCGTTTCATTTTCTCTTCCAGGAAAACAGGGTCGAGAAAGGCCACCACCTCCTGTATGGTCTCTGCAGCATGTTCGGGGGTATTCCCGGCTTCCGTCAGGGAATCGATGAGTTCCTGCTGGTCGCCCTGCAATAAGATTTCCCGGTAGGATGCACAGGCCCGGATGAGGGTGTCGGGATCGGGGCGCAGCCGGAGGTCTTCCGCTGCCGCTTTCCCGATACCGGGTACTTTTTTTTCGAATTCAGCTTCGCTGATCCATTCTCCTCGCCAGAGGTATTCTTTGTTTTTCATAGGCTCGTTTAAACCGATTGTTTTTTCAGCAGCTCCGATGCCGAAACTGCACAGCTTTTATTTTTCGATATGCCTGCCCGCCCCGCGATCTCGAACCAGGGGGTATCGATGCCGCAACCGCATTCTTCCGGGGCATGCAAAATGGCCAGGTCGCCCATCATCACGCTGATGGCCGGCACGGAAGTGATGTAGGGGGTTACGAAGCTGAGGTATCCCGGCTTTCCGTAGTCCAGCACCTCAAGGCTGCGCACATCGCGGGTGAAGGCCCTCGACCACACCGGGACATGCATATGGTGTTTGTCGCACTCCACGTAGGGCACCGAATGTTCCACGCTGCCAAAGCCATCGCGGCAGCGGATATCGGGGATGCCCAGCTGTTCGCCCAGCCTTCCGTAAAGTTCCGGCTTCGACAGTTGCTGGTCGGCATAGCCTTTCCAGCCCCCGGCAAAAAATACCAGCGATTCTTCGGAAAGCCGCAGGTTTTTCTCGCCCAGTTTTTTCATGCGTTCCAAAATGAAAAATATGAAGGAGGGAAAGCCGATCAGGCGCACCGGAAGCTTTTCTGCCTCGTATTTTTTCAGGATCTCGATGCATCCGAAAAGGTCGAACTCGTGGCCGCCTTCGCCCGTTAGCCGCAGCACGTAGTTCAGGTCACGGGCCGGGGCGTACTTGGTCAGGAACTTGCTGGTGTTGGTGGTTCCCCGGGTCGAGCCCTCTTCGGGTTCGTAATTGCTTACCAGGTAATTCGATTCCTTGCCGGGATTGTACCAGCCAAAATGATCGTATACGAAATCCACCATGCGCCGGCTGCTTTTTATCGACCACTGGTCGAAGAACATCTGGCTTTTCTGCCCCATGGTTCCCGAAGAGGTAAGCGTGATGGCCACCTCTTCATCGGCCACCGATTTCACGCTGTGGGTCTTGAAAAAATTGGCATGGATGAAGGGCAAATGCTGCAGGTCGCTGATCGTTTTCAGCATTTCGGCAGTAAAACCTTCTCTTTTCAGAAGTACTTCATAAAACGGACAGCGTTCGCGGTGCCAGTTCACGGCTTCGCGCATGGCCTGCATGAAAAGTTCATCCATTTTCGCCCCGGTGGTGTAGGGGGCGGAATGATCGCAAAGCTCCTGCACGGCCGCGAGGGCGGCGGGATCGGGAACCTTGATGCTTTCAAATTTCGACATATGCTTTAGTTGAATCGTTTATCGATAATGCGGCGGATCTTCCCGGTGCGGGGATTTACCTGCAACTCGTCAGGGCCTATCCATTCTATGCTGATGGGGTGCACCCCCTTTATGGCGATCTCTTCTTTGAATTCGGGCCTTTCGTGGAAGAGGGTTTCAAGCAGTTTTTCCTCCCACACGGGCTGAACCCCCGAGGGGTCATCGACCACAATACGCAGGGTGAGTTTGTCGAGCTTCCCGATATGGTCGATCACCATCTGGAAGTTGGCGGCATGGAATACCGGCCTGAGCTGGTGCAGTATGTGCAGGAAATTGTCAACATACATCGTGACCACCCCGATGCGGGCCCCTTCTTCCGAACGCCCCAGTATCTTAAATTTACGGTTCCTGCTGCCCGCTTCTTCTATCCAGATCCCCTTATCGCCGGCCGGGTAACGGATAATGGGCATGAGCAGGCGCGAAAGGTTGGTGGTAAGTATGCGGCCTTCTTTTCCGGGTTCGCTAATGGGCTTCCCGCTTTCTTCATCCACGATCTCGATGAGGTTGTAGCCGTCGAAAACGCGGTGCTCGTTAAAGCCGCAGCCCTCGTCGATGAAGCCCAGCAGACCGCCGTCAACACTGGCATAGCCCACAGAATATATTTTTATTCCCGGGAAGATCTCCTGCATCAGCTCCCGCTGGTCCTGGTACATGGTCTCGCCCCCGAAATAGAGTTTTTCGATCTGCAGGCCTTCAATTTTTTCATTCCGGATGTATTCCGCCAAATTGATAAGCTGGGTGGGCACCCCCAGCAGGGTGTTGATGCGGAAATCCTTCAGTTCCTTAGCCATAAAGGGCATCGGCGCCGCCCCGGAAATGGGAAAGATCATCACCTCCGTGGGGCAGCGCTCCAGGCTGTCGTGCAAAAACAGGAAACTGCTGTACAGCTCACCGGCATAGAAGAGGTTGGCGATGCGGTCGCCTTTTTCCAGACCCCCCTCGGCCAGGTGCAGGCCGAAGGTGCCGGCCATGGTTTCCCATTCCTCACGCGAATACACGCTGAACTTGGGCTTTCCGGTAGTGCCCCCGCTTTTGAAAATGATGCCGTCGCTCATTTCTCCGGTGAGCAGGCGATTGCCGTCAACCGTATTGTGTTCCCAGAAATCTTTTTGGTTTACGGGCGGAAGATCCTGGATCTGCCAGCCTTTTTCGGGCACCTCCTTATACAATTCGCGGTAATAGGGTGAAAGTGATCTTGCCAGTGAAACGATGGTTTCAAGGGGGTAAGTTTTCATAGGGTCAATTTGGTCTGTCAGCAACCAAAGATAAAGAATAAGTTGTAATTTTGCTTGTTCAAACCTTGTCAAATCAGCGAAAAATTTTGAGGAATGGAAGTGGCTGAATTTCAGAAAATGATCCGGGCCGGCATCCCCGAAAACCTGCCTGAACCCAAAAAATTGAACCCAAATGTGAGCCATGCTCCTGTGCGGAAAAAGATCCTGGGCCGGGACGAGGAAAAACTCGCCCTGAAAAATGCGTTGCGCTATTTTGATCCGAAGCATCACGAAGTGCTGGCTCCCGAATTTGCAGCGGAGCTGAAGGCTTATGGCCGCATTTACATGTACCGCTTTCGCCCTGATTATGCCATGTATGCCAGGCCGATCGAAGAATATCCCGCCAGGTCGAAACAGGCGGCAGCCATCATGCTCATGATCCAGAACAACCTCGATCCGGCCGTGGCTCAGCATCCTGAAGAACTGATTACCTATGGTGGCAACGGTGCCGTGTTCCAGAATTGGGCCCAGTACCTGCTTACGATGAAATACCTGTCGGAGATGACCGACGAGCAGACCCTGGCCATGTACTCCGGCCACCCCATGGGGCTCTTCCCATCCCATAAGGATGCCCCCCGCGTGGTGGTAACCAACGGCATGGTGATCCCGAATTATTCCAGTCCCGACCATTATGAGAAATTCAATGCCCTGGGGGTTTCCCAGTATGGGCAGATGACCGCCGGTTCGTATATGTACATCGGCCCGCAGGGCATCGTTCACGGAACCACTATCACGGTGTTGAATGCCGGGCGTATGCTGCAGAGCGGCGATACCGGTCTCGGTGGAAAGATCTTTGTTTCTTCCGGGCTGGGCGGAATGTCGGGGGCCCAGGCCAAAGCTGCCGTGATCGCCGGCGCCGTGGGAGTGATCGCCGAGATCAACCCGGCTGCCGCCGTGAAACGCCACGAGCAGGGATGGGTAGATGAACTTTATGATGACCTCGATGCCCTGATCGGCAGGATACTGAAGGCACGGGAAAACAAAGAAGCCGTGTCACTGGCTTACCAGGGCAATATTGTCGATCTCTGGGAAGCCCTCGCGGAGCGGAAGATCCCCGTGGAGCTGGGCTCCGACCAAACCTCCCTGCATAATCCCTGGGCCGGGGGCTATTACCCGGTGGGGATGGGCTTTGAGGAAGCCAACGAAATGATGGCCAGGGATCCGGAAGGATTTAAGGCAAAGGTGCAGGAGTCGCTGAAACGGCAGGTTGCGGCCATCAATGCCATGACTTCCCGGGGGATGTATTTCTTCGATTACGGCAATGCTTTCCTGCTCGAGTCTTCAAGGGCGGGGGCCGATATCCTGAAGGAAGATGGAAATTTCAGGTATCCATCCTATGTGCAGGACATCATGGGGCCCATGTGCTTTGATTATGGCTTCGGGCCCTTCCGCTGGGTGTGCACCTCGGGCGATCCCAAAGACCTGCAGGCCACCGACCGCATTGCGGGCGACATCCTGGAGCAGATGGCCGCGAACGCACCCGAAGAGATCAGCCAGCAGATGAAAGACAACCTGCGCTGGATCCGCCAGGCAGAAGAAAACAAGCTGGTGGTGGGCTCACAGGCCCGCATACTCTATGCCGACTGTGAAGGCCGTACCCGCATTGCCGAAGCATTCAACAATGCCATCAGGAATGGCGAGGTTTCGGCGCCCGTGGTGCTGGGCCGCGACCATCACGATGTTTCCGGCACCGATTCGCCTTTCCGAGAAACTTCGAATATTTACGACGGCTCACAATTTACGGCCGATATGGCCATACAGAATGTGATCGGCGACGGCTTTCGCGGAGCCACCTGGGTGTCAATCCACAATGGTGGCGGCGTTGGCTGGGGCGAAGTGATCAACGGCGGATTCGGCATGGTGCTGGATGGCAGCGAAGATGCTGACCGGAGGCTGAAAAGCATGCTCTACTGGGATGTGAACAACGGCATTGCCCGCCGGAGCTGGGCCCGGAACGAGGAAGCCGTATTTGCCATTAAACGGGCGATGGAAACCGAGCCGAATCTGAATATTACCCTGCCCAACCGGGTGGATGAAAAACTCCTGGATAAAGAATAGATCCTATGAAAAGAACCCTCATTTTACTGGCCTTTATTCTCCTGGCGGGATGTGCAGGAAAAGAAAATGCCGATGATCAGAAGTTCGCTTCCGCGCATCCGCAAACCATGGCCGCCCTCTATAATTATTATGCTGATGAATACAGGGCGCTGGCTTACCAGGCATTTAACCTGGCCACCGAGCGGCTGGAAGATCTCAAAACGGAATTTCCCGCCAGGGAAAATATGGCCGTTGTGGTCGATATTGACGAAACCCTGCTGGATAACAGTCCGCACCAGGCCCTGACGATCCTTCGCGACAGCGCCTATCCCTATATGTGGAATGACTGGTGCGATCTGGCTGCGGCACGGGCAGTTCCGGGTGCCCTGGATTTTCTGCAATATGCCGATGAGCAAGGCTTTGGGGTGTTTTATGTTTCAAACCGCAAAAGCAAATACGTGCGGGAGAGCAGCATGAAGAACCTGAAGGCGCTGGGTTTTCCCCAGGTGGAAGAAGATCATTTCATGCTTCGCCTCGAACGATCGGAAACCAACCCGAATCCTTCCGACAAGCAGGCCCGGCGCGATGCGGTCCGTGAACAGGGCTATGAGATAGTAATGTTGGTTGGCGATAACCTGGGCGATTTTTTCACGGATGAAAAGAATGGTCCGGCCAGGCGAAAACAAGTCGAATATTACCGCAATGAGTTCGGCAAAAGATTTATCGTCCTCCCCAATGCCATGTACGGCAACTGGCCGTCCAGTATCGGTATTTCCGGCGGCGCTTCCATGGATTCCCTGCTCAGGGACATGACCGTGGTTTTCGGGCAATAATTCCTTGCCTATTCAGGTATTCGTTTACCGAAAGCTAATTTTCATATATTTGCATAGGGTCACATCTAAAGGACTATATGTGATGTGTCTTCCATCAAATCCATTAACGAATACTGAATTCAATGAAAGTTCTTGTCCTGGGCGCTGGAATATCGGGTCATACCGCTGCCGCCTTTTTGAAAAAAAAGCTTGGGAAAAAGCATGAGGTTACGGTTGTTTCGCCAAGCCAGTACTATCAATGGGTGCCCTCCAACATCTGGGTGGGCGTTGGCCGCATGAAGCCCGATCAAGTGAAGTTTAAGCTGCACAAAGTGTATAATCGCTGGGGGATCATCTTTAAGCAGGCCAGGGCTGTTTCCATACATCCCGAAGGGGATGCGGAGGTCAATTCACCTTTTGTCGCCATTTCATATACCGCAAAAGACAAAGCCGGTACCACCGAAAAAGTGGAGTACGATTACCTGGTAAATGCTACCGGTCCCAAGCTGAATTTTGAAGCGACCGAAGGCCTGGGCCCCGGGAAAAATACCGTATCCGTGTGTTCGTACGACCATGCTGCGGAGGCCTGGGAGAAACTGCAGGGATGTATTGAGAAGATGAAGCAGGGGCAAAAACAGCGCCTGCTGATCGGTACCGGGAGTCCGACGGCCACCTGCCAGGGAGCCGCTTTCGAGTACGCCCTCAACATTAATTTTGAGCTGAAAAGAAAGAAACTCGACCACATGGCCGAGATCACCTGGATCTCGAATGAGTATGAACTGGGTGATTTTGGCATGGGAGGTGCCTTTGTCAAACGGGGTGGCTATGTTACGCCGACCAAGGTATTTACCGAATCTGTCTTTGCCGAAAACAATATAAACTGGATCAAAAGGGCAGGGGTGTACAAGGTGGAGCCGGGCGTTGCCCACTATGAAACACTCGATGGAGAATACAAAACACAGGAATTTGATTTTGCCATGCTGATCCCGGCTTTTTCCGGTCACGATATCGGTGCTTTCGATAAAGACGGGAAGGATATTACCGATAAGGTTTTCGCTCCGAATAAGTTCATGAAAGTGGATGCCGATTATACCAAAAAACCTTTTGAGGAATGGAGCATCAGCGACTGGCCGAAGACCTACCAGAGCCCGGCATACGATAATATGTATGCCACAGGCATCGCCTTCGCGCCCCCGCATTCCATTTCCAAGCCCATGACCTCTAAGAACGGCAATCCCATTTTTCCGGCCCCACCGAGAACCGGTATGCCCTCGGGGGTAATCGGGAAAGTGGTGGCGCAGAACATCGCCGAGCAGATCAAAAAGGGCCATAAGGAGCACAAGCATACCGCCAATATGGGCCGCATGGGGGCCGCATGCATTGTTTCGGCCGGCTACAGCATGACCAAGGGACTGGGAGCGACGATGACCGTGTCGCCGGTGGTTCCCGACTGGGACAAATACCCCATGTGGGGACGTGATATCAGAGGAACCGTGGGTGAGATCGGGCTGGCGGGCCACTGGATCAAGCTTTTCCTTCACTATATGTTCCTGCACAAGGCCAAGGGCTATCCCTTCTGGTGGTTGCTACCGGAATAAAGCTGATGATGTTAACACGATGAAGAACCTTGAAAAACGAGAACCATGGCTGAAAAAGTAATACGATCATACAAAGACGAATTCTATCCACCCGTTCCCACTGCGGCCACCAAGCGCAGGCGCACCAATTTTATCATCCAGGCCTACAACTTCCTCCGCCTGAATTATAAGATCATGCGCATCGTGGTGAAGGGGCATTCATAGGCAGGCTGGCGGGACCTCACAGGTCCGAGGACCTGTGAAGTCCCGGCAAAGTATTTCATTTGTTGTTTTAATCTTTTCCCTAATTTTGAATTATGGAAATCTCAGAGATCAGACGGGAACTTGGTGAGAATGTCAAAAAGATCCCCCCTTTAGGTAAAAAGCTTAAATTCAAATTGGACGATCATTACATTGTGATCGATGGCAGTGGCAGCGAAAATGTGATCCGCGAGGCGGATGAAGATGCCCATTGCACCATTACCATGAGTATTGAAACTTACTTAAAACTTCAGCGGAAAGAGATCAAGCCCATGATCGCTACCCTCACCGGGAAACTCAAGGTGAAAGGCGATATCGGCCTAGCCCAGAAACTGAAACAATTAATGTAAGCTCTTATGACCAAACAGCCTTCGCTCCGGGTTCAGCGCACTTCCATGCTGAACCTGATCAATAATACGGGTTATGCCCTTCGCAAGGTCAGGCTCGATCCTTTCAGCCTGGATGCGGAAAAGATCATTGCTAAAGCCAGGAAAAGATCCGGATTTTCGGGAAGTGTTCCGAAGGCCGAGGATGGTTTACGCCGGCTGGTGGATTCAATCCTTATCGATGGCAAGCCCAATCCGTTCGGGGCTCTGGCGGTGAAAGGCCTTCTGGAACGCCTATTGTACGGACGCTATCGCATTGAGCAGGAATTGGCTGCCAATCCATGGATTGAAAAGCAGGAGATCCGTGAACCGGTATTCATCATCGGTATGCCCCGCACCGGGACTACCATCCTGCATGCCATTCTCCACGAGGATCCTGCGCATCGTTCCCCGCTGGCCTGGGAATGCCTGCTGCCTTATCCGGCAGCAACACCGGAAAACTTCAGGGATAATGAGCAATTGCATACCATTGAGAAAGAGTTTTCCCAGTTATTCAAACTGGTTCCAGATTTCCGTAAAAAACATTACATGGAAGCCGATTCCCCCCAGGAATGTCTGGGGATAACGGCCCTCGACTTTAATAGTTTCCAGTTTTCGGCCCAGCTATACCTTAAAACCTACATGGAGTGGTTTTCCGATGAATCGGATATGCTGGGGACCATGCGTTTTCATAAGCGCTTTTTGCAGTACCTGCAATCCGGAGGAGTGAAGGCCGATCGCTGGCTGCTGAAATCGCCCGTTCACCTGCGCCGGCTGCCCGAGATCTTCGAAGTGTACCCGGATGCCCGCATCATCATGACCCATCGCGGCCCCGCTGATATTGTGAGCTCCACCGCCAGCCTGATCTCTTCGGTAAGGACCCTTTACAGCGACCATGAAGATCCGAATGTGACCGGTGCCGAGCAGGCCATGTTGTGGAGCAGGTATTTCGACCGCTTTATCGAGAGCCGCGAGAATCTGAGCCGGGATGAACAGATCATCGACCTGAAATTTGAGGATTTTGTGAACGATCAGGTAGGCAGCATACGGAAGATTTATGATCGCTTTGGCTGGGAACTGAGTGATGAAGCACTGGAGAAATTCAGGCTCTTCCTGGAGGAAAACCCAAAAGACAAACACGGGAAGCACGAATATTCTCTGGATGCCTTCGGCTTGAAAGAGGGGGAGGTGAACCGGCAATTCAGCAAATACCTCGGATTTTACGAACAATTATAAAAACATTTTTATGGAATATAAGAGTAAAGCAGCCCTGGAAGAATTTCTGGAGGTGATCCGGAATGCCGATAAAACCTTTCTCGATCCCGAAAAAGTCATCGATGATCAGGGGAAAGTGGACGGATATCACCATATCTTTAACCTTCTCAAGACCAGCATCGATTTTTTTCTGTTGAATGACCCCTTGCATCCCGCGTTTATGCTACTGGCCGATGAGAACCATAAGATCTATGGCGACAATGTTGACTCTGTGTATTACTTCACACAAGTACGTAGCGACCAGGAATACGTGATCCGGGGCAAGCGTTTCGACAGCGTATACCTTTCGTTTTGCCTTTATGGGGGAGAACCCAATGGCGAATTGGCTGATCGGGTGACTATGAACGTGAACCACCGCGACATTGAATTTGAGGATGATGGCAGTTTCGAGATCAAATTTACGAGGGACCCGAAGGGAAAGAACGAGTTCAAACTTGATGAAGATGCCGTGACGCTTTTTACCAGGGAGTATTTTTTCGACCGCGAAAACGGAACGGAGAGTGAGCTTTCGATCGAAAACACTATGGAAAACGAGTTACCGGCTCCTATTAGCGATGATGAGCTGGCCCGGCGGATCAGGGTGATGGCTACTTTCTTTGAGCAGACCACCTGGGTAGCCCCCTTACCGGTTGATTTTCCGCTCAATGATTTCCTGCCTCCATTTCCCTTCGAAGCTGACCAGGGAGGTTGGGGCACCGTGGATAACATTTACTGCTTTGGCCGTTTTCGTTTGGAAAAGAACCAGTACCTGAAAATTAGATTTACTTCTCCCGAATGTTGTTACTGGGGCATACAAACCTGGAATTTCCTGATGCAATCCATGGATTACAAAAACTATAAGGTAGGGGTGAACAAAGGAAATGCCATCCCGAATGAAGATGGCAGTTTTACGGTATATCTTTCGCATGAACCCCTGGCGGTGGATAACTGGATCAGCACTGCCGGCTACAAGGAAGCGATCATCTTTTGCCGGTGGCTATTGGCCGAAGAATTGCCGGAGCAACCTACCGTGGAAATCAGGGAGTTACAATAGGGTTGCCAACCCTATTAAGGTTGGCAACCCTTTGGGCCCCCTTGGGGGTTTATTTTGCAACGGTCACCCTCCTGGTGATCATTTCTTCGTTCACCTTGAGCTGGAGGAAATATATGCCGTTTTCAAGTCCTTCGCTGCTGATCCTGATCTGCTGCTCGCCGGCAACCAGGATGCCTTCATCCGACTGGTAAACCAGTTCCCCGAGGATGTTATACATGTTCACGCTGATATGGCTTACTTCGGCGGTGTTCAGCACAACATTGGTGTAATTGCTGAAGGGGTTCGGATAAACCTTCACCTCGGTTTCTGAAGTGAGATCTTCAATGCCGGTATCGTCGTCGGTGGTGAAATCAGTTCCTATAACAGAACCAAAATTACCCATTCCCTGAATGATATACTGGTTGTTGCCATAATAAAGGGCAAAGAATCCCGGGCTGGCAAGGCCATCGCCGCCGGCATCATATACATAAAACTGATAGCAGGAAAGGTCGTCGAGCTGGTAGTCTTCCTGGATCATCTGGCTGGGTGTGCTGTAAGGGCCGCCTTCGGCAACCACAGCCCCTGTAGCGTCAAGGATCTCCCAGGTTGTTTCTTCTGGTTTGCTATCGGTACGGAGAATGAGGCTTACCATGGAGGGAACAACATCGGCTCCTTCCACCATATGATTTATCGTGTCGTTCAGCGGATACTGATCGGGGTTTCCATTCGGGTTCTCCGAATATATTTTCAGGTAGTTCTCTTCTTCCGGGCTAAAGGCGATGGAAGGCAGTTCAACCACTTCCTCTTCGAGGAATCCCAGGTTGCCGGTCCAGTTGTAGGTGCTGAGTGCGCCACCATTAACCTGATACTGAATAGTGGTGGAGGTCAGGTCGGAGTTGCCGTTGTTGCGAATAACAAACACCGGGCTGAATGTACCGGCACAGGTCTTTTCGGGAAGGTTCGACAATTGTGAAATGGAGACATCGTCGTCGTTCACATTACCGAATTCAATGAGTTCGCGCTTGCTGGCATTCAGCACTTCCTTGGTGCCGTATTCCTGCAGGAAGATCACGATCTCACAGTGTTCTGCCACCCAGCTTGGATCAAGGGTGAAAGAATATTCCTGCTCAATGATATTCCCTCCTGAGAAGTCGAGCGCGATGCCGGTATGCGTGGGGAGCATCATCCTGTTCACGAAGTTCAGGTGGCTCTGTCCCTGCCAGCTCTGCTGGATCTCTGATTCGGTGATGGCGCAATGCAGGCGGATATCAGACCCGACGTAGGGATCAACCATTTCAATGGTCACATTTACGTTGTAATCGATCAGCCCGGAGCTGGATCCTTCAACATCAATGGAAAAAGATGAAGGGATGGCGATCTTCTGGTTATACCGTGAAAGGTATTGCGGGTAGAGGCTCTGGCTGCTGCTACCGCCAACATAAGCCGATCCGCCGTCGAATACGGCCGTGGGGTATCCACTGATGTTATAGTAGCTATTTCGTGCATTGGAAGCCGTATTGGCGTAGTTGTCGCCGTTGTGGTTTTCAATAATAGCAACATCATGCCCGTTGGCCACCAGGTCGTCAGCACCCATGGCTGCTCCGGGGCAATAAGGACACCATGTTCCGGTTCCGATCTCCACAACCACCTTGTCGCGGTCGATCTGCTGTGAAAATGCAAAGCTGACACCGATCAGCAGTGCAAAGAGTGTGGTAATTGTCTTTTTCATAGTATTGCTGTTAGTTTAGTTTACTGTTTTGGAATACTTTGTAAATGCAAAAATAATGTTTTTCATGCAGTTCGAGCAACCTTATACATATTTTCATATCTATTTATCTGTAAAAGAATATAAAAATTCTTTTTCACGATTATTTAGTAGCTTTGCAGTCAAAATAAGCAATCACTAAATTCATCCAGTTATGAAAAAACAATTACTCTTATTTGTTGTGGCCCTGATGATTTCAGCTACAGGATTTTCGCAGATCATGCTCAGCTGGGAATTCGGCCCGACCAGTTTATCACCTTCAGTTACATTCAATGGATCACCTGATGATCTGGAGATCGTGGGGCATATCAATGTACAAAATGTAGGAACAGAAACGGCTAGCATCAAAGTTGCCCGTGAACAGATGTTTATGGTTGACGGATCAAAAAGTCAGTTGTGCTGGGGAGTTTGCTACTCCTTCGACACCGATACTTCAGCCATGACCATTGATCTGGAGCCCGGTGAAATTTCAGGTGAATTCTCATGCCACTACTGGCCCGAAACGACCATTGGGATATCAACGGTTAAATACACTTTCTATGATGTTAACAATCCTTCTAATTCATCAACCGTGATCGTGATGTTCAATAGCCTTTTCGAATTAAGCAGTACCGATGGCGATTCTGTTTCCGAGCATACGCGTATACTGAACGGTGATGTTGACACGCCTATTCATGGGATGATCAAGGTTCATAATCACTCACAGGGTCCCCTGAGCCTGATTACTTTTAAACAACCTGTTAACCTTATCGAAAACAGTACCAACTGGTTCTGGTTCGGTGGTAATGAATATCCTTTCGGTGTTGATACTTCAGCTTTGGTTACAATCGATGCCGGAACAACCGACGAATCTTTTGAAATGTGGTATGATGCTGATGGGAACGAAGGGATCTCGCAAATTGTATATGCCTTTCTTGATCCCGTAAACGCAGGGAATTATGCACTTTACTGGGTTCATTTTAATGCAAAGGTAACGGGCCTCAGCGAAGCCATCCTGTCCAATACCACCTTCTCTGCCGCATATCCCAATCCGGCAAGTAATTTCGTATCCTTCGACTACGATATTCCCTCCGAAGTGAAACAGGCAGAACTGGTGATCACCAACCTCCTTGGTGCCGTGGTTTACGAAGGCAGCCTGAATAACTTTACAGGAACTGAACGGATCAACGTTTCACAGTTTACAGAAGGCATTTACTTTGCCAGCCTGAAACTCGATAACGAAATTGCCCTATCGCAAAAGATACTGGTTCAGTAAACGGAACCGTATAAAACAAGAAAACCCTTGTCCGGATGGGCAAGGGTTTTTTTATTGAATGTCAGCGATTATTTACATGCCAAAGGCTTCCCTGATCTGGTCAACGTAATCCAGTTTTTCCCAGGAGAAGAATTCCACATTCTTGGTGAAATGTTTCAGGTTCCCGTTGTCGTGGTTCGAGGGATTGCCCGGTTCATAATACACTTCTATTTTTTTGGTATAGGGTTCCCGTCCGAAATGCCCGTAGGAAGCGGTCTCTTCGAAGATCGGATTTTTAAGCCCGAAACGTTTGATGATCCCGTGGGGGGTAAGGTCGAAGATGGAGTCGAGCACCTTTGAAATATCTCCGTCGTTCATAATGTTTCCTTTGGCATCCTTCACTTTTGCCGTACCAAAGGTGTTTACATAAAGGCCGACATGATCTTTCCGCCCGATGGCATAAGCGATCTGTATCAGCGCCTCATCTGCAATTCCGGCAGCCACCATGTTCTTGGCAATATGGCGCGTGGCATAGGCTGCCGAGCGGTCGACCTTGGAGGAATCTTTGCCCGAAAATGCTCCGCCACCATGAGCACCGCGGCCACCATAAGTATCAACAATGATCTTGCGCCCTGTGAGGCCGGTATCGCCGTGGGGCCCGCCGATGACAAATTTCCCGGTGGGATTCACATATAACTGGAAATCGCCTTTGAAGAGTTTCCGTACCTTGTCAGGAATATCTTTTGAATTCATTACCCTGGGAATGAGAATAGTCCTGACATCTTCCTCGATCTTTTTCAGCATCCTCTCGTCATCCTCATCAAAATCGTCGTGTTGGGTGGAGATCACGATAGTATCAATACGACGGGCCACATGGTCATCATCATATTCGATGGTGACCTGTGATTTCGAATCCGGTCGCAGGTAAGTCATTTCTTTGCCTTCTTTCCGAATATCAGCAAGTTCCTGGAGGAAAATGTGTGATAATTCGATCGGCATCGGCATAAAGTTGTCCATTTCATTGCAGGCATACCCGAACATCATGCCCTGGTCGCCGGCGCCCTGGTCTTCTTCCTTCTGGCGGTCAACCCCCATGTTAATATCGCCCGATTGCTCATGGATGGTGCTGATCACCCCGCAGGAATCACCATCGAACTGGTAGGCTGATTTGGTGTAACCGATCTTCTTGATCGTACGGCGGGCCACTTCATCAATGTTGACCCATCCTGTGGTCCTGACCTCTCCGGAACATACAACAAGCCCGGTGGTAACCAGGGTTTCGCATGCAACTTTCGAGTTGGGGTCGTGACGGAGAAACTCATCGAGCAGGGCGTCAGATATCTGGTCGGCTACTTTGTCCGGATGCCCTTCCGAAACGGATTCAGAGGTAAATAAAAATCCCATTTGATCTGTGTTTTATTTATGAATGAGATCATCCTTAAAGCTCTAAACCATTAGCTTATTTGGAATGAATCTGCAAATGTAATAAATGTTCGCGACTATTCGCTGCCATCGGAAGCAGTAAGTGACTGAAAAACCTCCTCAAGGCTTTGCCGCTCCCTGTTCAGGGAAAGTACGGAGATCTTCTGTTCAACGGCAAAATGGAAAATATCCTCGCGGATGTCTTTATCGGTATTGGCTTCGATTTCCCAGTTGTGGCCTTGCAGTTTTTTGGCGGTTTGTATCCCTTCGATCTTCAGCAATTCCTCTTTTTTTATTTCCCCGCTGAATTCTATCCTGATCACATCCTTGCTGCGCGTTCGCAGGGAAAGGTTTTCCGTGGAGTCATCCGCCACGATCTTCCCCCGGTGGATGATCACTGCGCGATCACAGATGGCTTCCACTTCCTGCATAATATGGGTGGAAAGCAAGACTGTTTTTTCCTTCCCGATCTCGCTGATCAACTTGCGGATATCGAGCAGCTGGTTGGGGTCAAGGCCTGAAGTGGGTTCGTCGAGGATCAGAACGGAGGGATCGTGGATCAGCGCCTGGGCGAGGCCGACACGCTGCCGGTAGCCTTTCGAAAGGGCCCCGATCTTCTTGTTCTGCTCCAACCCGAGCCCGGTAATGCCGATGATCTCGTCGATCCTGGCTTTTTTATTCTTGCCGAGCTTGTGAACCCCGGCCAGGAAACGGAGGTATTCACGAACATACATGTCGAGGTAAAGAGGATTCTGCTCCGGGAGGTAACCCACCCTTTTCTTCACTTCCAGTGCCTGCTCAAAAATATCATATCCATTCACCTTTACTTCGCCGGAGGTCGGTGGCAAGAAACATGTGATGATCTTCATCATGGTGGATTTTCCGGCACCATTCGGACCCAGCAGGCCAACTACTTCCCCAGCACCAATATCAAGGGATACCGCATCCAGCGCTTTCTGCTTTCCATATACCTTGGTGATCTCTTTTGCAATGATCGACATCTGAACTCTTTCGTTTAGGTTGCGAAAGTACTAATTTTACATCAATCTGCCCGCTTCCAGACCGCTGTGGATTTCTGGGCCGGGCCTACTCATCAGACTTTTGCTATCTTTGTTTGCTGAAACTATAACGGCCTGAGGAGGGTCTTATTTTAATTCAAATATCCCAATATGCGAGCTTATCATTTCCTTATTGCTTTCCTGGTCTCGGGTTTATTCTTAAACAGTACACAAGGGCAAAATTTTAGTCTTGTCGATCCCGGTTTTGCAATGAGCAAACTCCCGGCCGCAGAATGGGCCGATACAGACCATGATGGAGATCTTGATATATTCTGCAGCGGATTCAATGATACGCTTGCCGAAGCCTGTCTTTACAGGAATGATGGGGGAGGAAGCTTTACAGCGGTCAGCACCGGTATTGGCGGGACGTATTTTGCTGCCTGTGCTTTTGGGGATATGAACAACGATGGCCTGGCCGATCTTGCCCTGTCGGGATATAGCGGAAGCACAAAGCTTAGCAGCATATACCGTAACAACGGAGGGAATAGCTTTACGGATATCGGAGCGGGGCTTACGGGCCTCGACCATGGATCAGTGGCCTGGGCCGATTATGATAACGATGGACTGCTCGATTTCCTGATCACAGGTCTGGACGCTTCGGGCGATCCGCAGTCAATACTGTATCACAACGACGGGGGCGAAACCTTCAGCGATGCTTCTGCCGGACTGGAAGGGCTGGCTTATAGCGATGCTTCCTGGGCCGATCTCGACCTCGACGGCGATATGGACCTTGTTATTGCCGGAGTTGATGACAGCCAGAATCCACAGGCACTGATCTACCTCAATTCAGCGGGAAGTTTCAGCCAGATGGGGGCTGGGCTAAGTGGTGTTAAGCATGCCAGCCTTGACTGGGGCGATTACAATAATGATACCTACCCTGACCTGGTGATCGCCGGTCTGGATGGAAACAACAACCTGGTAACAGCAGTATATAAGAACAATAGCGGGACTTCTTTTACCGCCATACCCGGAACATTTACCGGCATTTCAGGGGGAACAGCCTTCTGGGGGGATATGGACAATGACGGCAGTCTCGACCTGGTGATATCCGGGACCGGCACCCTGGATGGTAACCCTCCGCCACCACCCTCGGGCACTGCAATTTTCGAGCTGTATATCAACCAGGGGAACGACCAGTTTCTGCAAAATATTCCCGGCCTGGATGGGGCGGCTCAAAATGCCATCGCCCCCGGCGATTACGACAACGACTCCGACCTTGACCTTTTCCTGGCCGGGGCCTTTGATTCGCCAATATCTTCATCCGGCAGCCAGGCACGTATCTACAGGAACGAAACAGCGGAAAGCAACAATCCGCCTTCCGCACCTGCAGGGCTGAGCTATGATGCTTCAGGTTCCGACCTGCTCCTGCAGTGGGATGCTTCAACAGACGATAAAACTCCAACAGGAGGATTAAACTATAACCTGAGACTGGGTACACAGCAAAACAATATGGATGTAATGCCCGTACATGCCGATCTTGCCAGTGGTTACCGGGAGATCGTAAAAATGGGGAATACAGGAGGGAATATTTCCTGGGAGATCAAGGGGCTGGATTACGGGACCTATTTTGCTTCCGTACAGGCGATCGATCCTTCTTTTGCCGGTTCGGGATTTTCCGATGTGCTGGAGATAAGTTTTGCTCCGACAGCATCTTTTTTACTTGCCGATACCGTCTGTATGCTGGATCAAACTACTATTACCTACACCGGAAATGCTTCGCCTTCGGCGATATACAATTGGGATTTCGATGGGGCCATTATTATCAGCGGGAGCGGGCAGGGGCCCTATGTGGTTTTCTGGGATACGGAAGGGATCAAAAATGTTAGCCTGACGGTTACCCAAAACGGGGTAACATCCGACCCGGTGATAAACAGTGTTTTTGTGAAAGGTCCCCCGGAACAACCGGGCAATATCAGTGGTGAAACCGATATTTGCCAGGGCACCCAGAGCACGAGTTATACCATAGATCCGGTAACGGCGGCCGATGAATATGAGTGGGTACTTGATCCTTCAGAATCCGGCCTTATCAGCGGAAACGGGATCCTTGCCGTGGTCGACTGGGACCCATCTTTTCTCGGAACTGCCGGCATTACTGTAAGGGGAGTGAATGAATGCGGAAGCGGTCTGTATTCCGATGAACTGATCGTATCCATCAATGCCATTCCGGCAAAGGCCGGGAAACCGGAAGGACCCCAGGGCTTATGCCTGAATCCCGCCAATACATCCTATACTTCCAGCGGTGCAACATATGCTTCTGCCTACCAATGGTATATTTTTCCGGAGGAAGCCGGCTTGATCTTCGGGAATGGCCTGGAGGCTGAAGTGGATTGGGAAAATGATTTTACCGGAACAGCCGGCATCATCGTGATCGGGGTAAACGATTGCGGACAGGGCGAGGCCAGCGATACATTATTTATTGGTATTGAATTGCCACCGGTGGCCAATGCTGGTGACGACCAGGTGATCGTTTATCAAAGCAGCACACAACTCCTGGGATCAGCCTCCGGCGGATCCGGTGAGTATTCATATTTTTGGGAACCTTCTGAATTGCTTGTCGATCCTGCCCAGGCGCAGCCTCAAACCCTGGAACTTACACAGAGTGTGCAGTTTACATTGACGGTTACCGATCTGGTGTCGGGATGTTTCGACAGCGACCAGCTTGTGGTTACTGTTACCGGGGGACCATTGTATGTGGATGCCCTGGCCGAGCCTGAAGAGATCTGCGAGGGCGATTCAGTGCAATTGCTGGCACTGACCGGCGGTGGTTCAGGTACGTACACTTATTCCTGGACCTCTTACCCGGAAGGCTTTTCGGCCAATACATCCTCTCCGGTGGATTATCCTGACCTGGATATCATGTATTATGTAGAGGTTTCGGACGGTAGCGAGCAGGTCTCGGATAGTGTATCGGTCATGGTCAGCCTGCTGCCTTCTCCGGCGGGGCCGATCAATGGTCCGGAAGAGGTTTGTGCGGGCGATGAGAATATCCTTTATGCCATCGATCCGGTCGCCGGGGCCACACAATACATCTGGACTACTGATGAAGGAATTTTTGGCAGCAGCGACAGCACCTCGATCCTGCTCAGTTTTTCTTCGAACTGGACCGCAGCAGGGGGAACGCTCAGTGTTCGTCCGAGGAATGCCTGTGGCATCGGTGAAGCCTCCTCCACGATGATCCTTGTTTCCGATGCTCCGGAACAGCCGGGCATGGTTTCCGGGGAAGATACGCTCTGCACCACAACGGATACCATTACGGAATACCTCCTTGAAGCACCGGTGCCGGGAGCCATCGATTACCTCTGGCAACTCATCCCGGAAGAGGCAGGGATCCTGGCCGGTGACGGCCTGTCGGCCGAAATGCACTGGGTACAGAACTGGGAAGGAGAAGCTGAAATCCGGCTCAGGGCCGTGAACGAATGCGGCTTTTCATCCTGGTCTGAGAGTCTGCTTATCCAGGCGTATTCCTGTCTGGGTGTCGATGAGCATAACGGGCTTGCAGCTTTCAGGGTTTATCCCAATCCTGCCGTGGATATTCTCAATATTTCATTTTCTCCCCCGGACGATCTTCCGGAGGAATTCATTGTCAGGCTCAGTGACCTCATGGGCAGGGTACGCCTGGAATCCATGCATCATGGCAAGGATGCACGGCTTCGCATTTCCCTCAGCGACCTCCCGCCAGGAATGTACATTCTCAGTATGCATGCCCCGGGACAAGGGGCTGTTTCTCGTAAGATCGTTAAAAAGCGGTGAAATTTGCTATTTGCTATGTGCTGTTTGCTATGTGCTATGTGTTATGTAGTAAATGTACTATGTGTTATGTGTTGTGTGCTATGTGCTATGTGTTGTATTGTTAAAAATTTACATGTTAATAATCTGGTATCTGGCTACTGGCCACTGGTATCCGGCATCCGGTATCTGGCATCCG
>NPID01002444.1_pt1 | contig 23394 bp, 24 predicted proteins | sample 8637491 | NCBI WGS metagenome assembly NPID01 (sample SAMN07420843, study PRJNA396082) | bioreactor metagenome | isolation source: sample BA6 brine-fed electro-methanogenic bioreactor BA | place: Japan: Kochi | collected 2016-06-14 | reverse complement strand
TTTAAAGCATAACAGGCGCTATCTGGTTTTCAGAAGGATATGACCATTTATTATTTTTCTTTACCCGCATTCGCGCTATTAAAAAACGATGGGGTTCAACACCAGAGGCTGCCCCCTGCGGGCTTTTTCGGTGTCAGGCAGCACATCCTCGCTGGGCCAGAGCCCGCTTTTAAGCGTTTCGGCATAGCCGCTCTTCAATCCTGCTGCAATCATGCGCTGCCGCGCTGCCTCGGCGTCGTAGGAAAGCCGGTGCCAGGAGGCTCTGAGCTTGTCAGCTTCGGGTTGCAGCAGCATATACCAGCCGTCCGGCGTCCCGTCGTTGGCCGGCATTCCGATCACCCCGGCATTGAGCCACAGCCTGCCGTCGAGATCCTTTTTAAAAGGAATGCCGCAGTGCCCGGCGAGCACGATATCCGTTTGCGTCCGGGAGAGTTCATCTCTGAAGACCTCATCCGCAGTGGCGGCAAACAAAAACCGGTTGATCCGGCTAATCCCGCCATGCACGACCTGAAACGATCGTCCATTGAATTCAAAGCACAAGGACCGAGGCAGGGCGCTCATCCAGGCGCGGCTTGCGGCGCTCACCCGCTCTGAGGCATAGCGGTACCACTCGACGGAGAGTGCTGAGCAGGTGCTTTGTTCTTCAAATCCGCAGCCGCAGTCAGGAGCGTTGCGGGCCAGGGCCTCTTCGCAGTTGCCCATGATCACCGGCACGCCCCAATCGCGCACCAGGCCGATGGTCTCCTCGGGTTCCGCGCAATAGGCCACGACATCCCCGGTACAGAGCGTCTGCTGCGGCGCCACCCCGAGAGACTCCGCTTCCGTGCGCATCGCCCGGGTCGCGGCCAGGTTACTGTAGGGCCCGCCGAATATCAGAACGGGTCCATCGAGCTGTCCAAGGTTTCGGATGGCGGTCGTCATTGCGCCTCCCCTGCCGGCCGGCTGCGGTTCAGCAACCCGCCGATCCAGAAAGAAAGGCAGCCCAGAACCAGTATCACGATACAGATATAAAGCAGCTTGGTATATTTGTGAATATCGCCGAGCCAGGCCGAATAGCCGCTCGACTCGGTAAAGTAGAGGGCTGCCCCGCTCATGGCCAGCACGAAGCTGCCGACGTAACTCCAGGCGGGGATGTCGGTGCGTCTGCCCCACAACGAGAACAGAACAACGGGTGTCAGATACATGGAGGCGGTGCCGCTGACGGCGACGGCACTGAAAAGATCCTTATTGCCCGAGAAGACCAGAAACAGGCCAAGGAGCATAAAGATCGCCATGACCGATCGCCCATTGCGCAGGGTCATCTTCATCACCCCCATATCGGCAGCGACCAGTTTGGCCGAACTGGAGAGGGTACTGTCGAGGGTCGACATGGCGGATATAACCAGACAGGCATTGAAGGCCAGCATCGGCACGGAACCCAGGAGACGCATCAGGGTCTCGTTCATCTGCTCGCCGGCAAGAGCGTTGGCCCCCGCGAGCACGCCGAGACAGCCGAAGGCCAGAATACACAGAAAACTGATCCAGCAGGCGTGGATAAAACTGGCGCGGGTGGTTCTGCGGTCAGCAAGAAAGCCGCGGTCCATCATAACCGGGTCATGCATGGGGTAACTCCATACCTGCAGCAGGGCGACCACAATCAGAATCGGTCCAGGGTCATTGAAATTGAAGGGCTTGAACCAGAGATCGGCCAGGTGAACAGAACCGTTTCCGGCAACCAGTGCGATCAGCATCAGCAGGGTGCCGAGAAAAATCACCATCTGGAAGACATCGGTACGCAGTGAGGCACGCAGGCCGCCGATCATTGAGTAGATAAGAGTAATGCCGGCAAAGGCCAGGATGGTCAGGATGTAAGCCTGCGACCCGGCGACGCCGAAGAGGATGCCGATGACCAGCAGATTGGCGAAAATCTCGCTGATCAGGCGGACGCCGATCACGAAATTGTAGCAGCTCGTCCCCCAGGCGCCGAACCGTGCGCGAAGAAAGTCCTGCACGCTTTCAAAGCCGTGCTCGAAGCGCAGGCTGTCGACGATGCGACCGCCGGTGAGGAAGGAAAAATAATAACAGGCGTAGGCGATAGAGCCCCAGATTCCATAATAAAACCCGAGAATGGCCGCGTTTAGCAGAGAGCGGGCAAATATCCAGGTGGTCACCTGGGAAAAAGTCAGGCTCAATAATCCGGGCTGCAGCCCTGCTGCAGAGAGCCCTTTGAAAAAAGCCCCTTCGCCCTCGGCTTTTGGAGCCAGCAGAAGTGATGCAATTGCCACAAACCCAGCCAGCACCGGCAGTACATATTCCATTAAGTTCACCCTGATGCCAAAAAATTCAGTTTACGTTTTCATTCAGCCATATCCCTCAGATAATAGGGATCTGTGCAAAAGCATTCAAAGTTCCTGTATAAAGGAATCTGAGAAAATAGAATGTCACCATGATGACATTTTGAATATTTTTACCCCCACACAGCGAAGAAAGGTCATTGGAACTATGAGTCAGGATCGCCTCTATCACATTGGTTTCGGCACAGACGATCTCGGACAGGAGCCACCCTGCATCGCCCTGCTCTGCGGAGGCTGCAGGCGGTGCGCGTGGCGCTGCGGACAATAGGGCAGATGGCGACTTAACCACGCAGCATAAAACAGGCCGGGTCCGTTTCCTCCAGGGGGTCGAGACCCCAACCATAGGCCACCGCCAGGCAGCCCCCGCACACGGCTCGCAGGCGGCAGGAGGCACAGGACCGGCAGCCGCGCCGATAGTCTCTGGCCGCCTCACCGTCATAGATTTCCGCTAAAGACTGATCTTGGATATGCCCGATGCGGGAGGGGTACGCCTGATCCGCGTAGGTGGAGACAGCAGCAACCCCCTGGAAACGGCATTTTCGATCGCGCCATCGACGATTCCAACCGGCTCCCCTGTAGCGGCTGCCACCGCGACTGGATCAAGCTGCTCTGCAACGACTTTTAAAGCCAGCAGATCAGAGGGTCGAGCTTTCCCTTGCCGCACCTGCCCTGTTCCGGGCTGGCGCCAGAAAACCAGCATTTCACTGCCGGGGTGCGGTTCGCCACCCTCCCCTTCAAACAGCGTCAGGAGAGGATGCCAGTTAGTTTCAAGCAGAGCGAGCGAGGGATTAATGGTGATTTCGGATATAGAAGATTCAGTCGGAATCGCGGCCTGTTGGATTTAGCAAAATTCAGTGAATTGTCAACGAACTACACCTACGCTATTTTCACCGGACTCCGTCCCGTTCACGCAGCAACGCCAAAACCGCCCGCCACGTACGCCAGGACCCCAGCAACCCCGGTGTGACATCAACATGCATCAGGCCACGCACCAGAAACAATTCCACCTGATCCCTCAGCAGAGAATCTTTCAGTCTGAGACTTTCGGTATAGGGTATGATGGGGTCGTCAAGGCCATGGATCAGGATCAGATGGGCACTGAGCTGGCTGATATTCCTGGAAGCAAGATCAAGAACGTCGATATCCCTGGCTAAAAACTGCGGAAGATTGTCGATCAGTTCGGAGGCCCTTTCGCGATCCTCATTGACGATAAATCGGTAAAGCGCCTCGCCTTCGGCGGTCAGGCCCTGGGCCAGATCGGCAATCGGCGCATCGGGGTCGAGCTTGCGGCGCTCGGCCATATCTCTGAGCCTGGCCCGGTCTCCCGGGTCCGTCAGTCGGTGCAGGTTGCTCTCGACAAAAACCCACTTACCGTAGTGGTTGGGTTCGCCCTTCTGCCAGCGCTCTCCATCATGAAACCAACCGGTGGTGAAAAACGTCATAACAGCCCGCAGGTCGTAATACCCGCCGACACCCACCACATAGTCCACATTGTCGGCCAGTTCCGGCTTCATGGCGGCAATCAGGGTCGGCCCCACCGCATAGCTGAACGCCATCAGACCGAAGCGTTCACTCGACACCAGATCATCACGCAATAGAAACCATTCAAAGACAGCCGCGATCTCATCGACATTTTTTTTGCTGACCTCCAGTTGACGGAGGCTTTTCAGGTCCGGCACCAGCACAACCATCCGTGCACGGGCGAGAGACCGGGCAAAAGACATCAGTCGTGGATCGTTCTTACCCTCTTCGGCAATTCCCGGCACCAGAAGAATTCCAGCCAGTGGCGATTCACCCGGCAAATAAAGATCCCCGTCGATAAAACCCTTTCTCCCCGGGATATGCACCTGGACTCGCTCAGGCTCGGGCGTCTGTTTCTTCAATCGGCTTGCTTCATCCCCCGCTGAAACGTCGGCAAGCAAAAGCAGTGCCTCGTATCCGCGCTGCGGCGAGCAGCCGGCTGCCAGGGTGAGAACGAAGCAGATGATAAGACAACGAGTCAATCCAAGCATAGGGGCCATTATAACAGGATTGAAAGCTGGTCTGGCTGTGCATGGCATAGAAGTCTATTGCAACATCACCTGGCGGGTTGCATGAAAAACTTTACGGCAATGCAATTGTCTCGACCTGATTGACTAGGCCACAAGGTTATGCTTTATTCGCACCACCCGATGCGTCAATTTGCCAATTTTTCACATACGGAGGGAAAATGCGTTCAAGTCACTTCAACGCCGGATTATTTTTGTCTTTGACCCTCGCTCTGTTCATCTGGGTGGCGCAGCCAAATTGCGCCAATGCCCAATCGGAACCGCCGACCGGGACAAATGAAATTTCTCAGGAAAGCATAGAAAAACTGCTGTCTGACCTGGAGGACCCCCAGAAACTCGATTCTCTCAAACAGGATCTGCGAACTCTTCTGGAAGCGCGCAGTCAGGGGCAGCCGAAAGAACCGGAAGTTAAAAAGGGGGGGCTTCTGGGGCAGATTCTGTCGGTCATGTCCGATCACTTGCAGGCGGCTAACCAGGCATTGGCCGAAGCGGGTCGGAATATGCTTCTGATCCCTTCGCTGCTGCAGGATCTTGCCGTTCAGGCCAAGGACGTCAATGTCCTGAAAAGCTGGGGGGAGATGACATCAAAGGTCGTTCTTTCCATTCTGGCGGGCATCCTGGCCCAGGCTCTGGCAACACGCCTGATGGCAAGAGCGCGTCGGAAACTTAAGGACCGCGAGACATACAACCAGGGATACCGAATCCTGCTGCTGGTCGGCAATACACTGCTGGACCTCATTCCCATCGTCGCCTTTGCAGCTGCAGCTTACGGCGTCCTGCCGCTGCTCGCCCCGCAGCCCGGCACACAACTGGCCGCCCTCGCCCTGATCAATTCCAACGTTCTGGTCAGGCTGGTTCTCGCCGTAGCGCGGCTTTTTCTCGCTCCGGAATCTCCCTCTCTGAGGTTCATCTCCCTCAATGACGAGACGGTTCATTATGCCTATATCTGGATCAAACGCATCGTCCGGCTTGGCATCTATGGCTATTTTGTGCTTGAGGCAGCCCTGCTCCTGGGCCTGCCGGATGTCCTCTACCAGTTTTCCATGAAGATCCTGGGACTGGTCATCACCCTTATGGCCATCATCCTGATCCTGCAGAATCGTAAAGAGGTCGCTGTCTGGCTGCGCGGCGATCACCTCAAATCCGACCCCCATGAAGATCGGCAGAAACCTGATCTCCACCCCGTTGCAGAAAAAATCCAATCTGTCGGCACCCTCCGCAACAAATTAGCCGATTTCTGGTACATCATCGCCATCATGCTGATCCTGGGGTTGTTCGGAACCTGGATTCTGGAGGTCGAGGGCGGATTGTATTATGTCGCCCGCGCGATCATCCTGTCACTTGTGGTGCTAGGCGTGACCTGTTTCCTGGTGCGAATGAGCCGTCGCGGCATCGACCACCTGTTTAAGATCAGTAAAGAACTGAAAAAAGATTATCCTGAACTGGAAGCCAGGGCCAATCGCTACCTGCCGCTGCTTAAATACAGTGTGAAAGGGCTGCTGCACCTTGTCGCCTTTTTCGCTATCCTGCAGGCGTGGGGGCTGGATACATTCAGCTGGCTTTTCAGCGCCGAAGGCGGCTCTTTTTTCTCCTCGCTTTTCACCATCATCCTGATTCTTGCCGGCGCCTTTCTCTTCTGGGAGATCGTCAGCGTCAAAATCGAAAGGTATCTGGCGAAAGAGCGTGAAGGTACAACCGGTGGGAAGAGCAATGCCCGTCTTCTCACCCTGCTGCCCCTGCTCAAAAACGTCATCCGCATTGTGTTGGTGCTTCTTGCAGGCATGAGCGTTCTGGCTCACCTCGGCCTCAATATCGCGCCCCTGCTGGCGGGTGCCGGGGTTATCGGTCTGGCCGTCGGTTTCGGTGCTCAAACGCTGGTCAAGGATGTCATCTCCGGCGCCTTCATTCTGATTGAAGATTCTCTCTCCGTCGGCGACTGGGTCGAGGCCGCCGGGCATTCCGGAACGGTGGAGAGTCTAACCATCCGCACGCTTACTTTACGGGATCTTTCCGGCACGGTTCATGTTGTTCCCTTTGGTGAGGTCACAACCATTCTGAACTACAACCGCGATTATGGTTATGCCCTGATCGACGCCGGAGTCGCCTACCGGGAGGATTACGGCGCCGTCATCGAGGCACTGCAGGATGTGGCGGCCGATCTGCGCCAGGATGCCACCTGGGGGGTAGATATTATCGGCGACCTTGAGATCTTCGGTTTGAACAAACTGGCCGATTCGGCGGTTGAAATCCGTGTCCGACTCAAAACTCTGCCCAGCCGCCAGTTTTCTATTCGCCGGGCTTTCCTGGAGCGGATGAAACGCATTTTCGACGAACGCGGCATTGAAATCCCCTTCCCGCATCACACCATCTGGTTCGGCGTCGATAAGGACGGCTCCGCACCTCCAATGCGAGTGGTATGCGAATCAAAAACCGCTGCGGCAGACCTTTCCGACCAAACCCTGGAGACCGCAGCACGCCCGGATCAGCCGCGGCCTGAAATTCAATACACCTCTGAAACCCAGGCATCCGAGGATGTGGTTGAAGAGAAAGAGCAAAAGGAAGCGGAGAAAGAGGATGAGAAAAAGGACAATCCCGGTTGAGCCGGTCAACTGTCCTGCAAATTGATTCATAAAAAAACGGTGCCTGCATCTGTAGGCACCGTTTTTTTATCTGCTTTAGCATCAGAGTCTGCCGCTACGACTCCAGAATCCTTTCATAAATCTCAAGGTCATTTTCGCCGAACTGTACAAACCGGATGTGCGTGACATATTTGAGATCAGGGAGAGCCTCGAGGACTGTTTTGATCGCGATTGAGGCGGCCTCCTCCTTCGGGTAGCCGAAAGCGCCGGTTGAAAGCGCAGGAAAAGCAATCGATTTGATTTGATTCGACTCGGCAAGCTTCAGGGCGTTGCGGTAGCAATCCGCCAGCAGCAGTTCCGAAGGCTCGTCGGCCCCGTAAACCGGCCCGAGGCAGTGGATGACATAGCGGTTGGGAAGATCGTGCGCGCCCGTAATCACCGCCTCACCGGGGCGAATGGGAGCATGCTTGCGACACTCCTGTTCCAGCCCGGGACCGGCAGCACGGTGAATCGCACCGGCCACTCCGCCGCCCGTGCGCAGCTGAGCATTGGCCGCGTTGACCACGGCATCTATGTCCGCCTGATTGGCAATGTCGCCTTTGGCGTTTTCGAGTGTAATGCCATGAATGATCTTTTGACTCATAATATCCACCTTTGTCGAATGAAAGGTTTCATACAGCACAAAACTGTCCTGGTCAGGGGTGTGTACAATTATTCCGCCCGTTAGTGAATTGATCATCGTGTTTGATCAGGCGGCAATCTCACTTAAGATCCGTACGGGTCGTCTCATTACTGCGGATAGCTTTGATGACAGCTCCGGTCTTTTCGCCCACCAGGTTCCATTCTGATTTAAGCATGCGTAGCCATGCATCCCATCCGCCGATATCCGCATCCTTGTTATGTTCGGGGGTCGTTTCAAGGACTGATCGATAGGCTTCTTCAAGGCGTTTGACAGTCGATTGACGGGAGAATTCGTGTGCCGTCCGTCTGGCCTGCTCGCTATACTTCACAATGACTTCAGGGTTTTTGAGGGTTTCTTCGATCGCCGAAGAGAAGACACTTTCTGGAGCATCAGTCGGCAACAGGCGTCCGTTTTCGCGATCACGGAGAACTTCCCGCACCCCTGAGGCATCGAGTGCGATTACTGGGTTGCCGGAAGCCATCGTTTCCACCAGAACCAGCCCCTGGGTCTCGGAGGTCGAGGAAAAAACAAAGAGATCCATGGCAGCGTAACAGTTGCGCAGCGCGTCGCCCTGGAGCTGTCCGACATGGACAAGCCGCTGATCACAGCCCTGTGCGGTAAAGATCTCTTTGATCTGATCGGCAGCGGGTCCGCTGCCGGCAACCAGAAACCAGGCATCAGCGTTTTCGCGGACAACGGCTGCAGCAGCTCGCGCAAGATAAGCAAGGTTTTTCTCCGGCGCAAGACGCCCCAGGTGACCAATGACAAACGCATCCCCGGGGATATGGTTTTCCTGCCGAAAAGCCTGTCCGTCTCCCTGGGAGAGGAAGTTGACGTCGACCCCGGTCGGTACAACACGGCAGGGAGTCGCGACGCCACGGCGCCGTATCAGATCGGCGAGACTCTCACTGGGGGCGATCACCAACTGGCAGAGGTTGGCGTAACGGGTGGACAGATGGATGGCGAAACGCTGCATCATCGGGCTGTCGAAAGGCACGTAATGAGTATAACGTTCATAAAGGGTGTGGTGCGTGAAAACCAGGGGCAGCTCGCGCGCACTGGCGGTCCGCAGTGCCGCATCGCCAAGCAGGAAAGGATGATGGCTGTGAATGATGTCCGGTTGGAACTCGTCAAGTTCACGGTGAATGCGCCCCGGCAGCGGCAACCGGACGGAAAAATCGGTGCCGTTGAAATTCTGGATAGCGGGCACGCGCAGAACCGCGTGCCTTTCTTCCTTTAATTCGGCAACTCCTGGAAAGATTGGCGCAATCACCATAACGTCATGCCCAAGAGCGCGCAGATCCTCGGCGAAAGCAGAAACCGACCGCGCGACTCCGCCAACATGAGGGAGATAGGTATTGGTGAACATGCAGATTTTCATGAAGGCTCCGGGACAAGGGACAGCGGGGCACCGGAAGAATCAACTTCAGCCGGGTTGAATCCCGGGACCCGAGCCAGAAGGCGTGGTGGCTGATCACGCCATTGTCCCTGAACTTCAAGCAGCAGATCATTGCCCTGTTTTAAAATTTTCACCGTGACAGGCCCCCAATCGGTAAGGGTCGGCCCAAAAGAGAGGTCTTCAGGGGCTTTGAGCCATTCGGGAAAAATACCTGATCCGACGATCAACGCATCCTGTTCCTCGCGGACGAACATGTTGCGCATCATCATGATCCATTCCGCTGCCGCCCAACCATGCTGACCATCGCCCATGCATCCTCCGCCGGTAAAAGGGTGCACAGCCTCAGGCCATTGACCGGTCGGTGAAGCGATCTCAGCCACGCGCAGCACCAGATCGCTAAAGCGCATATCCCCGCCGCGAAGCAAGGTCTGGGCGATGGCAAGCGTCAGGTACGGATTGAGACCGGAGTGGATCATATCCTGGAAAAAAGCGCCTGTATGCAGACAGTTCTGCATCATGAACTCGGCAGTTTTCCTGATACGGTCATCTTCAGGGTCAAGCAGCTGTAAAGGGTAATCGGCCACCAGCGCGCCGATGGCTCCAGCATCCAGTCGCCTGTAAGGGGATGCGGGGATTGCGCCCTGGCTGCGCTGCAGAGGTATCTGGTTAATGCTTCGCCAGATCGCCTCGGCAAAGTCATCGGCCATTGACGCGTAATCAGCCGCCCTGCCTTCATCGCCGGCCCGACGCGCCATATCCGCCGCAGCGCGCAACCCGGCCACCCCCCACAGGTCATCCCAGTAGTAATAGTCATTCGGGCCGAAGTGCTCGGCGCTGAAGCCAGGAGGCAACAGGCCGGCATGGGGCACGTCGGCATCCTGGTCGACCCGTTTACGGGTAATCCAGTCGGCGCCTTTCCAGAGCGATGATTTCCAGTGATCCGGCAGGCTGCGGCCGGTCAACTTGAGAAATCGCTCGAATATCCACAGAACCTGGCCGTTGGAATCCCATTCTCCTTCCTGGGAACGGAAATATCCGGAACGCTTCTGACGTTTGGGAAAAGTCTCGATAATTCTGGCGCTGCGGTCCACAAAGCCAAGACACAACAGCGCGTGCATCATCAGGCATGCGTCGCGGAACCAGAACCTTTTGTAGGTATAGGGCCCGGGGACCAGATGCTCTGCAGAGAGCAATACCATGGTGCGAACTGCTGCATCATAAAGGAAGCAGATACGCTCATCAGGCACCTTCAGACGGGCAATGCCTGACAATGTCCTGTCCCAGGTCGCCGAGGGAACGCACCCCCGTGGCGAACGTTGTTCCAGTTCTGCGGCAAGGTTCATGTGCATCCTGATCCGCGATTGCTTCCCTGCCTCAACGGGAAACAGAACAGCTGCCGTCGCCATGCCGACTTCACAGGTCACAGCCGTGCCAGAATCCGTCTCGCCGATACGATGCAGAACATCTCCACGCTCGTAAGTCGAAAATAGCACCTGCTGCGGGGTCTCCTGAAATTCAAGCTGCTCCGTATCATTGACCGTCAGCACCTGCCCTTTCCTGCGGTAAACAATCTGCTCGACAAATTGTACCCCTTCAGGATTGTAAGGGCGCACGCTGACAACCAGATGTCCTTTTTCAGGTGCCGATCCAGACACTTCCATGCATAACCTGGGCTGCCCTTCGACGCACTCCATCCAGACACGACTGGTCAATTCGAGACTGTCTTTAAAACAGGAGGTTTCCACGGTCAGCTCTGGTGAAAACTGCCAGCTCTGCTTCACATCTTTGAGTTTTGAGGGGAGCAGGCGGCGATCATTTTCAATGATCAGCCAGAAATCAATGGACCACCCGTCATAATTTGGCGTCACCAGCCCGCGCGGATCGATAATGGGATAGAGGGGCGTGTCGGGTTGCCCAACCGCCGTCCAGTTGCGGTGGGTCAGGTTGACGTGGCTGAAGGAAAAAGCACGCGGGATAAAAGAGACATCAGCGGGGTTGAATTGTTTTTCGACCCAGAACGGCCAGACCCAATCAAGGTTGTGTTGAATGGCGCGGGTATTGACCAGGCCACGGGCATGAAAAACGATGCCGGCACGCAGCAGCTCGATCGGTTCTTGAATTTCGCTCGGCTGGGAAAAGTGACGCAGCTGAGCCATCAGCGTCAGCGGATCAATGACGCCATAAGCACGCGCCGCACGCTTGACGAGAAATTTCCACGGTAACCAGCGCTTCAACATGGGCAGATACCTGGCATCCTGGTCCAGCCTGGCAGATGCGAGAACGGCCCGTAACCAGAAAATACGAAGGAAGTTAACCGCAATCTAAATTGTAATTTTTTTAATGGGTTATGCCATAAATCCAGATCAAAGACCGGCTTTCCCGATCTGCTCCAAAGGTAACGTGCACTTTGACAATGTCAAATGGTCCTGAACGATACTGCCCACCGCGAAGGTCTCTCAATGGCGAGACACTCTCCCGTATACACTTTTTTAAAACCCCCGACCAATAGTCGGGGTTTTTTGTGTCTTTTTTCAATCAAAAGCTAATTTCTCGAGTCTTTACTGACGAGTATAAACTTTTCGGGCGTGCGGAGAATGTTTTTGCTTAGATCAATATCAAGGTCGGGCCAATAAAAATGCCCGGCCCCCTCTAGTTGGACATTGCAGATCTTTTCCAGATCTGCGTTTTTAAACCACGGGAATTTCTCGAAAGGGACGAAAAATTCCTCCCCATCATAGAAAATCCAAAATCCATGCTGAGAGATATTGGTTATTTCAATAAAAGTGATTTTGCCATGCGCTGATGATTTCATTTTTCCTTTTCTCCACAATTTTCTGAAGGCGAAGAAGTTGTCGCTTGTTCAGGGAGACGTAATCGGCTAAAGCCACTGTTGGTTCAAGCCTGAATTTTGCTTCCCCGTCCGGGGATACGACATGCACATGGATTCTCTCTTCTTCACGACTGAAAAAGAAGAAACGGTATTTTCCTTCACGGAATATTGTAGGACTCATTTTCAAATAATGACATTAATTCCAGTGACTGCAAAGGCCAAAATTGTCTACTTACCTGCTAGTCGCGTATCAAATTGAAAATCGAAAATATCGCGAATCCTAATCTTCGCAAATCTGGGATGCGCCGGATTCAGTAGGATGTTAAACCCATCCGGCGCTGTCGGAATCGTTGCTGAGGGCACCTGGAGCGCGAGAGTCTTTTTGCCATCCAGCCACTGCGCACCGATCTTGCGAAGCGTGGGATTTCCCGGGCTGCACCAATCATCCGGAAGATCCTCCGCTGAAATAATCTCAAGCGGCAGATCAGGCACTTCGAGTTCGACCAGGGAAAGCGTCGGCGCAAGATCCCAGTCAAAGCCCACCAGAATCTCCAGAGCGGCAAGCGCGGTCGAATTGGAGGTATAAAGCATCGCCCTCCCCGGCGGATTCCATCGTCCGCCGTAAAGGCGTGCCCCCTCCCCAGAAAGATCCTCGGCAAAATCAGCCTGCGCGATGCGGTAGAGGCGCATCAGCTATAGACGCCGTGCTCGATGCGGCCAAGCAAATTCATGACCTGTTCGGCACCGAAGATCGTATCGAGCAGATCAAGCGGGGTCTGTCCCCCCAGGACCCGATTCGGGCGGTTCAGCCAGGCAGAGGCTTTGGCCGGATCTCCAAACACCTCGCGGGCGCGCTCATAAGTACGCAGAATAATCAGGATGCGCTCCGAGAGATCTGCCGGTAAAAGCTGGTCTGCACCGTACCGATTCAGGGTTCTTGCAGAAACGTGCAGCTGCGGCGCAAGATCGGCGACCTTGACTCCGAGCATACCGGCCAGTTCATCCAGTACACGCTTGGGAATGCCGGAGCGTGCCGTAGTGACCCAGTCGGAAAGTGATTGCGGATAGTCGATGATTTCGGCGACACTCATTTGGGAACCTCCTGTCTTGACAATTGTCTCTGATAAAAAGACATCTGTCAAACAAGGAGAGACGGAAAAAGTCAGGGATGGATGAAAAACGTTCTTTCTCCATTCAATAAATTCTTGGCAGCAACCGTACCTGCGAGCAGGACATGGAGTTTCTTATTTACGAGCTGGCGGAAATTGCCCTGCGGCTCGTGATCCACCCGCAGACTTTTTCCGGAGCAGTGGATGCGGCCTTCGATCAGATCCGTCAGAACAGCAGGGACAAGGCGTCCGTGAGTATCCGGCTGCTTGAGGTGATCGTCTCGCTCATACCGCATACCCAGGAGGAAAACCAGCGACAAGCCCTGCTGCACCAGGCGGCGATGGTCGATCACGGCTGCCGCGAAGCACTCCCCGAACAGCGGGACCGCGACGATGTTCACGCGCGCTACCAGGAATTTCAACCAGCTGCAAAAGAATTTCGGGCTGACCGGCGAAATGCCAGGCTGAATTCGATACGGCTCCCCCCGAAAACCTATGGCTCATATTGTGCAATCGCCGCACGCTGCTACACTTCTAATGAATGCAACAACTGCCGACAACCCGGGGAGGGACGAATTATGCAAAAAAATATTTTTACACTGCTGATGTTTTTTCTGCTTTGTGCAACGGGCTTTGCCCAGGAAACCGAGGATTTGACCATCGCCTCAACCCATCCGGAAAGCACTGTTTCCCTGGAGCGCTTTCTTGAGGAGGGCAAAATCCTGGTTCGGGTCGCCGACGCCGAGGAGGAACCCGTTCTCGGGCTGGGAGCCGAGGATTTCACGATTACGCAATTCGGCAAACAGGCACGGATCGTCGCCGTGGAATCTTTCAAGGAAAATATCGACGTACCCCGCCATATTGTGCTCGTGCTCGACAACTCAGGCTCCATGCAGCAGCGTAAGGCCGTAAAACCATTGCTGGCCGCCATGGACGAGCTGCTCAAGATCGTACGTCCCATCGATCAGATTCACCTGGTCGTTTTTGACGACCACGGCACCCAGCGTATGGGCGGCCGCGACCTGCACGTACAGACCTTTACTTCAAGCAGCACCGTCGATCTGAAAAATTACGTGGATCAAGTCTACCGCCAAAGCCTGACAGCCAATACGTTTCTGTACGAAGGCATGCTCGGCGGTCTGGACATTGTCAGCCGCATGCCGGCAGACGCACCCAAATTCATGGTGGTGTTCTCCGACGGTGAAGACCTCAACAGCAATTTCACCCGCAACGATGTCACCCAGGCGATACAGAAACTGGATCAGTTCGAGGCGCACGCCGTCGATTTCATGCCCGGTCCCGACCTCGACCCCTTCCTGAAATCTTTTGCTGACCGCAGCGGGGGCCAGGCATGGAAAGCAAGGGAAGCGACCACACTGGTGCCGGTTTTTCAGGCCGTCGCGTCAAAACTGCAGTCCAACTATATCATCAGCTACCTGTTTCCCCTTGAAGGGGGTCTTTCCGTGTCACCCACCAACCTGACCATCGAAGAGGTTAAAACCATCGATGCCTCACCGCTGCTGGGCTATCTTTATTTTGAAACCGGTTCAAGCGAAATCCCACAACGCTATCACCGCTTCGACCAACAGGCGGCCACACAGATGTTTGATGAGCAGGATCTGCGCGGAACTCTTGAAAAATACGCACATGTCATGGATATCATCGGCAAGCGGCTGCGCGAAAACCCTGATGCGACCATCACGCTGGTCGGATGCAATTCCAATTACGGCGAGGAGAAGGGTCGGCAGGATCTTTCCCGGTTGCGCGCCGTAGCGGTCCGAACCTATCTGCAGTACATCTGGAACATCGATCCCGCACGCATACAAATCGAAGCCCGCAATCTTCCCGAGAAACCGAGCACCAGCCGCCTCGCGGAAGGACGATCAGAAAACCAGCGCGTGGAGATTCATTCAGAGCACCCGGCCCTTCTGGACCTGGTTCGCAGCACCTATACCAGTTACCGTCTTGACTCCACCGACCTCATCGTGCGCCCTTCCATTGACAACGTCTATGATATCACCGCGTGGCAGATCCGCGCCCTCAGCGGCGGTGAAGAACTGGCGGTGCTGGCCGGAGAAGGAGCGCCCGCGGATGAGTACCGTATCCCATTGCAACTCGCCGACCCATATGAGGTAGGAACCGCAGGACGCATTGAGGTCGATATGACGGTGAAGGATCGCAGAAACCAGGAAGTATCCGTTGAAACCGAGCCGATTGAGGTGCAGTTTATCCAGACCAGCCAGCGGCTGGCACAGAAACTTGATTTTCGAGTTCAGGAAAAGTACGCCCTGATTCTGTTTGATTTCGACCGCCACTCCATCGATGCACGAAATGAACAGATCGTGAATCAGATCGCCGAGCGCATCCGTGATCTGCCGCAGGGTCGTGCCGAAATCGTCGGTCATACGGACAACATCGGTTCTGACGAATACAACCTCGAGCTGTCGAAGCGCCGCGCAGAAGCTGTCTACAATCTGCTGCAGCAAGCCGACAGCAATGCCGACGGACGCATTCAGTATCGCGGCGTGGGCGCGGCTGACCCGCCCTACGACAATAGCCTGCCGGAAACACGAGCCTTCAACCGTACCGTCATCATCACCCTGGAATATCTGACCAGAGAGTAAACCTCTTCGCCATAGTGCTTGCGGCAGGATTTCTGCCGCAAGCACGGCATTCAGATGACAACGACCTGCCGGCCGTCAAAATGAACGACCTGACCGCTGCGGATCTTGCAGCGTTTACGTAATTCCACCTGCCCATCGACCCGTACCAGGCCTTCGGCGATCAGCGCCTTGGCCTGGCCGCCGCTGGGACATAGACCGGTCACCTTGAGCAGATTGTGCAGTTCGATAAAGTCCCGGCCATCAAGAGAAATTTCTTCCATAATCAAATGCATCCCGCCTTTAGTTCACGTGTTTTCTGAAAAGAAAAGGACTTTTTCAGGTCAGACCTACGCATTTTCTCACAGAGATGCGTAATATGCCAGACGTGCCCTAGTGGCCTGAATTTCACTCAATCTATGATAAAATGCAGAGTAATTTCAATTGCCTGCCCAGGGAGATTTTATGGATAAAGATAAAAACACGGCGCTTCGTGATCCCAGTCATGATTGTCGGCGGGTTGGCGCTGTTCCGGTTTTTTGAGAAAAAGGGGTTGTAGTGACACGGGGGAAAAATACCACACAGATTGAAGACGGAATCGAAGTCCCGTACGGGCAGATCAACCCGGAGACACTGCGCCGCATGATTCAGGAGTTTGTAAGCAGGGACGGAGCGGACTGGGGTGACCCCGGAGGCACGCTGGAGGAAAAGGTCGAGCAGGTTTGTCGGCAGTTGAAAAACAAAAAAGCCAGAATCGTATATGATCAGAAAACAGAAACAGTGAATATCGTTGTCAGTCCTTAACCTCTCGCCTGCCCCGCCAGGCTTTGAAAAGCAGCAGCCCCCTTTTTCTGAGAGGGCTGCTGTTTTACACTCGGCGCTTGTTACGGTACGGTAATCAAGGAGTAACCCTGAGCCTGATAGCCGGAAACGGAGATCCAACCGTTTTCGACTTTTTCGATCTCGGGCATGATGGTATCGGGATCGACGCCAAAGATCTTGACGGCATACATACAGACTTCCATTTTGACCCCGTCTTTTTTAGCCTGGCGAATCGTTTCGGCGATTTTATCAAGCGTATCATTTTCCTCCTTGCTCCCCTTGCGATCGGTGGAAAGGAATTTGACCGCTTCGTCATGGAAGACGATGACTGCTTTGGGAAAATTCGGAAGCGATGTTTTTGCGTCCTTTTTAGTCTGTCTTATCTCCCTATCTGAAAGCTGCCGGAATCTTTTCAAAATTCGACAGGCCACCGCGTTCTTCAATGTGAAAAACCCGGCCCCCCTCGCCTTTCCCTTAAACATGTCATTTTGCAGCCCAAATGGGCCCTTTAAGTCCGAAAAACAGGCATTAAACCGGAGAGTTTTGCTGTATATTCAAACACTTGGGTAGGTCCGACCCAGTCACAAGCTGTTGGGGTTATGCCGCGTCCGGGAAGAATCCTGACCGACCCGGCTACGAGCGGAACCATGATTATTTTCCCAACAACAAATACTTCACCACCGGCAGACATCGCACTTTTGTTGGCCCGATTTCCGTATCCTTCTCCAGGTCGTTGGTGAGCAACAGACACTCCGCGTCATCCCCTTGCAACTTTTCAAAGGCGGCCAGTTCGCGCTCAGGAATCTCCGACTGCGGTGCATCCTCATACCAGACCTGAATGCGCCGGACGATCTTCAGCCCCTCCTTGACGATGAAGTCGGTCTCCCCCCCGTCGATCGCAAAGTAGATCTCTTCGTGACAGCGGCGCAGGTGATTGTGGACAACGTTCTCAACCAGACGCCCTGTTTCGGCGGAAAAGGAAAAAGCCACCCGGTTGCGCAAGCCCGTGTCGATGGCGTAGGGCTTGAATCCAGCCCGCTGTACGCTCTTGAGAGACCAACTGAACCTCTGCAGCTGAAAGGTCAGATAACTCTCCAGAATTGCCGAAAGGTAATTCTCGGTCTTGTCCTGGGAGATGGAAAAGTTGCCCTTGAGTTTGTTGAGGCTGGTCGGCTTGGTGTTGTTTGTCAGAAGAAAGACTGCGAGGTTGCGAAGGTTGGCAACATCACGGATCTCATGGCGGGTCACGATGTCCCGATAAAGAATATCTTCAAAGTAATTCTTCAGCAGAAGTTCCCTGTCGGCATCGTCCTGCCTGAGAGCCACCTCGGGAAAACCACCGTACTTCAGGTAGTCGAAAAAATGATGTCGAATCAAGGTTTTGTTTGAGATATATTCAAGTTCTGACTGAACTTCCACCCCCTTGAAACGGAGGAATTCACTGAATGATAGAGGATAGACCTCGAAAGAGACCTGTCGGCCGGTAAGCTTGGTGCCGATCTCGCGGGAGAGCATCTGTGCCGAGGAGCCGGTGACGAAGATTTTCACGTCCTCGGTATCGCTACGGCCACGCACCCATCCCTCCCAGCCGGGGATGTTCTGTATCTCGTCAAGAAAGAGATACCCTTTGCCTTCCGGGCAAACGCGTTCCCGCCAGGTGCGATAGATCTGTTCCAACAACTCGACCGATGCTTCGGCTGTAAAGAGAGGCTCCTCCAGATTGACCCTCAGTAACTGTTGTGGACGGATCCCCCCTTGCAGGAGCGCATCCATGACCTGTGCCAGCAGCGTCGACTTGCCGCAGCGACGCACCCCCTTCAGGACCACGATCTCCTTGGTGTCTACCTGTGACAGACACTGCGGCAACAGATCCCTCCTGATCCCAGCATCGAGATGCCCGGTCGTCCAGAAGCGATTATAACTGGCAAGAATTTCGAGAAGTCGCGCCGTTTCCATTTTTTTAACCGATTAACAGAGGTTTTTATGGAATTTACCACCGGCATACCGGTTAGTCAAGGCGCCGGCCAGCTATGGATGCAAGAATTGTCATAAGTCTCAACCGGGAAATGGGCATTATGTCTCCAAAATGATTAGGCGCGATACGGTGACCGGTCGTTTCATGTCCTGCAAATCCGACAGCAGGTCAACCAGGATCATTGTCAGGAAAGATCGATAAGGTTCGCGAAGATCCGCTCCATCGGTCCATATTCCCGATCCACCCCCACCCCCGCCTTCTGTCATTTTGTAGCCATAATGGCCCTTTGAAGGCCAAAGACCGGGATTGAATTGGAATTTTCCCCTGTGTATTCAGACAGTTGGGTTGGTCCGAGCTAACTGTCAACTGGTCAGAGATATCCCAGATTGACAATTATGACGATTGGTTGGCTTGGTCCGACCTCCAGGGCTGCCGTATTGCCCATTTGTCAAGCATGACTCTAAGGTCTGTTACACTTTTTGAGCATTGTAGGGTGCTCTTGACGGTCCTTTATTTAGGTGCTATTAAATAGTCAAAAGGAGGTGTACTCATGGCCATCAAGTTTTCAGAAGATATCGTTCCACTGGCAGATGTAAAGGTAAATCCTGGAAAGATTATCCGTCGGACCAGGGAGTCCCATCGGCCCATTCTATTGACTAGCCGTGGCCGAGGCGTTGCCGTTATGCAATCGCTTGAGGATTTCGAGTTGGCAGAAGAAGAAAAGGCTTTTATGCGGGCAGTTGTCGATGGTCTTAGCGATCTGGACAACGATCGGCAGGTCGATCTTGACACGGCAAAAAAACGGTTGGGCCTGTAATTGCCATGTCCAAGGTTTTTCAAGTTATAATTGCCGAATCAGCGGTCACGGATCTGGAAGAAATCCGCGAGTATTATTTGGAGCAACAGGTTCCAGAGGTCGGAGATCGTTTCGTGCGCGAGATCATCGCCTTAATTGAAGACCTACCATCGCATCCAGACAGAGGTAGAGTTGTTCCTGAGTTTAACCAATCCAGGCTCCGAGAGCTGATTCACCCCCCGTACCGAATCGTTTACCGCCGCGACCCGCAAAGTATCAGCATTGTCCGTGTCTGGCGAAGTGAACGGTTGATGCGTCTTCCGCAGTCCGACAAGTCACCGTCTTTTTGACCACTCCTGCGGAACTCAGCTTTGAGCGCAGACCGAGCTGTTCAGTTGGAGGAACACTGCTGCAACTGCTCAACAAAATCAGCAATGAGCCGACAATTATTAGGGCTGAAAATGCTTTCATACGGTTTCTCCGTGCAAATTTGAGCAATTACGGGAACAGTATATTTAACTATAAACGCTTGGGCAGGACCGACCCGGCGACACTGCGAAAGCCGCTGACGGATCTATCAATATTAGTGGTAATCTTCTTCGCGTTGATGGCGGACGGCAAGGATGGTCACTGTTTTTTCATCCTCGATCTCAAAGAGAACGACATACCCACCGGCACCAAAAGAAATTATCATCTCCCGTAAAAAAGGATTTTCAGGGGTCGCCTTGCGACAGGTGAAAGGAAAATCCTGCAGAAAAACTATTCCCTTCCGAATGGCCTCAAGAGCTCTGCGTGCGGCCTGAAGGTCCTTTCCCAAGAGAAAATCATAGAGGCGCAGGAGATCTTCCCTGGCAGCCTTGGTATAGCGTACTTTATAACTCACTTGCGGGCTTTAGCCTCGGCCTGGGCAAGCATGTCGCTCATTTCATCCAGGACATCCTTGGCCGCGAAATACTCTCCGGTTTTTCGTGCTTCATCGCGTGAAGCCAAGCCCCTGGCGATGAACTCCTGCTGCATTTTTCGGTGCTCTATACTGGAACGTAGAGATTTTTCCATGAAACTCGACAAGGTTTCACCGTTTTGCAAAACACTTTCGGCCTCACGGCGCAGTTCTGGGTCAACCCGAAGGGGTGGCAATGTGGCTGTTTTCATGCGCTGACTCCTTGCGTTGCATTTGTAATACATTCTAAAATGTTTTGTAGGTGAACGCAAGCCCGGACTATCCCGGTGTCGCTGTGCTCCGAGTGTTGGATTGTTTACCTCGGAACGGGTGGACGGCCTTAGGAACAGGTGGTCGATTTCATCGTAATACGCATACGGAAATGGGTATTGTGTCGCGGAATTCATTCGAGGACTATCGTATTGCCCACTTGTCAAGCCTGACCCTCTTAGCTCACATTTACCGCCGCGACCCGCAAAGTATCAGCATTGTCCGTGTCTGGCGAAGTGAACGGTTGATGCGTCTTCCGCAGTCCGACAAGTCACCGTCTTTTTGACCACTCCTGCGGAACACAGCTGGCGATTTCGGTCCGACCGCGGGGGCATCCGGGGGGATATCGAGCATTGCTTTAAAACCCTCGCCCCATATGATGAAAACCACCCATAAAACCGCCAAAGATCATGGCAAAAATGCTAAACAGAATCGAAAGAAGCATGAAAGCCGGAATCGAGGCAATCGCCCATTTGATCATAAATACGACCATCGACATAAAAGGCATTTTGATGTCGGTGACAACAACTTCCTGACGGTTTTCCATGAAATGTCTCCTGTAGATTTGATTTCAAGAGGTGGATTTTTCTGAGCGGCCAAACCAGGGTCGGCCCGCCCTAAACTCAATGGGGTCAATTTTACCGCCTAAAATCGGCCTATAGCGCAAAATGATGCCCATTATTTGGATGATTGTTTATAGAAATCGGTGAGTTGCCTTGGTCCGACCCCGGGGGACCCCCCACCCCGGGGGACCCCCCTGTCAATTATTGATTTGTCAAAATTTGGCCTACCTGTCCGGCAGCTCTGTGCCGCGACTCATGATCTCGATATACCCTGCATAGCAGAAAAGACGGTTACGCTTCTGGGCGGTCAGTTCCTTCACGATGCCGAGCTGCTCCAAGTGGGCCAGCGCACGGTTGACCGTAGCCGGGGTGATGCCGGTTTTTTTTACCAGCGAGGCCGAGGTGGCGATGGGATGTTCCATGAGTGCCCGATGGACCTGCAGAGTGGATGCCGCCGCTCGGCCAAGGCCACTGATCTTGTCACGATCCTGGCTTGACAAGTCGAGAAGCTGCTGGGCCGTTTCCACTGCCTGGGTGGCCGTTACGATGACCGCCTCGGCAAAAAAATCGAGCCAGGCTTCCCAGTCGCCGGTCATACGCACATTGTTGAGCAGCTCGTAGTAATACTGGCGATGTGTCTTGAAGTAGAGGCTGAGGTAGAGCATCGGTTCTCGCAGCACCTTCTGCTCGCATAACAGCAGCGTGATCAGCAGACGTCCCAAACGGCCATTACCATCCAGAAATGGGTGGATCGACTCGAACTGTACATGGGCCAACGCCGCCTTGAGCAATACCGGAGTCGGCTCCGGCTGGTCATGGAGGAAGAATTCAAGCTGACCCATGCACCCCAGAACCTCTTCGGCTGGAGGCGGAACAAAGGCCGCATTCCCCGGTCGGGTGCCACCGATCCAGTTCTGGCTGCGGCGAAACTCTCCCGGGGTCTGACCGCTGCCCCGGCCGTTGGCCAGTAAAACGTCGTGGATCTCCCGGAACAACCGTAGCGACAACGGTAGCCCTTCTTCTAATCGACGTAGTCCATGGTCGAGGGCGGCGACATAGTTGCTGACCTCTCGCACGTCATCCAGAGGCACGCCGGGCTCCTGATCCAGCTCGAACAGCAGCAGATCTGACAGCGAGGACTGGGTCCCCTCAATCATGGAGGAGAGCACCGCTTCTTTTCGCACGTACATGTAGAGGAACAGCGAGGTGTCCGGCAGCAGGGTCGAGACGCTGTCCAGCCGCCCGAGTGCCAGCAGTGCCTGATCGAACTTGCTTCGGAGCTCCGGGGTCCAGTCAATGGGCGGCCGCGGTGGCAGTGGCGCGGGGACAAAGGCCTGGGCCTTCTCACCCACCGTCGATATGGGCACGTATCTGCCTTGAAGTTCACGCTTCACCCTGCCTGCCTCCAACATAAAATAAGATTCGTCTTTATTTTAGGAAAACCATAATTCATAAAATAAGAGTTGGGGAAGGATAAATCAAGCGGATTTCCCGGATTCGCTAGTGTCCCGTGCGGTTAGTTCGTTTAGATAATTCGGAAAAGAGATGTTGCTTTATCGATATAGGGAGGCGTAATACTCAACAACACATAAAATATCAACAGCAGGGCATCAGCATTCATTTCTGTTACAATCCTCTAGTTAAACGGCCCAGTTGACAGCTTTCAGTCCAGGAACCCGCTCGAATTCCCTGGAGTTGTTTGTCACTAAAGTCACGCCCTGCGAAACGGCATGGGCGGCAATCAGCAGGTCCATGGATCCGATCGGCGTCCCTGCTTTTTCCAGCGAGGCTCGGATTTCGCCATAGGATCGTGTCGCTTCTTCATCGAAAGGAAGGATCTCCAAGGGGAGAATGAAATCATCGAGAGCTTTGGTGTTCTTGCCTGGATAGTGACTTTTAGCAACGCCATAGCGCAATTCCGCCAGCGTGATCGTAGAGATGGCAATGTCACCGACCTGATACTCAAGGAATCGCTTGAGCACTTCCGGCGGCCTCTGCTTGATGATGTAAATGCAAATATTAGTATCGAGCATCAACATCAGAAGTTCTCCCGCCTGTCTTGCTCAGGCTGGACCCGCTCCGCCATAAAATCCTTGGAAAACTTCTTCAGGCTGTCAAAGAGGATATCCCATGAATCAGTTTTCGGAATGAGGTGGACGACATGTCCGGTTTTTTTTATATAAACCTCTTTGTCGTTAAAGCGAAACTCCTTAGGTAACCGAACCGCCTGGCTTTGGCCATTCTGGAAAATTTTTGCTTTTTTCATGATCGGTCTCTCCAATGTGAATATATATTAAATATATATACTCCGCAGGATTGAATGTCAAGCCGAGTAGCCCGTACTTGCCCATCCTTTCGACATGATCCTGTCCAACACCAGGAGACACCCTGTTAAACGCTTAGCCAAGGTCCGTTTTTGCTGAGGGGATTTAGTTTGAAGTAGAAACC
>NPID01005763.1_pt1 | contig 23446 bp, 23 predicted proteins | sample 8637491 | NCBI WGS metagenome assembly NPID01 (sample SAMN07420843, study PRJNA396082) | bioreactor metagenome | isolation source: sample BA6 brine-fed electro-methanogenic bioreactor BA | place: Japan: Kochi | collected 2016-06-14 | reverse complement strand
ATATCACAAGTAGGAATTTAATAGTTTAAAAGAAAAGTTTTATCTTCTATAGATAGTTTTTTCTGTTGTGGTATAATTTTAGTTAAGATGTTATAAGAATGGGGAAAATGATGGAAACAACAGTTATAACAGTTGGAAAAGAGATATTAACAGGAAAGACAGTTAATACTAATTTAACAACAATAGCTCGAAAATTAAAAGAAATTGGGATAGATGTTAACCGATCTTTTGTGATTGATGATCGAAAAGAAGCGTACTTAGAAATCTTACCGATAGTACATGAGGATTTAGTTATATTTACTGGGGGACTTGGGCCAACATTAGATGATATTACTAGAGAAACAGTATTTGAGTATTACAAAGTTCCTACGGAAATACGATCTGATGTTCTAAATACTATAAAAGGATACTTTGATAGAACTCATATAGCAATGATGAAATCAAATCATAAACAAGCGCTATTTCCAATAGATTCTTATGTATTGGTTAATAATAATGGTACAGCTCCTGGTGTGATTTTTGAAGCAAACCACCAAATCATTGTTTTGTTACCCGGACCACCTCACGAGTTAAAACCAATGCTTGAGGATGTCCTTAGCTATCTTAAGAAAAAGAATAATTTAAAACTTTTTTCTGATGGGTTCTTTTTGGTTGGTATAGGTGAGTCTACAATGGAGGATAACCTTCAAGACTTCTATATAAGGCACCCGGAAGTAACAATAGCGCCATATGCATCTCCAGGAGAAATCAAATACGTTTTTACATCAAAAAATGAAGAGAAAATGGTTCATGCAATGAGCGCATTTAAAGAGAAATATCAAGAGTATATCTTTGGTGGTTTAGAAGATACATTGGAAGGTGTGGTTGTTGATCTCTTAAAGAAACAAAATAAGGTAATTAGTGTTGCGGAAAGTTGTACTGGTGGTTTGTTAGCGTCAAGAATTACTAAAATTAGTGGTGCATCAGAAATTTTTCACGAATCTTTTATTACTTATAGTAACGAATCTAAAATACATCGCTTAGGTGTGAAAGAAGAAACCTTGACAACCTATGGAGCAGTAAGTAAAGAAACAGCTTTAGAGATGGCCATAGGTTTAAAAGAACAAACAAATGCGGACATTACGGTTTCAATCACAGGGATTGCTGGACCTACAGGAGAAACTGTTGAAAAGCCAATTGGGTTAGTACATTTTGGATTGGTCCATAATAACAAAACTATATCAGAACATCGGATTTTCAATGGAAATAGAGAAATGATTCAATTACGAGCAACACAATTTGCTTTAGATATGGTAAGAAAAGAACTTCTTGGTGTATAATTAAAGAAAAGTACTTGTTTTAATATGTAAGTGACTTGTCAAAATTAGGAAAAGAGGAAAGATGATGATTATTTTAATTGCTTTATTTGTAATTTCGTGGAGTTTATTTATCTTTTTTGTGGTAAAAAATAAAAGATTTCTAGGATTTTATTTTAAAGGATTAACTAGCTTTTTATTTGTGTCTACATTCGCTTACGGAGTTTATCGGTATTTTGTTTTAGAAAACATTTTTTCGTTCCCATCATTAGATACAACTACTTTATCTATCTCAGAAATAACATTTGCAATTTTAATTTTTATAGGATTAGTCGCTGGGCTAATCGGTGATTTATTCTTAGAAATGATGCATGTTGATAAAACCAGGGATAAATACACTATTATTACTTTTGGAATGATCATTTTCTTAATTGGCCATTTATTCTATATCGTCGGATTAAGTATCATAGCTGAGTTTAATTATCTATCATTGATAATAGGCGCTGTAATGGTAATTGTTGTTTACATTGGGACTAAATTGATGAAATTAAACATGGGTAAAGTAGAGATTCTGTCTTATGTATACACCTTTGTTATTTTTACTATGATTGGGCAAGCGATTATGAATGGATTCCTTTTTAATTTTAATACATTTTCATTGGTCTTTATGATTGGGGCAATTCTGTTTGGAATATCCGATTTGTTATTAGCCCCATTATATTTTGGCGGTAAAACTAGTAATGTTTTTGTAGTATCTAATTTAGGTACTTACTATGTAGGGCAATTATTAATCGCTTTAGCTATTTACTTTTTATAAATTACAAATAATTAAGTTTAAAAAGAGAAATACTATTATCCAAACTAATCTAAATGATTAGCAGATGGTTTTTAGAAATACAGTCAATTGAAATGAAACAGTAAGATGTTATTAGGAACATGAAAAGCATTATGTGAATAATAGCATCTTTTTCTATGTTAAGATTCTTAAAAATAATACAATAAATAATTGGATAAAGATTAAAATTTGATTGCTTGTTTTGACTCATAGCGATATAATCAATCTGTGTAAGTATTAAATATAGATATTTAAAGAATGTAAAGAATTACTTTAAATATTATGCTAGGACAACGGTGATCTTTTTATGGATGATAAGTTTAAATATAATTTAAGAGTCTTTATAGTTTTTGGAATATTATTTGAGTTAATGAATGTTTTTTATAACCCATATGCGATGAAATTTTTAGAAAGAATTGGTGGAAATGAGTTTCATTTTTCACTAATTAATTCGACAAAAGGAATCATTATGATTTTTACTGCTTTACCAGCTGCTTTCATCATTAATAAAATAATAGATAAACAAAAAGTAACTTCGAATATAGTTCTTGCCATGGCAACGATTGTTTTACTTATGTTTTTTATTCCCATGTTACCAAGTGATTATCAAGTAGTTTCATTCATTGTAATTTTAGCATTATTGATGATTCCAATCTCAATTTATAATATTAGTTATCAAAATATAACGGCTGAGATTTTTCCAATAAGAAGAGCAAGAGTATTATCGACTAGAAGTATTTATACGATTATTTTTACAACGATGATTACGATAGCTTCTGGATTAATATTTCGCTATTTTGCTCAGGATAACAGTGAGTATATATTAATTTATCGAATTTTTTATATCATGGCGTTTGTGTTTGGATTATTAGCGTTCTTGGTTTTTCGAAAGTTAAAATATACACCTATTGAAGCCAAAGAATCCATTAAGTTTAAAGGAAGTTTCAAGAAAGTATTTAAAAACAAACGATTTAGAAAGTTTGTGTTTAGTTCTACAATTTTTCATTTTGGTTCGCAGATGGGTTGGCCTCTGTATGCAATTTACACGATTAAAACCTTAGGAGCAGATGAGTTCTGGTTATCGATAATTACTGTAGGTTCTGCGATAGTAATGCTTTTTGCACATCGTGTATGGCCAAGATTAATTGAAAAATACGGAAACGGAAAAATAGCATTTATCTGTACATTAGGAATGGCGCTTACACCGATCCTTTATGTAATCTCTAAAAGTTTATTGGTTCTAGCGATATTTTCTTCCTTATCAGGAATATTTACTGCAGGAACTATTACAGTTTTATTTAGCGATATGTTAGAGGTAGTTCCTGAGAATAATAGAGTAATCTACGTTGGGTACTACAACACGTTAACAAGTATTACTTTAGCGGTATCCCCTTTAGTAGGTCATTATTTTTACGAAGCAAAGGGCATTATCTACGCTTTAATCATCACTAGTATATTTAGACTTGTTGGTGGTATGTCTTTTATGATTCGTGAGCGGTCAGAACGAAAGTATAAAGTTCTGGAAGGTAGTTCTTAATTTAAAATAGATATCACATTATATATTAGCCATGTTATAAAAAGTTTAGTTAAGAGAAGTATTTTATATTTCTCTTTTCTTTTTTGCTTAACATATGAGTATAGATAAAACAGCAATCCCTAAATGGGATTGCTGTTTAGAATGTTGAGTAGATATTTCTTGATTATTTTGACTGAAGTTAAAGTTACTAGTTTTAATTTGTAATGAATTAAAGTAGTAAAGAGATATTGTTGATAATTTTCGATTGTTCATCAAAAGATGACATAATTATTTTTGTTATAATCAGAGCGTAATATTCAAAACTAGGAGTTTCATTGACTGATTCAACGAGCGTTATCCATTGGGTAGGAATTTCATCAATTCCGTTATACGCTCCAGCAATAGCCCCAGCAACCGCAGCTGAGCTATCATTGTCTCTACCAAAGTTAACACAAGCTTCAATGGTATCTCTAAAATTACCCTTTGCTTTATGAAACATAGTAAAGGCAATTGCTAAGGTTTCTGCGCCGTCCGCAAAGAACTGTTGTTCGACTTTCTTCAAGAGTTCCTCTCTCAAAGATTTGGTATCTTCATACTTGTTCGCAATTGCAATACATTCACGAATTAATGTTTCGTTTTTCATAGCTACATGAGGATACATATGACTATTTTGCCAAAGCTTTCCTTCAACTCTTTTTTTATGTTGATTAAGAGCTTTAATACTTTCTTCAATAACTTCAGTAAATTCTATGTTTGGAATCATTGCTGCAGATATTGCAGAAGCAGCTATTGCTGCAGAATATCTAGCATATCCTTCAACCATAAAAGCTGCTTTAAAGGCATCGTCTAAGGCTTTTTGAGGATTGCAAGGATTGATTACACCAAACGGAGCTATACCCATAATGGCTCCATTAGTAGGTTGACCACCAAAGATTTGTTTATGATCTCCAAATAGTCCCTTCATATAGTATTCTTCGATAAATTCCTTGGGAAGACCAGGTTTAGCATTATAATAGTAATCATTGTAAGCTTTAACGATATCTTTTTCATTAGGAACACCGCCACACTTGAGAATAGATTCTAGGAAGATTTTAGCCATTCTCGAATCATCAGTATAGGTGCCAGCTGCTGTAGACCAAGGACCATGAGCGCTAGGTTTAATATCATCATATGGTAGAAGCGATGAGACCCATCCATGTTTTTTAATGATATCTCGGTAGTAATACATTTCAACAGGTCCGCCCATTGCGTCACCAATGGCTGAGCCGACTAATGCGCCATATATTTTCTTATATAGTATAGTTTGTTTTAAATCCATACATGCCCTCCGTTTATCTGCTTGTTCTCTATTCTTCTTAGAAGAAATCAAAATAAAAAATCTTTCAATATAATAATTATATCATTTGATTGTTTGTTTGAAAGACCTTTTCTAAAATCGATGTTTTATTTTTTTTAAGATATGCTTGAAAATCCAACTATGTTAGACCTAAGACAATTCTTTCGTGTTATAATAATTATGTGGAGTTGAAATGATGATTAAAAATAAAATTGAGTTGCTGGCCCCAGCTGGAAACAAGGAAGCTTTTGTAGGAGCTATTAACGCTGGAGCGAATGCTGTTTATTTATCTGGTAAAAGTTTTGGCGCGAGAAAGTACGCAAATAATTTTACCAAAGAAGAGATAGCTGAACTGATTATCTATGCACATTTAAGAAATGTGAAAGTTTACGTTACAGTCAATACTTTGATTTTCGAGGAAGAAATCAATGATCTTTATGAATACTGTGATTTCTTAGTGACTAATCATGTGGATGCTTTAATTGTCCAAGATTTAGGGATTATTCAAGATTTCTGTCATCGTTATCCAGAGACAGAAATTCATGCTTCTACCCAAATGAATACGTATAACGAGTTTCAACTCAATTTTTTAGCAAATTTAGGGGTTAAAAGGGTTATTTTAGCAAGAGAGACATCCCTAAATGATATAGAAAAAACACTCAAGAATAGTAATGTAGATGTAGAAGTTTTTGTTCATGGAGCACTTTGTGTTTCATATTCTGGTAATTGCTTATTTAGTTCATTAAGAGGAGGGCGTTCAGGAAACAGAGGAGAATGTGCCCAGCCTTGTCGTTTGAAATATAGTTTATATCGAGGTGACAGCTTAGTTGAGAACGATAGTTATCTATTGTCAACTAAGGATTTGATGACCATCCAAGATATAGATGAAGTAGTGTTAAGTGGTGTGAAGTCTCTTAAGATAGAAGGGCGTATGCGTAAAGCCGAGTATGTTATCGCTACAGTAAGAGCATACCGTAAAGCTTTAGACCATTTTTATGAAAATAAACCTTTCGATTTAGATAGCAGCGTAACGGAGTTGCTATCTGTCTTTAACCGTGAATATACAAAAGGATATTTATTGGATGAAGTTCCAAGCAAAATAAACAACTCTACCAGACCAAATCATCAAGGGATAGAAGTCGGAAAAGTGATCGGTTATCATAGAGGAAAGACTGATATAGAATTAACTGGCGTTTTAAGAGTGGGAGATGGTATTAGGATAATTGGTGATTCTGATTATGGTGGTCAAGTTGGTCGGATTATTCTAAAAGGTAGCCAAGTTAGTGTTGCTAAGGATAAAGATGTTGTTACAATTGATATGAAAGATAAAGTTGATATAGGAGCTAGAGTTCTTAAAACTTCGGATAGCGAGTTAGAATCTTCTTTAAAATCCTATCTTGATGAATCTTATGGACTTATCCCTTTGAAAATTAAACTATATTCTTATGTAGGTAAGAAACTTAAGATTGAGATTAAGAAAGAAACTACAGATTTGATAATAATTGAGAGTGATTATATTGTTACACCTGCGAAAAAAGTATTTCAAGATGAAGAAAAACTTGGCGGACAATTTGCCAAGTTTGGTAATACCTGTTATTACCTTGAAACACTGGAGGTTTTGACTGATGGATTAGGGTTTGTTCCCAATGGTATCATTAATGATCTTCGTAGAGAAGGTATTAAAGTGCTTGAAGAAGTTCAGTTAAAACGAGAACCCAAATCAATAGTCAAAACAGCTAGACCATTATCTAAAGTAATCAATGTTCCTCACGAGCCAAAGCTTGTTGTAAAAGTAGAAAATGAAAAACAATATCAAAAAGCATGGGAATGTGGAATTAAGAATATTATATCAACGACGAAACACAGTTGGGTCAACAATAGTGAAGTTAAAAACTATCATATGATGAACAGGATTTGGTACCAACTTCCAGAAAACACGATTCATGATTCATTTGTTGTAAGAGATTTTGGGGCATTGTCTTTAGCTAAAGAGAGTGATGTAGTGGCAGATACAACGTTTAATGTAACGAATTCACTTACTTTAAAAACTTTGTTTGAAGCCAATGTTGATAGAGTTTGTCTTTCAATTGAAAGCGGATTAGAAAACACCCGGAATTTAATCGATGGTTTTAACCAAAAATATAACTGTATGCCGAATTTAGAAATGATTGCCTACGGAAGACCCGATTTAATGATTTCAAAGTATTGTCCAGTAATGAAGTCCGAAGGAATTTTTAGACGCGATTGCAAACTATGTGAGATAGATGATTATGCTTTGGTCAATGATAGGAAAGATCGTTTTCCTCTGATTAGAGAAGAAAGCTGCAATTTGAGAGTTTTACATTCCAAAACGATTAATTTAATTGAATATGTTCCAGATATAACATCTTTAGGAATTAACACTATCAGACTAGATTTCACAATCGAGACTCCTGAGGAAGTAGAAATGGTTATTACAGGATTTCAAAATCGTCTAAATGGAAAAGATTATAAACTGCCTTCTAATCATTATACGTATGGTAGGTTTCTTAAGTAAATCATTAAGGATTATCCTTTGATTGATTTGATGTTTTGAAAGAAAGGAAGAAATATGAAAAAACTATTGATTACATTGTTATTGTTAATGATAGTTACGTTGATTGGTTGTGATTTAACAACTAGTACTAGTAATACAGAAATAACGACAGATGAGTTTGTACCACCATTAGATAATGATTATATTACACAGACGTCAAATACGTCTGATGTTGATTATGAGTCGTTATTTGATAATGCAAATTATAAAAGAATCACTATTTATTTCACGGAATCAGATTTGATCGATTTAATTGATGAAATGAATGAATATAACGACCAATTTGGCGACTATCGAGATAATACGATTATTCCAGCTGATGTTGTTTATGAAGATGGCGAAGGAAATGTTTTGGTTATGAATGAGATTGGTTTTCGTACTAAAGGCAATTTGTTTAGTAGAATACCACCTGGAAATGTAGAGGATGGAAGGATTGTTGAATATTGGCAAGGGTCATTCCAGTTAGAGTTTAACCATACTTTTGAATATCTTAAAGATTCACCTGAATATAGTTATTTTAAATCAAGAGAGTTCTTTGGTGATTTAGAACAGTTAAACTTTAAAAGAATTCGAAATGATGATTACGCAGTAGTTACTGAAGCAGTTGCTTACGAAATGTTTAGAGAAGTAGGTGTGTATACTTCCAACACCTCATTTTGTATTGTTTACTTAAATGTCGAAGGCGTTATTGTTCCTTATGGTTTATTTATGATTCAAGAAACAATTGATGATGTGTTTGTTGAATCTACTTTTGGAGAAAATAATGATGGTTCAATCGGAGAGTTGTATAAATGTACTTGGCAGAAATATGGGCCAGCAACTCTTTATAGAGATTATAATAGCAGAGCCTTAGGTGTTAGTGATTGGACTCAAGGTTACCGAAAAAGCTATGCACTAAAGACAAATAAAGATGAGGAAGATTATTCTAGTTTTCTTAGTTTCGTTGATCTAATTAACGCTGCTTCTAATGATGATTATTACACTAGTATATCTGCTAGTTTTGATGTAGACAGCTTCGCAAAAGCTCTAGCGATGCATTTTTTGGTTGGCTCTTCAGATGACTATCGTTTTAATGCCAATAACTATTATATGTATTTCAATGAAGGCCAAGCTTATTACATACCGTTTGACTTTGATAACTCCTTAGGTTTTGGTTGGAATGCGTTTAATAATTTCGGGATATATCTAGAGATAGATACGTTAGAAGATGTTTCTTCCACTTATATTGATTCTAGTAATATTGTTTTAGTAAATAGATTACTACAAGAAGAAGAGTTTTTTAATCTGTACTTGGGTTACCTAGATTTATATACAAGGGAAGGTTCTGTTTTTTCAGAAGACTATGTTAAAACAGTTTATGATTTAGTAGAATCGTTATATTCATATGAGATATATAATACGAATGATTTTTTAGGTGTAACTTGGTTTAACTTTGAGGCAAGAGGAGAAAATTCGTTGCTTATAGCTGATTATATAAATCAAAAAACAGCTGAAGTGAGAGAACAACTAATGGAATTTGGTTATTAACCAATTTTCTGGTGAGGTGATATGGCAGAGGAAATAATCCTTTCCTACTTAGTCTTCATCAAATATATTTTTATGCATACATTTTATGGAGGTAGCGATATGGCCTTTGAAGGAATGATTTCAAATGACCATCTTCTTATCTATAATGAATTAAGTAAATTCGCTTTAGATTTGGGATATAAAAAGAAAAGCGCAAAAACTAAAGACGAAATATATATTTTTTTGCATCCAAAAACCAAGGAAAGAGTTTAAAATTCTCTTATTCGAACAAGACTGGTTTTGTTGTTCATTTAAAGTTTAATAAAACAACTGATTACACTCACTTTTTTCATGAGGCTATTAGAAGAACAATAGAGGAAAGTGATTTTAGATATACTGGTTGTTATCTAAATTGCAATCGTTGTGATGGGACTTTGGGCTACATATATAAGTATCCAAATAACAAAGAGTATTTTAGATGTTATCAAGAACTTATTGAACTATTTGATATATCAATCAATGAAATAAGGGAAATTAAAACTCTGTTAGTGAATCAATTATAAAACTTTTTGGTTAAAATAGCTTACATTATAAGGAAGAAGGGAATTTGATGGGGAATACAAATCTTAGCATTAAAGGAACCGATTTTTATATTAACGGAAAACCGGTATATGATGAAATAGAAAGTCTGTCAAGTGTGAAAGGCTTATTGATGAATGCACGTTTTATTCAGGGAATATTTGATGATAAAAACAATCAAGAACGTTATAACAGATTTAATAAGACCTTTGATCCAGATAAAAATACAGAAGATTGTATTAAGGCATTGCCAGAATGGTATAACTATGGTTTACGCGCAATAACTGTGGGAATTCAAGGAGGTATGCCGGTATTTACAATTGATGTTTATTCCATTGATAATAATCCTTTTGGCAATGATGGCTTAATATTTGATGAAGCTTATGCAAAGCGTTTAGATAAGATCATCCAAGCTGCCGATAAATTAGGAATGGTTGTCATTGTGAATATCCTTTATTGGGCTCAAGCTTTAAGATTAAAGGACGAAGAAGCTCTTGTGTCTGCCTTAAAGAGAGTGGCATTATTTTTTAAGAAAGCTAATTACACGAATGTAATTATTGATATTGCCAATGAATATAATATCGATATGTGGAATACTATAAAAGTGGTAAAAGATCCTAGTAGTATGAAAAACTTGATTAAACTGTTTAAAGAGGAATCCGGAGGTCTTCTGGTCGGGTCTAGCGGTGGTGGTGGTTTAGTTGATAAAGAAGTAGTCGATGCTAGTGATGTTGTTTTGGTTCATGGAAATGGTCTTACAAGAGGAGAGTATTATGATTTTATCTTAAAGGTAAAAAAGATGGCTCCTAATAAACCAATACTATGCAATGAAGATTCTCCTTGTATCTCTAGATTAGAAATAGCTACTCTTACTCATACATCATGGGGACACTATGATAACTTTACCAAACAAGAGCCACCTTGCGATTGGGGTATTACTAAGGGCCAAGATCGATTTTTTGCTCGAAGAATGGCAACTTGTTTAGGGATAAATATCCCTGCTCTTCCAGAAAAGGAGCAGTTCTATTTACAAGGTCTAGAACCAAATACAATATGGCAAGGTAAGCGGTGGATACGACTTGCTTCAGAGTATCCTGAAAAAATCAATTATGTTGATTTTTATAGAAATGGAGAATTCATTTACAGAAGTTATGATGAACCGCATTTTCTGTATCGAGAAACTACTTGGATACAATATCCTTGGCAAACAAAGGAAGATGATAAAGAGTGGACAGCTGAAGTAGTCTTAAATGATGGCAAAAGAATTATTCAAACAGTCAAAGTATGAAATCGTCTGATATATTTGCTTAAAAAATGTTTTTAGTAAATTCTTAAGTAGTAATGAACAAAGTTATTAAGGAAAAATAGAATATTTGTTGAAAGGATGGTTTTATATGGTTATGGAGAATGAAATTCAAACCTGTTGCAACGAGTGTAATTTTAATGGAGTTATTTTAATCGCTGATGATAAAGAAATAAAATATTTTCAAAGTTTCGGTTATAAGGATATAGAAAAGAAAACAAAATTAAGTATTGATACTGTTTTTAGAATTGGATCCATTACCAAACAATTTACAGCTATGGCAATTTTGCAACTAGTGGAAAGAGGAGAATTGTCATTATCTGATTCTATTTCAAAATTTATTGAGGATATTCCTTATAATCAAGAAATCACAATTCACCACCTTTTATCGAATAGTTCAGGAATACCTAATTTTAATCCTTTTTCAGATTACTCTGAGTATTTAAATAGCGACAATTTTCATAAAGAGATGGTAGAAAAAGTGATTTTTAGACAACCACTCAATTTTACTCCTGGTGAAAAATTTGAATATTCATCAAGTGGATATTTGATACTCTCCTATATAATTGAAATACTAACAAAGAAATCCTATAGTGATTTCTTACAAGAAAACATCTTTAATACACTTGGGATGAGTAATTCAGGATTTTGTTATAAAGATATAGAACTTCCTGGTTTTGCTTCTTTATATGATGTTTCGGATGGTAGAATTGTTAAAGCTCTTGATATTGATATGAGAATCGCTAGTGGCGGTGGTGGTTTATACTCCACTGCTATGGATTTATATAAATGGAACCTAGCATTAATCAACTCTAACTTAATTTCTTTAGAACTCCAACAAAAGATGTTTTCTGTTCAAACTCAAATAAATGAAACAGGTGGGTATGGATATGGAGTTGTATCTGTTACTTTTGAAAAAGAAGGTCAAATACATAAATTAGTTTATCATCCAGGTAATGGCCCAGGAGTATATGCCCAAAATAATTTGATCGATGGAAATATTCAATTCATAATGCTTAGTAATATAAATGATAAAATAACCTTTAAAAAATGTCAGGAAGAGCTTGATAATATCGTGAAGAAATATATGTTGTAAAAACACTATATTTTCATTGATTTAAAGATATATTGTTCCATAATATAAACCAAGCAATCGGCAAATAATGTTGATTGCTTTTGCAATTTAAATAGAAAGTAATTTAATATAATTTTCTCTGGGTAAATTTACAGGTTGTGCTTGTTATGATATACTGTTTACATTAAAGTGAACTTAGATGGAAATAGAATTACTTAGTTTGCTATATGAAGAAGGATGATTTTTAGATTATTAGACAGTTTTATCGGAGTAATGTAATGATTGCTATAAGATGAAAATAATATATATCATTCATGCATAAGGAGGAAGTATGCCAAAGTTTAGAGTAGAGTTTTTAGAAGAAATGAGTTTTGTTATTGCTGATGGGACATCAGTAGAGGATGCTAAGAAAGTATTACAAGATTATTTGTCTAGTGTCAATGAAACAGCACAAAAGTTTTATTTCATTGAATCTTACAGAAAAGGAAATGTTCAAGGAGCGATGGTACTTGCACAAGTAAACAAAGATCTTGAACCTCCTAAAGGTTTAAGGAAATATACTTATAAACCATCAGATTATCTAATTATCGAAGCTACTTATGAAGAGTATATATTATCTGCAAATGGTGATTCATCAGTTTATAATACGAACCAATATTTGAAAGAAAACAAAATGAAAATGATGGATTTTCCGATTTCTGAAACATACCAAGAAGACGGAATAATGATGGTTAGGAGTTATATCCCAGTAAAGTATAGATAGAATCTATGATGAAAATAAAGTTGTTTTCTTAGCAAAAGAGTAAAAAAGCATTCATGTTGTATGTGAATGAAACTACAGAACTTAGAGTTAATGAAAGAAGAGTTGAAGTTAAATCCATCTAAACTATATTTGGATTTCTTTCTGCGTAGAATAATAGACTGAAAGGAAATGCAGTTTCGTTCTGGAGAGGATAAAAACTGCACTTAAAAATAACAAATGAAAATAAATAATATTACTGATATTGAACAAATAATAATTCAAAAAATACTATCTGAATGTAGTTTAACTATTAACGAAATCAGGTTATTTCAAAGCAACGACAGAGTTCAAGACTATTTGCTTGAGAATACATTTATGCTGAGGATATCAGAAAGTAAGCTAGAAGAGATTAAGAAACTACATATAGTCGGAGCCTTTAAGGGTGTTCAAAGAGTCCATTTTTATGGAAATATTGAAGTTAGTAACAAACGTTATTTTTATCTTATTTTGGATTTTTTTATAGGAGTTGATCTTTACGAGACAATCCCCTCTTTAACCGATAAACAGTCAATAAAAATAGGAAAAGAACTAGCGGAAACTCTTAAGAGATTACACCAAATAAAAGGTGATCATTATGATATTGGTCATTATATACCAACCATTCCAAACTTTAAATTCAGTTGGAAGAAAGGACATCTTGCTTATATTGAGTTATTATATAGTCAGATTACTTCTTTAAATTTATCGATGAATTTTCAAAAAGTCATTGAATCGGCTTTTACGTATATGTATAATCACATTGATAGTTTAGATTATGAGAACGGTCCTGTATTCCTTCATAATGATTTGCATCCTAAAAACATTATTATTAGGCAGAATCAATATATTGGGGTAATCGATTGGGAGTGTTCTCAGTTCGGGGAATATGATTTTGATTTTGTCCATTTGCTACAATGGTGTATTTACCCAAATGAACCTAGAAGATCATTTAAAAAACTCTTAAAAGCAGTGTTTGATAATTATGAACGATTGTATCATATTCCAAGATTGCCAGAAAGATTTACAATCTATCAACTGGAACATGAGATGAATCAACTTGTTTGGAACAAAGGTAAGGATATTGAAGATAGAGCAATGAGAATAACTGGTTGGATTTCAGGAAAGATTGAACAATTCATGAAAAATGATTAGAACGATAATATGATTGAACAAAGTAGATAATAGGTTTTCATGATAAATAGTCTATGATTTGATTTTAAAAAAAGCGGAGGAAAAAATGATATATTTGATTAGTGGTGCAAGTAGATCAGGGAAAAGCAAAGTTGCGAGTATGTTGCATTCTGAAACTGGAATTTCGTATTTGCCGTTAGATTCAGTAATGATGGCTTTTATGATTGGTGTAAAAGATTTAGGAATCCATGATAAGTTATGGCCTCATGAAATAGCTCAAAAGCTCTGGGGTTTTCTAGAGGCTTTTATTCGCAATTTAAACTATAATGAGATGGATTACATTATTGAAGGCGAAGCAATGAAGCCGTCTTTATTAGATGCTTTAGTAAAAGACTTAGGGGAGAATATTAAAGTAGTTTTTATCGGCTATGACCAAGCTGACCCAATACAAAAAGTGGAAGAATGTAAAACATATGCTAGTGGTGAAAAGGATTGGTTAGTAAAAGAGTCTGAAGAACATATTAAAGACCATATTGTAAATATGATAGGGTATAGTAAAACTATAAAAGAAGAATGTTTTAAATATAGTATTCCGTATTTTGACATTTCTAAGAACTTTAATCAAGTAATTGATGAAGTTTTAAAATATTTGAAAGCAAAATAAAGAATGCTTTTTTGTTCTTATGAGAACATTTCGTATGCTTAGGAGGAAAAGGCATGTTAGATAATGAGGTAAGAATGGTAAATATAAAGGGTATCGATCATTGGGTGAAAATCAGCGGAGCGGAGAATAAAACTGTTCCCATTATGGTTATTCATGGAGGTCCTGGAGGACACAATTATGTATTCGAACATACTGTTGGAGCTCGTTTAGAATTAGATTTTACAGTAATTTATTATGAACAGAGAGGTTCGGGGAGATCGGCTTCACCAAAAGATGATAATGATTTTCATTTTGAAACCTTACTAAGTGATTTAGAAGATTTATGTAATATTTTAAAGATAGATAAAATCATTCCTCTTGGTTATTCTTTTGGGGGCGAATTCGCCTTAAGATTTGCTAGTAAATATCCTCATTTAGTTGATAGAGTTATTGCAGAAGCACCTTCAAACATAAGTGATATTGATTATACTGCCAAGATTCAACTACAAGGTTTTATTGAAGTAGCTAACAAAGAAGAAGTTATTAAATTGAAAAGTGTTGATACTAGAATTATAAATGGCAAAGAGTTGATGAGTTATATATGGGATAATACATCTTTAGAAACACAATCACGATTTTTATTTCATAACGAAGAAAATGCGCGAAGAATGTACAAATTTTGGGAAGAGGCTTGGAATGTATTAAAACTTACTAATACAGGTAAAATGGCTGATGTAATTTTTAAAGAGCAAAATCTAGAGAACACTTTAGTGGTATCCAAAAATATTAAATGCAACACTTTAATTATCATTGGTAAGAATGATCGAAATTGTGGAGTTGAGTTAGCAAGAGCATATAAGGATTTAATTCCAAAAGCAAAACTTGTTATTGTTCCAAACGCAGCGCATTTTGTCGATTTTGAACAAGAAGAGATATTTTTAAAAGAGGTTAAAAATTTCTTAAATAGTTAATCAGTAATTTGAAACTGTCGTGTTATCTTCTTAAGCTAATAAGGGATGTGTTTATGATGAAAAAAACAACTATTTTTATGTTTATAATTGTATTCTTAACTGGTTTTTTGGTAGGTATTCTAATGCTAGATGATGTTCCATATGAACTAAGAGAATATGCTCTTTATCTATACCTTCTTGTTATTATAGGAAGTCTCATTTTTATCAATATGAAGTATCAAAGAAAAAAAAGTCAAATCTATATGTTTCCTTTGGTTGCGTTGATAATGTATTTTCCAGTAAATATTTTAGCTGGTGTATATTTTAATCATAATCAATGGGGGTATTTTGCAGGCTTTCCTCGCTTTATAATTATTCTATATTATGTATTGTTTTTGCTTACATTATATTTACTTGCAAGAGGGATTGATTTTTTAACAAAGTTAAAACATTCAAAAATCATCTTTGTAATCACAGATATTCTATCTTTAAGTGCTTTACCGATCTTACTTTTTGCAACATACTTTTCGTCTCCTGCATAGTGTAGTCGTATTAAATTGACAGTCAACTAAGAGTATACTTAAGTAAAGTTGATTAAGGAATCTATCTTGATGTATAATTTAGCTATAGGAGAACATTATGCAAAAACTAAATAAGAACATTAAAGAGTTTCGAATGAGTAAAGGATACACCCAAGCAGAACTAGCTGAAAAACTACATATTTCAAAACAAGCTGTTAGTAAATGGGAGACCGGTAGAGGCATGCCTGATATATCCTTAATACAAGATATATCCCTAATATTTGGTGTATCTCCTGATGTTTTGATAAATGGTAGAAAGTACCATAGATTTCTTTTTCTTTGTTTAATTCTTATTCTGATTTCTGTTATTCTAATTTTTTTTCCATGGATTATAACATATCAAAAAATGGTATTCACAGAAGTTCTCATCTTTTCATTAAGTGATTATGAAGCTCTCTGGTGGGTTTTAACGTTTCTAGCGAGTTCCTTGACTCTTATAGAAATGACTTGTCTTCTTATATTCTTTGGTTACATCAAGAAAAAAGATAACCTACCATTACGAAAATCTTTGTTTATTGGTTTAGGATTTCATATTCTTTATACACTTTTTGGCTATTTTGTTATATGGTTATATTTAGCAAAACAGAGTCTATACAATTTTATGTTTGGTTTTATAATAATGACTGCTATAGCTTTTGTAGAAATTATTTTTTTGTTTTTGGTGCTTTTTAAAACTAGAAAAGAGTATAATTTGTGGAAAGTTTAAAAAAATTATCAGAGAAGTATAGATGATTCTATGAATAAACCCTTGTCCGTTGAATGGATAATGGTTTTGTGATATACTTTAAATTAGAAATTTTCACTTGAGGTATGCTATGAAAAAATTTTGTATTCTAGTACTTAGTATCATTGTTTTAGGACTATCATCGTGTAGTAGTTTGTCGGATAATTCCATAACTTATTCGGATAATGAAACGATATATTTAGAGATGAAACATGATAGTTTAAAAGTTTTACAGTTGACGGATTTGCATCTAACCTATGGAATAGATGCTTATGATCGGGCAACGTTTAAGCTTATTGAAAGACTTGTAAAAAGTGATGATTTTGATTTGGTAGTAATTTCCGGAGATATAAGTCTTTCGCCTTTAGGTCCTTGGTTATTTCATAAGCTATTAACTACTATGGAATCGTTAAAAATACCATGGACATTTATTTTCGGCAATCATGAAACTGATTACAACAGTTATCAAGATTATTTAACTTTGATTCCTGATGATATTGAATATTTACAGTTTAAAACCGGTCCTGATTTAGAAGGTGGAGGAGTTGGGAACTTTGTTATTGAGTTTCAAAAAGATTCTATGCCTTTTTACCAAATTGTTCTAATGGATTCTCATGCAGAAAGAGATGATTATACAGAAGAAGAAGGGATATACGATTATTTAAAGACATCACAAATTGATTGGTATGAAACGAAAATGACTGAGGCGGTTGTTGATAATATAGTTTTTATGCATATACCGATAAGGCAAATGATGGATACTACAGGTTATATAGGGATTTTTAATGAAGACAAAGTTTATGCACAGGGAAAAGATACAGGTTTTTTTGATTCTTGTGTTAACTATGGTAGAACGAAAGCGATGTTTTTTGGACATGATCACCTGAATGATTTCTATGTGGTTCAAGAGGGGATAATCCTTTCTTATGGCCGTATTACAGGATATAGCGCTTATGGAAATCTTGAACGTGGTGGGCGTGTGATCGAAGTTCTAGATAATCAAAATATTGTGATGAGTTTAGTGCTGGAAAGTGGGGTTAGCGAATGAACCTAGGTAAAAGATTATTAGTTTTTGTAGCTGCTTTATCCCTTTCAATAATTCTGTACTTTTTTTGGTCTAGCCTATTTTTCTTTTTCATACCAATCTTAGGAATTGCCTATGTTTTATTAGGAGGTATCCATCATGCTTGAGTTACTTGTAGGTATTTCAATTGTTAGCTTATATATTGGGATGATTCTATTTATATTTGTTAGAACGCTAATAAGGATATGGATGGTTGTTTATCATAAATATGAACTTAAATCAGCCATCAAACTTGTTTTTATACCATTGTCTATAGGTGTTTATGGTTATTACAAGAAAAATGATCGATTATTAAAACTCTATCAAATTCTAGAAATGGTGACTGGATTTTTCTTGCTATTAGGAAGTTTTTTTCTTTTCTATACTAGGTTTGCTTAGTTAAGGAATTATAAAGATAAGAATTTGTCTTAAGTTTTAGGATACCACTAGATTGGAGAGAATAATGTTATTAGAAAAAATTGTTATCAGTCCTGATCCCAAGAAAAATTATCCATTTAACATCAATCTATTTTGTAAAGATATACGTTTAGACGTGAATGCTCCAGTCACATTATTCTTGGGAGAGAATGGAAGTGGGAAATCATCTCTTTTAAAAATAATTCAAGCGAAACTGTCTTTAATAAAAATCAAGATTCCCAGTAATAAGACTGAATTAGATATTAATAGCAGGTTAGTTTATTTGAGCCCAAGCAAAGGTAAAATTAAGGGATTCTTTTTTGAGAGTCTGACATTCATTCATTATATAGACTATGTGAAAAATGAAATACTAGAATCGAAAGAGAATCTTGAGAGAATCGACATTGAATATAGAGATAAGTCTGATTACTCTAGACAAATGGCTAAATCACCATATGCTAGAACTATTTATGAACTAGAGACTATGTATAGTAATAATCTTGCGAAATCTTCACATGGAGAAGCTTATCTTGATTTTTTCTCCTCGAGAATTCGAGATAATCAGTTGTATTTATTGGACGAACCTGAAACACCCTTGTCTGTCCAAAATCAGCTGACTTTAATGGCGATGATTATAGAAGCAACAAATCGAGGCTGTCAATTTATAATAGCTACCCATTCGCCTATATTAGCTGCTATTCCTAATTCTATACTCTATGAAATAAGAAATGAGGATTTTATAAAAACAAACTATGACGACATAGAAAGTATTCAATTATTAAAGCAATTTCTAAATAATAAAGAGCAATTTATTAGGTACTTTTAACTGTTATAACATCAAAAAAAAGGAATAAAAGAATATTCCTTTTTTACATGGTTTTAATTTAGATTAGGAATTGATTTTATATTTCCTGTTTTCTGAAAATAACTTGACTTAATGTAAATAATAATCCACTAAATATAACTACAGATAATATTGGAATCCAAATTTCTTGCAAATCAATTGTTTGAGCGATAACACCATTAACAATGGATGATGCACCTGATGGGTTAAACATAGCAATTTCATTAGAAATATTGAGTATTTGTAATACAGCGTATCCAAAAAAGCCTAATAGTGCCGACGTAGTTGGGGTTTTACCAATTACACTTACAAATATTGCTAGAGCAGTATAGAATATTCCCATAAACCAGAAAAGAAGTAAAGAAATCCATAAACCGTCATATACGAAAGCTCCGAAAAGTAGGTGCGTATACCATGACGAAACAATTGTTGAGATTATTAGTAGGATAGTAAACACTAGTGAACCTACAAGAAACTTGCTGAATAAGAATTGAAATCTTGATACTTTTTTCGTTAAAACTAATAGGATTGAACCTTTCGATTTTTCTTGAGAAATTGTAGCCGACATCACAATTATATAAACGATTAAACAGATTGAGTTAAGGTTTTTGAATACTTGAATCCAGGAATCCTGCAAGGTTGGATCTGGGAATGTAATTGTAATATCAGTAGCTACAGCGGCGATTATTTCATTCATAAATTTAGCAGAAGCTGGAGATGTTATCGCAAAAAACAAGAATAAGATTAATAATATGAGACCTTTTGGAGTTTTTATGTACTCCATGGTTTCTTTCTTTAGTAATTCATATTTAACCACTATGATTCACCACCTTGATAAAAATATCTTCTAAGGAAACTTCCCTAACAGACATTTTCTTTACTAAAACTGCATTTTCAAAAATTAATTTGTTTGTTATCTGTCTGATTTCATCAATATTTCTTCCGGAGATAGTGATTTTGTTTTTTTCAATTGTCACTTCTTCAATATTTTGTAAAGATTTGATTGTTTCAAACAATTTTGTTTGGCTTTCATTATCTAGTTCGATATCTAATGTTCTTATATCAGGGACTTCTTTGATATGTTCAATGGAATCTTCGAGTAACTTTTTCCCCTCATTAATAATAATGATGCGATCACAAATCCGTTCTACATCAGCGAGGATGTGAGTCGAAAAGAAAACCGTGACTTTCCCAGCCAATGATTGGATTATATCCATTACCTCTTTTCTACCGATTGGGTCAAGTGCCGAAACAGGTTCATCAAGTAAAACCACTTTAGGATTATTTATTAGAGCTTGTGCTATACCTAGTCTTTGCTTCATACCTCTTGAAAATGTTCCAATTTTTCTTTTTTTAGCTTTTTTTAGATTCACAAGCTCCAATAACTCTTGTGTTCTAGCTTTTATCTCCGATTTAGGCATATCGTATAACCCGCCAGAAAAATGTAGAAATTCAATGGGTGTCATCCAATCGTAGAATCCAGGTACATCTGGTAGATAACCAATGACATCTCTGAAATCATTGCTGCCAAAAGTAACCTTTTTCCCCATGATTTCAATTTCACCTTCTGTCGGTTCGGTCATACCAATAATCATTTTAAGCGTTGTAGTTTTTCCGGCGCCATTAGGACCTAAAAAACCATAAATTGAACCTTCTGGAACTGTTAAATCCAAATGATTTACTGCAAGTAAACCATTGTAGTTTTTAACTAATCCACTAATCTTCACTGCCGTATTCATCGTCGTCTCCTCTAAATGCAAAATACCCTATTGATCCTATTAAACCGCCAAATACAATAATAAGGATCCAGATTTTTTTGTTGTCAAATTTCACTTTTTGTCTCTTTGATAAATTAATAAGCGCAACTACTTGCAATGTAAGTTGCAAGACCAGAACTGGCCATAAATATTTTAAAGCTTCAGGCATAACTATTTTCTCCTTTATTTAGAATTTTTAGGTAAACTCGTAGTAACAATTTGTGAAACTTTACGCATTTTTCTACCTTTAGCAGGTTGATTATGCATATTCTTTTTAAAGATTTCGGAAATCTCTTTAAACATATTTTTCATTTCCTCATCGGTTAATAGTAAAGAACTACTGGAAAAACCAATGTGGTTTTCAATGTTTTCTAACGATTTATCTTGTTTTAAGTAGCTAGAAAAATCGGATAACAATGAGATTGTAAACTGGCTAAACATGTTTAAGTAATCATCTTCAGTTAATGTTTTAGGATTACCGATAATTCTTTCTGTTGAATTGCTCTTTAATGCATAAACCTTTTCTAAAATACCATTGACATTATTTTCGTGAACCACTTCAATGATTTCATATTCTAGTAAAGACTTTAAGTGGCGGTAAAGCGAAGCTTGAGAACAATCACCACACGCACTTTGTATTTCCTTTGTTGTTGCTGATTTTTTAAGACTTAGTTCTTGGATTATTTTTATCCTCAGAGGATGCATAATCGCTTTAATAACATCATTTTTCACTTAATCACCTCAATTATCTATATCGATAACATTATCATATATATAAACATTATCATAAGTGATAACGTTTGTCAACAAGAATATTTAAAAAATATTATCATTTTTAAAAACTTTAGGATCACCAATATTTCTGTTAATCTAAGGTTTAAGTAAAGAAAGGTTGCAAAATAGCTGATTTGTGGTATGATTGATGGGTATGAAGACAGGTATATTCAGAAAAATAGGGTTAATTTGATTGAATGTATGATATCTTTAAAAAGAAGGAGCAATCAAATTAATGACATTTCAAGAGTTACAAATTATTGAACCAATTCTTAACGCTTTAAAAGTGAAAGAATACGAAATACCAACACCAATCCAAATCGAGTCAATCCCCTTGTTATTACAAGGAAAAGATATTTTAGGTAGTGCTCAAACCGGGACTGGAAAAACTGCTGCATTTGCGATTCCAATTTTGCAGAATATGTACTTAGAAAAACAAAGAAATAAACAGCCAAGAGTTATAAAGGCTTTAGTTTTAGCACCAACAAGAGAACTAGCTTTACAAATACATGATAGTTTCAAAGAGTATGGCAAGAATGTTAATCTAAAAACTACTGTTATATATGGCGGCGTCAATCAATCAAAACAGATTAAAATATTGAATCAAGGAATTGATATTCTAGTCGCTACTCCGGGAAGATTACTTGATCTTATCCAACAAAAAAAGCTTACCCTTGCAAAAGTCGAGTATCTTGTTCTTGATGAAGCAGATAGAATGCTGGATATGGGTTTTGTTAAAGATGTGAAAAAGATTATCAAAATGATTCCTTTAGAAAGACAAACAATGTTGTTTTCAGCGACAATGCCAAAAGCAATAATTAGTCTAGCAACTGAAGTTCTCAATGACCCAGTGAGAGTTCAAGTTACTCCTGAAGAAGAAACTATTGATAAAATTAAACAATCAATCTATTTTGTGGAAAAGAAGAAGAAAATTGATTTATTAATAAGTCTTTTAAAAAACAAGAATATGAAATCAGCTTTGGTTTTTTCGAGAACAAAGCACGGAGCTAATAAGATTGTTAAAATCTTAGTTCAAGCTGGGATACGTTCTGAAGCAATCCATGGTAATAAATCTCAAGGAGCTAGACAAGAGGCGTTAAATCAGTTTAAAGCAAAGAATATTAGAGTTTTAGTTGCGACGGATATCGCTGCTAGAGGAATAGATATTGATGAGTTATCTCATGTAGTAAATTTTGACTTACCAGATGTGCCTGAGACCTATATCCATAGAATGGGTAGAACAGGAAGAGCCGGTTTAGGAGGGTTCTCTATTTCATTTTGTTCAGAAGATGAGATGAAGTTATTACAGGATATTCAAAAACACATTAAAATGACGATACCAGTAGAAACAGATCCAGTTTTCTCTGTTATAATAGGTAAAGCGAGTTACCAAGCAAAAACACAGGCTACACCAAGAAAAAGTCATCAAGAGAATTATAACCATCAAAGGTCCTATTCTTTTAAAAAAGCAAAATCCAAAAAAGATGAACCGAAAAACTATTCTAAGTATGATAATCGCAATAAGAGAAATTCAAAATAGATAATAATAACAGAATAATTATACAAATGAATAAAACACCACCAATGCTAATTGGCGGTGTTTTATTCATATATAAGGATATTATTTCTTACAATTCACTTACAACTGAGACATAGTCGCTAGTTAAAGTAATGGATAGATTTCCGTTTCGAACTCTTAAGTTATCTAGAAAACTTTTTTGTTCAATGTTTTGCTTAATTTTAATTAAATAGGTTAGTTCA
>NPID01001286.1_pt4 | contig 23447 bp, 21 predicted proteins | sample 8637491 | NCBI WGS metagenome assembly NPID01 (sample SAMN07420843, study PRJNA396082) | bioreactor metagenome | isolation source: sample BA6 brine-fed electro-methanogenic bioreactor BA | place: Japan: Kochi | collected 2016-06-14 | reverse complement strand
CGCGTGGTAGAATTCGTGTGAAAACTTTTTTCGGAGGTGTTATGGAACAACAGGTCGCAACTTTTAAAGTCAAAAAGGGGCTGGCGCAGATGTTAAAAGGTGGGGTGATCATGGACGTGGTCACGCCCGAGCATGCGAAAATCGCTGAAGATGCAGGCGCAGTGGCCGTCATGGCGCTGGAGCGCGTCCCGGCAGATATTCGAGCCTACGGCGGTGTTGCCCGAATGAGCGACCCTGAATTGATCATCCAGATTATGGAAACCGTTTCCATCCCTGTGATGGCAAAGTGCCGCATCGGGCATTTTGTTGAAGCGCAGATCCTTGAAGCCCTCGGTGTGGATTACATCGATGAATCAGAGGTGCTGACCCCGGCCGATGAAGAACATCACATCTACAAACACGATTTCAAAGTGCCCTTTGTATGCGGATGCCGCAACCTGGGCGAAGCTTTGCGCCGCATTGGTGAAGGGGCGGCCATGATCCGCACCAAGGGCGAAGCCGGCACCGGCAACATAGTGGAAGCTGTCCGCCATGCCCGCACCATCTCCGCCGAAATTTCCGCCCTTTCGGGTCTGGACGATGAGGGGCTGGTCCGCAAGGCGGCGGAATACCGCGTACCGGTGGAAATGCTTCTCGAAACACGGGGGCTCGGGCGCCTGAGCGTTGTAAACTTTGCAGCCGGCGGTGTGGCTACTCCGGCGGACGCCGCCCTTATGATGATGCTCGGAACCGACGGAGTCTTCGTGGGATCGGGTATTTTCACCAGCGAACAGCCGGCAAAGATGGCAAAAGCGGTGGTGGAAGCGGTGATAAACTATCAGGATCCGAAAAAGCTGGCCGAAATTTCAGCGAACCTCGGTACCGCCATGAAGGGTTTGGAAATATCCACCCTCGAAACGGTAATGGCTGGACGCTGAGCGCCATGACCGCACCGCGCATCGGCATCCTTGCCTTTCAGGGAGCAGTACAGGACCATCTTCCGCACCTTCACAGGGAGGGAGCGGAAGTAGTCCTGGTCCGCAGAACAGAAGAGCTCAAAGGCCTGAACGCGCTGATAATTCCCGGGGGGGAGAGCAGTGTAACAGGCCGTTTCCTGCAGGCCTACGGGATGACAGATCCCATCCGCGCTCTCGCGGAATCGGGCATGCCGGTCTGGGGAATCTGCGCCGGTGCAATAGTGATGGCCGGGATGGTGGACAACAAACCCTCTCCCGGACTTGCCCTGCTCGATTTTCACGCCATCCGGAACAGCTACGGACGGCAGCTTTCCAGCGGCAGCCGGCTGGTAATGGCCCCCGGCTTTCTTGAAGAGAAAGGAGAGCCAATGCCATTTATCCGTGCCCCCCGCTTTGAGCTGCCCGAAACTGCGGTTTCCGCCCGCTCCGGCGGAGCCGGAAAGGCAGCCTGGCTGGAGGACGGCTCACCGGCCGCCATCATCGGAGGCTGGAATAATCACCTCCTGGCAAGCGCATTTCACCCCGAACTTACCGCCAGCCGCGGATTCCACCGCTGGATTGTGGAAAAAGCCCGCTCCTTCAACTTGCAAGACTAAGGGAGCCATCGCTATACTGTCTTAACGTTTTTGTTGAGGAGTGATGGTATTATGGCAGAACACAAGGCAGATGGCCCGGCGATTCTCGGAATGGAGTTCGGATCCACAAGGATAAAGGCAACCCTTATTGCTCCTTCCGGAGAGCCGATCGCCTCCGGTTCCCTGGGATGGGAAAACAGACTGGAAAACGGCATATGGACCTACGACCTGGAAGAGGTGTGGGCAGGTGCCGCGGCCTGTTTCGCCGATCTTTCGGAAGATGTACGCAGACGATACGGCAGCCCGCTTACGGACCTTGCGGCCGGCGGCTTCAGCGCCATGATGCACGGCTACCTCGTATTCGATAAAAACGGCGAACTCCTGGTTCCCTTCAGAACCTGGCGCAATAATATTACCGGAGAAGCCTCGAAAGAACTGACCAGCCTCTTCGGCTACCAGATTCCCCAGCGATGGAGCATTGCCCATCTGTACCAGGCGATTCTCAAGGGAGAAGAGCATCTCCGCGATGCCGCTTTCATTACCACCCTCTCGGGCTATGTACACTGGAAACTTACGGGCAGAAAGTGTATCGGAATTGGAGATGCATCGGGCATGTTCCCGGTCGATCCCGAAACCCTGGATTACGACGCCGGTATGATTGATGCCTTCGACACCCATACGGAGAAATACGGCTTCCCCTGGAAACTGCGCGACCTTCTTCCGGAAATCGTCCAGGCGGGAGAAGCTGCAGGCAGCCTGAGCAAAGAGGGCGCCCTTCTTCTGGACCCGGCCGGAAACCTGAAACCGGGTTTTCCCCTCTGCCCTCCCGAAGGTGATGCGGGAACCGGAATGGTGGCAACCAACAGCGTCCGCACCCGGACAGGGAACGTATCCGCCGGAACCTCGGTATTCGCAATGCTGGTACTTGAGAAAAAACTTTCGAAGGTACACCCGGAGATAGACCTGGTCGTAACTCCCGACGGGAAGCTCGTAGGCATGGCGCACTCGAACAACTGCTCTTCGGAGACCGATTCATGGATTTCCCTCTTCGGGCGGGCTGCCGAGGTGCTCGGCTCCAGGCCCTCCACGGAGGAGCTCTACGAACGCCTGCTCAACCTCGCTCTCGAGGCGGAACCCGATGCGGGCGGGCTTCTTTCCTGCGGATATCATTCGGGGGAACATATGACGGGATTCGCTGAGGGACGGCCCTTATTTGTACGAAGACCCGAAAACAATTTTACCCTGGAAAACTTCATGCGCTCGCTCCTCTTTACCTCTCTCTGCGCCCTGCGTACGGGATTGAACATTCTCTACTCCGAAGGAGCAGTTGTGGATGAGATCCGCGGACACGGAGGCTTCTTCAAGACCGCAGAGGTCGGAAAGAGGATAATGGCGGCGGCTACAGGAATCCCCGTAAGCACCCTGGAGACGGCAGGAGAGGGAGGAGCCTGGGGAATGGCGCTTCTTGCGGCCTACATGATCAGGGAAGAAAAGCACATCAGCCTCCCCGACTTTCTGGATCCGCTGTTTGCCGGAACCCTTTCATCTCCCCTTGCACCGCTTCAGTCGGACACCGAAGGTTTTGACGCCTACTTCAGGCGCTACCATGCGGGGCTTCCCATTGAGCGGGCTGCCGTGGAGAATATCTGAGAAGAAGCAGCGGCCGGGCTTAGAGCAGTTCCGCTGCAAGCTCGGCCAGCTCGCTCCGCTCGGTATGTTCCAGAAGAACATGCCCGTAGGTACGCTGACCCTTGAAGGCCTCTACCAGATAAGTCAGACCATTGGAGCTTGAGTCCAGGTAGGGGCTGTCAATCTGGTAGGGATCTCCCGTAAGCACAACCTTTGTTCCCTCACCCGCACGGCTTACGATGGTCTTTATTTCGTGGGGAGACAGGTTCTGAGCCTCGTCGATGATGATATACTGGTTGGGAAGGCTCCTGCCGCGTATATAGGTAATAGCTTCTATCTCGACCATATTGCTTGAAACTATGGCCTCCACGCTTTTCAGGTTCGGCCTCTTGTGAACCGAAAGAATAAACTCCAGATTATCGAAGAGGGGCTGCATCCAGTGTGAGAGCTTCTCCTCCTTGGCTCCTGGAAGATAACCGATATCCTTTCCCATGGGAATGACCGGACGGCTTACCAGCATTCTGCCGTAGGCTGAATCATCAAATACCAGCTTCAAACCCGCGGCAATTGCAAGCAGGGTCTTTCCGGTACCCGCCTTTCCCACAAGGCTTACCAGCTTGATCGAATTATCCAGGAGCAGCTCAAAAGCCATGCGCTGTTCCATATTGAGGGGGTGGACCCCGCTTACCGCCCCAGGCAGCTCCGGCACCAGATCCAGGCCGTGAACATCGCTGCTGTAGCGTCCGAGAAGCGCTTCATCATGCTCCTTGTCCGAAAGAACGACAAACTCGTTTTCGTGCAGCTCGTCCCGCCAGTCGATAAACTCATCTTCGAGAAGGAGACGCCAGCTGTCACCGCTTATATTCGCGCTGCGGTAGCCGGAATAAAGCTCCGCAAAGTTTACCTTCTGCTTCTCATAGTCCACCGCCCTCAGGCCGAGAGCTGTCGCCTTAACCCTGGCGTTTATATCCTTCGACACAAAAAAGACCTTCCTGCCTTCATGTTTCTGGATGGTAAGGGCCGTCAGGATGATTTTATTGTCCGCGCGGCTGCGGTCCAGGCCGACCTCTATGTCATTGTCATAGTTGAGTGCCATTTTCAGGATAGATCCGTTCTCCATCTTCGCCCCCGCGGTAGGATCTCCATGCTTTGTAATGGAATCCAGAAAGCGGATGGCATGGCGGGCGTTGCGGCCGCGCTCATCGCTGTAGGTTTTAAGATTATCCAGCTCCTCCAGCACCCAGAGCGGGACTACGATTTCACTGTCCCGGAAACTGAGGATGGCGTCATGTTTGTGAATGAACACATTTGTATCTATTATAAAGACTTTGCGCTCACCGCCGTTTTTGCTGCCGTTTGCTGTAGCCATAGATGCCTCCTTGCCGCTTGTCATGCCTAAATTGTAAGAAAACGGAGGCCAGGAGTCCAACAGTGCGGGGTCAGAATTGTGTTATTAAGAGCGCTCCCATAAAAAAGGGGCTGCCTGAGAAGGATCTCAGGCAGCCCCTTGAGTAAGTACGCAGCATATCAAGCCGCCGGAATGCTATTTCCGGTAGAGAGGTCTCGGAACATAATTCGTGTGCAGCAGTTCGTGACTCTTGTGTCCGAGAGGCTCCCCGAGAAAATCCTTGTAAATCTTGACAATTTCGGGGTTCTGATGACTGCAGCGGACCGTCGACTTCTCGTCGTCCCGGTACATACCGGCTATCCGCTTTGCCCTTATCTCGTCGGTAGTGCCGTAAGGCTGTCCTCCGCCGGCAATGCAGCCGCCGCGGCAGGCCATAACCTCGATAAAGTGGTAGGGAGGCTCTTCACCCTTGTCCCGGGCTTCCCTTATTTCATCAAGAACCTGGCTTACATTGGCCATTCCGTGGGCAATGGCAACCTTCACCTTTGTTCCGTCAATATCAACTTCCCCGGAGCGGACTCCGTCCATGCCCCGGACCGCATCAACTTCGACCTTTTCCAGCTCTTTACCGGTAATAAGGTTGTAGGCGGTCCGTACGGCGGCTTCCATTACTCCTCCGGTTACACCGAAGATGGTGGCCGCGCCGGAATAGGCACCGATAGGGCTGTCCGCCTCTTCGTCCTTCAGGCTGGCAAAATCGATTCCCATTGCCTTGATAAGCCGTGCAAGCTCGCGGGTGGTAAGCACCACATCCACATCCTGCTGACCCGAGCTGTACATCTTTTCACAACGGGTTATTTCATACTTCTTTGCCGTACAGGGCATAATCGCCGCCGAATAGACGTTGGCGGGATCTATTTTTTTGCTCTCTGCGTAATAGGTCTTGGTAATGGCTCCCTGCATCATCATCGGGCTTTTGGCCGTGGAGAAGTTCGGAATCATATCCGGGTAGTATTTCTCCATAAAATCGGTCCATGCGGGGCAGCAGCTGGTAATCTGCGGAATGGCTCCGGTACCCTTGGTAAGGCGCTGCACCAGTTCGCTGCCCTCTTCCATAATGGTGAGGTCGGCGGCAAAGTTGGTGTCGAATATGGCATCCACTCCGAGTTTTCTGAGGGCGGCGTATATTTTTCCGGTGCTTATCTCACCCGGTTCCATGCCGAAGGCTTCACCGAGGGCGACGCGCACGGCGGGAGCAATCTGCACAGCAACATGTTTTTCGGGATCCCTTATGGCGCCCAGAAGCTTGCCGGTCTCATCCTTTTCGAAGATGGCTCCGACGGGACAATGGGCGGAACACTGACCGCACTTGATACAGGGGCTGTCATTGAGGGGATCCTCTCCCGCGGGAGCAATCCTGACGTCTTCTCCGCGTCCGATAAACTCAAGGGCCCAGACTCCCTGCATCGACTGGCAGACATTGGCACAGCGGCCGCAGTTGATGCACTTCTCGGGGTTGAGAATTATCGAAGGGGTCGATGTATCCGGTGCTATGTCGCGGACCCTCTTTTCATAGGGCTGCTCGCGGATACCGAAATCCGCGGCCAGGGTCTGGAGTTCGCAGTTGCCGTTCCTGCCGCACATGAGACAGTCGTTGGGATGAGTGGAGAGAATAAGCTCGATTACGGTCCGGCGTATTTCGTGGAGCTCCGGATCGTGGGTAATTATGCCCATGCCTTCCGAAACGGGAGTCGCACAGGCACGGACCATCTTGGGGCTGTTTTCCAGCTTTACTACGCAGATACCGCAGGCGGCCCAGGCCGGCAGATCGGGATGGTAGCAGAGCACGGGAATTTTCACATTCACCTTTTCGGCGGCCTTCATTATGGTGATTCCCTCGGGAACCTGAACAGACTCGCCGTTAATTCGTATATTGACGGTTTTCACCGGTTTCCTCCTTTCCTTAGCGTATAAAGATTGCGTCGAACTTACAGGCGTTGTAGCATTCGCCGCACTTGATGCAGATGTCCTGATCAATCTCATGAAGCTGACGCCGCTCACCGCTTATGGCGTTGACGGGGCACTTCCTGGCACAGACGGTACACCCGATACATTTGTCAGCAAGGATGTGATAGCTGATCAGCGATTTACACTTTCCTGCGGGACAACGCTTATCCTTGATGTGCGCCTTGTACTCATCGGCAAAGTAATAGAGGGTCGACACAACGGGATTGGGAGCGGTCTGACCAAGCCCGCAGAGGCTGGCCTTCTGCATGGCCCGTCCTATGGTCTGCAGCTTGTCGATGTCCTCCATCTCTCCGTCACCCTTGGTAATCCGGTCAAGAATGTTGTAGAGGGTGCGGCCGCCGACCCGGCAGGGTGCACATTTTCCGCAGGATTCCTCGACGGTGAAGCCGAGATAAAACTTGGCGACGTCGACAATACAGTCATCCTCATCCATTATGATCATTCCGCCCGAACCCATGATGGAACCGAGTTTCTGAAGCTGGGAATAATCAATGGGGGTATCCAGGTACTCCGCGGTTATGACTCCGCCGGAAGGTCCGCCGGTCTGAACCGCCTTGAAGGCCTTTCCGTTTGGAATACCGCCTCCGATATCATAGACGATCTCCCTGAGGGTGGTTCCCATGGGAACTTCCACCAGTCCGGAGTTGCGGATTTTACCGGTAAGTGCAAAAACCTTGGTCCCCTTGGAATCTTCGGTACCGATCTGGGCAAACCAGTCGCCGCCCTTGTTGATAATGACGGGAATATTGGCCCAGGTTTCAACATTGTTGATAACCGTGGGCTGATTCCACAAGCCCTTGGTGGCGGGAAAGGGAGGTCTGGGTTTCGGCATTCCCCGTTCACCCTCAATGGAGGCAAGGAGAGCAGTCTCTTCACCGCAGACAAAGGCTCCGGCGCCGAGGCGGATCTCAATGTCAAAATTGTAGCCGCTTCCGAGGATATCATCGCCGAGAAGACCGTATTCCCTGGCCTGCTCCATGGCAATTTTGAGTCTGTTGATTGCAAGAGGATACTCGGCCCGGATATAGATGTATCCCTGATGAGCTCCCACGGCAACACCAGATATGGTCATCGCCTCGATGATCGAATGGGGGTCGCCCTCCAGGGTCGAGCGGTCCATATAGGCACCGGGATCGCCTTCGTCGGCATTACAGACGACGTACTTGACCGGATCGTCCACCTGCTTTGTAAAGTTCCACTTCATCCAGGTGGGGAAACCGGCACCGCCGCGTCCGCGGAGGCCGGACTTTTTCAGCTCCTCGATAATATCTTCGGGCTTCATGTCGAAAAGCGACTTTTCCAGGGCCTGATATCCGTCCCTGGCAATGTATTCATCAATGTTTTCAGGGTTTATAACACCGCAGTTTCGCAGGACGACCCGGAACTGCTTCTGATAGAAATCTATCTCATCAATTTTTGCACGTTTTTTGCTTTCGCTCCGGTTGTAAAGAAGACGTTTCACTTCGCGTCCCTTGACGATGTGTTCGGAGATCAGCTCTTTTGCGTCCTCCGGGATAACCTTTACATAAAAGGCCTCCTCCGGAAGTATTTTTACAATCGGCCCCTGTTCACAAAAGCCGAAACAGCCGGTTTTTACGACCTGAACCGTATCTTTCACACCCTGCGCCTCGCATTCGGTAATCAGGTTTCGATAAATCTGATCGGCCTTGCTCGATTCGCAGGCGGTTCCGCCGCATACAAGAATATAGTTGGTAAATGCCATGCTCCGCTTCCTCCTAATCCACTATGTCGGCGGCAGGCCGGTCGTAAACATGATCGTTGATCATCGCCTTGCCCTGAATGTGCTTGCGCACTATCTTTCTCGCCACCTCTTCGTCAACTTTACCATAGATAACGGTCGGCATATCGGGCATAAGGATCTCGACCGTAGGCTCCACGTAACAGAGCCCCATGCATCCGGTCTGGGTAACCAGCACCTGGTCCGCAAGGTTCTTTTCTTCCAGTTCCTGAAGAAACGCGTCGAGGGTGCGCTTGGCACCGGCGGCGATTCCGCAGGTTCCCATTCCGACTATCACCTGGATCTTTTTATCTGCAGTGTCCCGCTTATTCAGCTCTTTTTTCTTCGTATCTCTCAGTTTTCTGAGTTCTTCCAACGTCATCTTTGCCATTGACGGCCTCCTCTTGTTCTCTCTCCTCTTCCTGACTGATCAGGAAGGATCGCAGAAGCGAAAGGGATGCGGCACTCCCGAAATCTCCGAGGGCCTCCTTCAGTTCACTCCTGGTAAGCGTATACCCCTGCACGCAGTCGCCGTAGCGGCTGCTGCGCCGGAACACCATCTCGTAATCGGCCGGCCAGGTCAGGGCCGGCAGCAGAAACTCCGGTATGGACCCGATCGGCGGAAGATCGATACTGTTCTTCGGAAGAGAGAAGGTAAGCTGCGTCCCTTCCCCTTTTCGCGAACGAATATCCGATTCTCCGCCTGTCTGCTCCACCATCTGGAGCAGAAACGGTATTCCAAGCCCGACCTTCCGGTGAACATGCTTTTTTCCGTCCGTATGGAAGGGGTCTTTCGCCCGTTCCAGCTCTTCCCCGCTCATTCCGCAGCCATCGTCGGTCAGGCAGACACGAAGCGAACTCTCATCCTCATCCAGAGATAGCTCAATCCTCGATGCCTTCGCCTCGATGGAGTTCTGGACAAGATCGAGCAGAAGATCGCTGACGGAATCGTGCATCAGGCGTCCTGATACTTGGCCACTATCTCCGGAAGCTGATCCTTGGTCAGTTTACCATACACCTCGCCGCCTATAACCATAACCGGTGCAAGACCGCAGCAGCCTACGCAGCGAACCGCTTCGATCGAGAATCTTCCATCCGGCGTAACCTGGTTGACACCGATACCAAGCATGTTTTCCAGTTCAAGAATGATGTCTTCTCCGCCTTTAAGGTAACAGGCCGTTCCCATACACACCTGGATATTGAACTTGCCGGGCTTTGTAAGCTTGAAAAAATGATAAAATGTGACCACGCCGTAAATTTTAGCCAGCGGGACATCCAGCATTGTCGCAACCGTTTTGGCCGCTTCCCGGGGAATGTAACCAAACTCCTCCTGCACCTTATGCAGGATCATGATCAGGTTGCCGGGCTTGCTTTTCCACTCTTCGATGAATCCGACCAGCTGATCGGAAAACTTCATCTCAACTTCACTTTGCACAGACATGGAACCTCCAAAATTATAACATCTGCCCTATCTTTTCCTCGGGCATATTAGAATAAAAACAGGACATATTTCAAGCAGTCAGATGCTTCTTCGCAGAATATTGTGAAATAGAACAGAAAATTGATTGCACTTTCACGTTAAAAGCCGTAACATATTCAAGTACTTCTATAAAGTGGTTTTTAACCAGAAGACCACTGCAACAAGAGGCAACAATATGGGCTTGAATGATATTGAAATGTATCACACTTTCTATTATATATATTTTTCTTAACAGAAAAAGGCAAAGAGGGTACGATAAAGCATGAATAAAGACATTATTCTCCGGCTGACAAAATACAAAAGGCTTTTATACAAGTTGAAGGCACTCGGTTTCGAACGCGTATTCTCAAACAACCTGGGAGATGCCATAGGGGTTACTCCCGCCCTGGTGCGCAAGGATTTTTCAACCCTGAGTCTGCCCGGCAACAAACGGGGCGGCTACAACATCGACATGCTTGTAGAGAGGCTGGACAGCCTTTTAGGCAGAGACCAGCCTCAAAAGGTGGTTGTTGTCGGCTGCGGAAGAATAGGGACCGCTCTCATGCAGTACAGCGGTTTTTCCACCGACGGCATAGATATTGTAGCCGGTTTTGACAACCGCCCGGACGAGGTGAGGACGGCAGCTTCCATTCCCATACATCATATTGACGAACTCCCTTCTTTTGTAAAGGAAAACGACATAAGAGTCGGTGTTATCGCGGTTCCGGACTCCGAAGCCTCCAAGGTCCTTAACCAGATGATCCATGCTGGAATCAAGGGGGTTCTGAATTTCGCTCCCGTCGAGCTTAAGTGCCATAACGAGGAATGCAGCATGAACTGCCTTATCCACAACGTGAATATTGCCCTGGAGCTTGAGCATCTTTTCTACCAGGTTCACGCAAAGGAAGCGGGCGAAGAGGAAAACGGAGACTGTGCCGACTGAGAAGATTTTGCTGCTGCTTGGCGGAGCCCTTGCGGCAGCCCTTCTGCTTGTTCCTGTCATGATCATTCTCATGCACAAGGGCAGAGAACCGGCCGACATGCCCCTGCTCCAGGAAAGCTTCGGCAAGCTGGAGGATCTATCGCGGAGAATGGACGAGCTGGGACGAATATTCATTATTCCCAGAACCCGGGGCGGTCTCGGAGAAACCATGCTCGAACAGCTCCTGGAAAACTGGCTGCCCGCGGCGGCGTGGAGACGGCAGTACCGCTTTTCCGACGGAGGGAGGGTCGACGCGGTTATCCGGGCCGGCTCCTTTCTTGTTCCCGTAGATGCCAAATTCCCCCTTGAACAGATTTCTTCACTCCTGACAGCCGATAGTACCGGAAAGGTGCCGGCGGCGGAACGGAAGCTCTTTCTGCACTACGCAAAAGAAATTTCCGAAAAGTACATCCGCCCGGAGGAGGGAACCCTTCACTTCGCCCTCCTCTATCTGCCCTCGGAACACCTTTACTACCGCTGCTTTGTCGAGGACCCCTCCCTTGCCGGAGAGTTCCTTGCATACAACGTTATCCCCGTCAGCCCATCTTCCCTCTTCCTCTATCTCCAGACCATAGCATACGGCCTGAAGGGTCTTGCCCTTCCGGAAAGGGCGAAGGAACTGCGTTCCCACATCCACAGGATAAAAGCCGAAACGGAACGGCTGGAGCGGCAGTTTTCCACCGCCTCCCACCACCTGAAAAACCTCCAGAGTTCCTTTGACGACACCCGGACTTCCCTTGTCCGCCTCTCCGCTACCGCACAGCGTCTTTCCGACGGCGAATCAGAATAAGAGCCGCAGCACGATAGGGAGGTGGTCCGAATAGCCGAAGCCGTCGCGCATCCTGTATGCCAGGGGGTATCCGTCATTATCGCACCAGGGAGTATCGGCAGCCGTTTCAAAACCGGCGTACTCCACCCCGGCTCCATCAAAAAACTCCCCCGTAAGCAGGAAATGGTCTATTCTTTCCCACACCTCCAGGTACCGATAGCTGCCGGAATCAGATGGATAATCCATCCACGGCGTATAGAGGGGCAGCCCCTTCCCTGCAGTTCCCGCTTCCGGACTTACAGCCGTTACCGGCAGCCCCCCGGACTCGCCGCTCCAGGCACTGAAGGGGAGCAGAGCCGTTGGATAGGCACCGCCGTTCAGCACCGCCTCATCCCAGGCTTCATTCAAGTCGCCGGCCAGCACCACCGGAACACCCTCCGATGCCAGCCTCCCGATTTCTCCGCGAAGCAGCTCCGCGGCGGCGATCCTCCAGACCTCGCTCTCCTCCGCTCCCCCGGACTTTGACTTCCAGTGGCAGCCGAAGAGCACCATCGATTCCCCGCTTTCCGGACCCAGTTCCACCTCCAGGATCGGTCTTAGAGGGGGTGCCGACGGATGGAAAAGGGTGTGGGACCTTACCGACAGAATGGGAATCCGGCTCAGAACCGCCACCTGCACCGCAGAGCCCGCTCCCGCGGTGACAGCCCGGTAAGGGTAGCTCATCCCCCGAAGGAAGGAATCGGCCAGTTCATCGAGAACAGCCCCGTTTTCTATCTCCAGAAGAAGAACTACATCGGCTCCGCCCTTTACCGCAAGGCGGACAACCTCTGCGACCGCAGCCAGGCGGGAACGATAATCGTCAATATCCCAGCCCCCGGCTGGTGAGTATTCGTAGTACTCGGTACCGTCAGCGCTTGCGTCGAAAAGATTCTGCACATTCCAGCTCATGATGGAAATCTCACGCCCCTTTGAATCCGAAAGGGGATCAGGATTGCAGCCAAAGCAGGAAACAAGCAGCACAACAGCAGCGGGAAGAGCCATGGATCTGAATGTTTTTCCGTTCATACCCCTATACGACGAAAAACCCCCGAACGATTCAATTTTGCACATTTTCCATTACATGAACCTTTCAGGATCGGGCCAACTGGTTTATACTTTGCCACCACAGGAGACTGTCTCAGAAGGAGAACTATATGCGGACACTGATTTCACTGCTTCATACGGCGGCCGGACACTTTAACGATCGTGCTTTTCTGACCACAAAAACCGATGAGGGTTGGAAACCCTGCTCGTTCATGGATACCGACCGATTGAGCGACAAGGGCGCTGCCTGGTTTCTTTCTCAGGGGAGCAAACGGGAGGATAGGGTTGTTCTCCTTGCGGAAGGAAGACCGGAATGGGTGATAAGCGAGTTTGCAATGCTCAAGGCCGGTCTTATTTCGGTCCCTCTCTCCATAAAGCTTCTTGCCGAGGAGGTTCCCTTCCGGCTCAACCATTCGGAGGCGGCATATGCCGTTGTCAGCCGCATTACCCTTACAAAGGTGCTGGACACCTGGGAACAGATAGAGCGCAAGCCGATGCTCATTCTCCTTGACCCTCCGGAAGATGACGAGATAAACCGGATGCAGCATCTCAATATCCAGGCGGATACGGGCTGGATATCCTGGCCGAAACTTATAGCCGCCGGAGAGATGAAGATGCAGGAGCAGGCGGATATTGTACAGAACAGCGAAGAGAAAATAGACGAGAACGATACCGTAAACATCTGCTACACGAGCGGCACCACCGGTAACCCCAAGGGGATAATGCTTACCCATCTGAACTACTGGTGCAACGCCAACGATGCGGTAGTTCACTTTCAGATCCCCGAAGCGGAATACGAGACCCTGGTAATTCTGCCTCTGGACCACTCATTTGCCCACACCGTCGCCATCTACGCGGCCCTGGTAAAGGGGAACACCCTTCACTTTGTAGACGCCCGGGGAGGCTCCATGAGCATTCTCCGCAATATACCCGTCAACCTGGTGGAAACGAACCCCACCTTCCTGCTTACCGTTCCGGCCCTTTCGGGCAACTTCATGAAAAAAATAATCCAGGGAGTATCCCAGAAGGGCGCCTTTGTGGAGAAGCTCTTCAACGCCGGAATAAAGGCGGGAATAGCCCTGGAGGGAGACGGTTTTCACAAACCCGGCCCGGCCGTACGGCTCCGCTACGGTGCCGTACACTGGATAGCGAAAACCCTTGTCTTCAGCAAGGTAAAGGCGATCTTCGGAAACCGGATCGACTTCTGCGTGGGCGGCGGTGCCCTGCTCGAAATAAAGCAGCAGCAGTTTTTTGCCGCCCTGGGTGTTCCCATCTACCAGGGTTACGGCCTTACCGAGGCGGCCCCGATAATAAGCGCCAACACACCGGCCATGCACAAATACGGGACAAGCGGCCCCGTTGTCCCCTCGGTTGAATGTAAAATAATGAAAAGCGAAACCGAAGAGGCCGCAACAGGTGAAACCGGCGAGATAGTTATCCGCGGCGACAATGTAATGAAGGGCTATTTCCGGAATCCCGCCGCCAGCGCCGAGGTACTGAAGGACGGCTGGCTCTGGACGGGAGACCTTGCCTGGTACGACCCGGACGGATTTCTTGTTGTGGTGGGTCGCGAGAAGGCGCTGCTGATAAGCGGCGACGGAGAAAAGTATCCGCCCGAGGAGATAGAAGAGGCTGTTACCAACGCCACCGATGCCTTCAGTCAGATTATGGTTTACAATGACCAGCGCAAATTCACAACGGCCCTGGTGACCCTCAACGAAGAGCACTGCAGGACCCTTTTCAAAAAGGCCGGAGTCAGCAGCGCGCGGGAAGCACTTGAACTTCTGAAAGGTGAGTTTTTCCGCTTCCGCGATCCCTCCGCGGAGGGGAAAAAGGTACCCTCATCCTGGACACCCGCTCTTTTTGAGATTATCGAAGAGCAGTTCAGCGAGAAGGACGGGCTCATCAACAGTACCATGAAGATGGTAAGGTACAAGGTTACCAGCCGCTACAGGGAGAGAATCGAGTCCATGTATGAAGAGAACAATCTTTTCAATGAACGGAACCTGAAAGCAGTCCAGATCCTGTTTGATCTCAACTGACGACAGAAAAAGGAGAAAGGAGCACCAATGAGCATAGAACTGAGACCGGTACGCAGTGCTGCCGACCGAAAAACATACGCAAAACTTCCCTTCACCCTCTTTAAAAATGAACCCTTCTGGGTTCCTCCCCTGCTGCAGGATGAACTGAAGGTCCTCGATCCGGAGAAGAACCCTTCGCTCGGACTGAGCAGCCATGAGAGCTGGATTGCCTGGAAGGACGGCAAACCGGTCGGGAGAATTACCGCCCTTGTAAATCCGCGCCTGAACAGCGCCAAGGGGGAGAACGAGGCCAACTTCCATATGTTCGATTTTATCGACGACCGGGAGGTTTCAGCGGCACTTCTCGGAAAGGCCGAAGCATGGGCACGGGAACAGAAGGCCGATGCTCTTACGGGACCCCTGGGATTTCACCATCTGGACCATCTCGGATTTCTTGCCGAAGGATTCGATGAACTGCCGACCATCGCCGGGCCCTGGAATCCGCCCTATTACATTGAACACCTGAAAGCACTCGGCTTTGAAAAAAAGACCGGCTACATCGAGTTCCGTATCTCCGTTCCCGAGGTAATTCCCGACAGGCTGCACCGTCTGAACGAGGTCATAAAAAAGAGGAGCAAGCTGACCCTTGTCAATCTGAAAAGCAGAAAGGAGCTTATCCCCTACGCCCACGAAATTTTCCGGGTTCTTAACGAGGCCTACCGCCCTCTGGACGGCGTGGCGGATATAGCCCCGGAGGAGATAGACGAGCTTGTCAAACAGTACTTCTCTTTTCTGCTGCCCGACTTTGTGAAGATTGTAAAGAATGAAAAGGGAGAGCTTATCGGTTTCGGGGTGGCAATGCCCTCAATGAGCCGCGCCTTTCAGAAGGCGCGCGGCAGGCTGCTCCCCTTCGGCTTTATCCACATCCTGCGCGCCCTGAAGAAAGAGGAGACCCTGGACCTCTACCTGGTGGGAGTACTTCCCGAGTATCAGTCCAGGGGGGTTCCCGCCCTGCTTATCTATGAAATCCTTAAAACCAGCATGGAACGCGGAATAAAATGGGCCGAAACAACCTCCGAACTCGAAGACAACCACAAGGTCCAGGAGCTGTGGAGCATGTTCGAGCGGAGACAGCACAAGGCGCGGCGCATTTACCGGAAAATGCTGACGACTTAAATACCGAGGTCGATCCTGCTCCGGATAACACGGGAAACGAGACCGTATTCAACAGCCTCCTCGGCGTTGAGCCAGAAATCGCGGTCCGTTTCAACCTCCACCTTCGCAAGATCCCTGCCGGTCTCTTCGCTTATCAGCTTGTTCAGCTTCATGCGGAGTTTCTCAATTTCGCGGGCGTGGATCTCGATCTCCGTGGCGACACCCCGGATGCCGGAAAGGGGCTGATGAATAAGGTAGTGGCTGTTGGGAAGCGCTACCCGGTGATCGGCGGGAACCGCAAGAAGAATGAGCGCTCCCGCACTGGCCACAAGGCCCATTCCGATAGTGTAGACCTCGGGCTTGATGAAACGCATCATATCAAAGATGGCGAAACCGGCGTCGACATCCCCCCCGGGACTGTCGATGAAGACCTTAACCGGTTCATCACTCTTTGCCTCGAGCAGAATCAGCTGGCGCACCACCCGTTCGGCCAGTTCTTTGTTCACCTCGCCCGAAAGAATAATCGACCGGGTTTCCATCATTTTTTCCACCAGGACATCGGGTCCGGCGTTTGCTTTCTTATCGTTCTCTTCCTCGTTGAAACGGAAGCCTTTATCGTTCATGAATCTCTCCCTATTGCTGCTTTTGACCTTGAGTATACTCATAAGCGGCGCAAAAGGCAACGTCCGGCCGCTTGTGGAAGCGGAGCGCATTGAGTAGACTCTTTCCATATGAAATCAGCATGGATAGCCGTAATCGGCCGCCCCTCGGTGGGCAAATCGACCCTTGTAAACCGCCTCTGCGGCAACAAGGTTTCAATAGTGGCTCCCTCACCCCAGACGACCCGCAACACCATCCGCGGAATACTGACCGAAGCGCGCGGCCAGCTTGTACTGGCCGACACTCCGGGCTACCACATATCGGAAAAGAAACTGAACCGCTACCTTAAGGAGAGCGCCGAATCGGCCCTCGATGACTGCGAGATTATTCTCTACCTGATAGACTCGACACGTCCTCCCGGAAAAGAAGAGGAGGCCATAGGAACCCTGCTTTCATCCCGCGGAAACAAGGTTATCATCGGCATCAACAAAATCGACCACAAGGATGCCGATCCCAACAGTCTCCTGCTTTTCGCAGCATCCCAGTTTCCCGACCGGCCGGTTCTTCCCATTTCCGCGGAGACGGGAAAGGGGGTCGACAAGCTGCTGGATGCCCTTTTTGAAGAATCCCCCGAGGGCGAAGCGCTCTACCCGGAGGAGTTCTACACCGACCAGGATCCGGAATTCAGGGTAACCGAGATAATCCGCGAGCAGGCGATTAACCGCGTCAAACAGGAGCTTCCCCATGCCGTCTATGTTGCCGTAGAAGACATGGAAATTTCCGATGAGAAGCAGCAGCTCTGGATCCGGGCCGTAATCTATGTTGAGCGTGAGAGCCAGAAGGGCATTGTCGTCGGAAAAGGCGGGGTCGGCATAGCGTCCATCCGCAAGGGAGCCCAGGCGGAACTGAGGAAACTCTTCCCCTACAAGATCCACCTCGACCTGCGGGTAAAGGCGGACCCCAAATGGAAGGGAAGAGACATCCTGCTTAAAAAACTGACCGGCGGTTAAGCCGGTCCCAGGTGACGGTTCAGGATTGAGAGGATCTTCTCTCTGCCCACGGTCATAATAAAGGCTGCAAGCCTCGGCCCCTTCTCCTTGGCTATAAGAACCTCGTAGGAAAGCCGGAACAGCTCCTTCGGATCCAGTCCCGCAGCCTCCGCGGCGCCGTAGATAGCCTCGGCAAGCGATTTTTCACTGTGCCCGTCAAGCTTTTCCACCTCGGTCCGGACGCGTTCGAGAGCGTCCCGGCCGGGCCCGTCAAGCTCTACAGTCCCGTCGGCTTCCTTCCTGAGAGAGAAACGGAAATCTTCGGGAGAGAACTGGGTAATCCAGTTCCAGGCGCAGCGGCAACGCTGACGCAGACGGTCGGCCTGCTCCGCCTCCAGATCCGGATAGAGGGCAAGAACCGAATCGACATCTCCCTCGTTTATCTGAAGCAGGTTGCAGAGGTGCCGAAGCGGAACCTGGTAAGGCATAATTTCCGGAACATTGCCCACCTGGGAGAGCTCGTAAATCCGCTTCTCCTTGTCCGCCTTCTTCGCGCTTATCTCCTGGGCGCCGAAAAAGACCCGTTCGCACTTATCGTAGTCCTCGTAAATCTTCAGAACATCAAGGTCGAAGCTGATGGCAAACTCACTGTTCGGGCGCGTCCCCGCAAACAGGTAACGGATTATCTCCGGCTGGTAAATCTCCAGCACCTCCGGCAGACCGATTACCTCGCCGCTGGAAGAGGAAATTTTGCCTCCCCGTCCCTTGATCCTGATAAAATCATACTGGAAAGTGATGGGAGCCTGGCCGTCGAAGACCTGCTCCACAACCTCGCGAGCCGTATCGAAGGATCCGCCCTCGGAGTGGTGGTCCTTTCCCGCGGGCTCGAAATCGACCCCTTCCAATGCCCAGCGCATGGGCCAGTCCACCCGCCAGGGCAGCTTGACCGCGGAAGTTTCCCGCAGGTCCAGGGTTTCCTCTTTCCCGGTATCGTCACAGCGATAGCTGACCCCCCACTCCCCGTCCCAGCCGAGAACGGTGGTGGTATCCTTTCCGGTAAAGGTGGAAAAGACCGACACGGGCCACCAATCCTCCGCAAGGGGAGAACTTCGGTGGCTGTCGAGTATGGCGCGGATAATGTCGCGTCGTTCCAGGGCTGTCCGGATTCCCTGCGCGTATTCGGACGCCCGATAGCGGCCGGCCTGATAGATATATTCCGGCACCACTCCGACCCGGGGAAGGAGTTCCTCCAGATCCTTCTCGTTGGCCTCGGCGTAGCTCCCGTAGCGGCCCGTGGTATCGGGGACCAGGGTAATCGGCTTTCGCAGAAAGGTCTCCAGGAGCTCAGGTTCAGGCATGTTCTTCGGAACCTTGCGGAAGACATCGTAATCGTCCCAGCTGTAGATGAAACGGACTTTCTTGCCGCGCTGTCGAAGGGCGCGGACAACCAGCTCCACCGATATTATCTCCCGGAAATTTCCGATGTGGACCGTTCCGGAGGGGGTTATGCCCGAGGCACAGGTGTACAGCTCTTTGTCGCCGCGCTCGCGGATAATCTTTTCGGCGGTTATATCCGCCCAGTGAAATGCGTTGTTACTCATAGAAGGCCATTATAGGCGGATATAAAGCGGCGATTCAAGGTTCGGATCAAAGAATTACTGCTTTCCGTATTTAAACGCCGCGGCGGGCTTCTTCCCATTTTGTGAGCTTTCTGTTATTTTTCTGTTACATTTACATAAGGATTTCACGGGAGCAGCAATGATATACCAGACCCTGCAGATAGTCGGCAGTCTCGGATTGTTTCTTTTCGGCATGCGCACCATGAGCGACGGTATTCAGAAGGTGGCCGGAGACAAACTCCAGGCGATTCTCAACTTTATGACCGGCAACAGGGTTGCCGCAATTTTTACGGGTTTTGCGATCACCGCCATTATCCAGTCCTCCTCGGCCACCACGGTTATGGTGGTAAGCTTCGTAAATGCGGGGCTGCTTCAGCTTACCCAGTCCATCGGGGTGATAATGGGGGCCAACATAGGTACCACCATTACCGGCTGGCTGGTAGCAATTCTAGGCTTCAAGGTTAACATTACCGCCATGGCCCTGCCGGCCATCGGTATAGGTCTTCCCCTCCTTATGATGAAGAAGCTGGAGAAGGAAGAGCTGGGCGAGGCAATTATCGGCTTCGGGCTCCTTTTTCTCGGGCTCGCCTTCCTGAAGGATTCGGTACCGGATATAAAGAGCCATCCGGAGGTACTCGAATTCCTCGCCTCCCTTACGGGCCACGGGATGGGATCCTTCATTCTTTTTGTTATAGTCGGCTCAATTCTTACAGTCATTGTACAATCCTCCTCCGCGGCCATGGCGATTACCCTTACCATGGCATATGCCGGCTGGATCGATTATCCCACCGCAGCGGCCATCGTCCTGGGAGAAAACATCGGAACCACGATTACCGCTTTTCTGGCGTCCCTGGGAACAAGCGTGAACGCCCGCAGGGCAAGCCGGGCGCACACCCTCTTCAACGTCTTCGGTGTTCTCTGGATGCTTATCGCATTTCAGCCCTTTCTCCATATGGTTAACGCCCTGGTACCGGGTGATGTTTTCGGCCCCGACAACGCGAAGCTGCTTCCGGGCCACCTTGCCATGTTTCACACCATGTTCAACGTAATAAACACCATTATCTGCAGCTTTTTTGTACGGCAGCTGGCATATATTGTGGAAAAGCTGGTGCCGGGGGAAAAAGACGGTGCTCCCGAGGCCTACCATCTCAAGTATATTTCCGCCTCCCTTCAGGACACCCCGGAGCTCTACCTGCTTACGGTAAAAAAAGAGCTTTCTAAAATGACCGGCATCGTAAGCGATATGTTCTGCCGTTTCTGGGAGGTCTTCAACAACCCGGACAAAAAGATGGGCGGCGAGGTGGACAAACTCAAGGAGATGGAGGACTACACCGACCGGATGCAGGAGGAGATTACCCGCTTTCTTTCCAACTGCAGCCTGGACAACATGAACCGGGTAAGCGCCGCCAACGTCTATTCAATGATGAGGATAACCAACGAGCTGGAATCCATCGGCGACAGCTGCTACAACCTCATGGTCCTGGCCGAACGGCGCTACAAGAAGAAGCTGCCGGTGGACACCACCGCAACTGAAGATCTACGGCCCTATATAGACCTGGTAACAAACTTCCTGCAGTTTATCTCCTCTCACCTGAACGAACACCTCTCCAGCCGGGACATGGAGACGGCCCTGGAGATTGAATCGCACATAAACGAGAAACGCAACACCCTGAAAAAGGCGGCGGCCAAGCGGCTCCAGAACGGTTCGGAGGTAAAGGGAGAGCTGCTGTACATCGATATCGTACGCCATGTCGAGCGGATCGGAGACCACTGCCTCAATATTGCCGAAAGCCTGCGTCGCCTGTACTGAGTCCCGGATAATGCTCAGATAATTTCGTAATCCATTCCGAGGAGGCTGCGGCGGCACTGCGCCCAGCGCTCTCTCCGTTCCGCCAGGCGCTGCCGGGCTGAACCCAGAGCCGCGGCCGCCGGCTCCAGATGGAGGTTTCCGGCGGTCCCGGAGGCGGTGCGGTTGGCAAGACTCTCCATCGGGTCTCTTGAGCCGACCTCCTCCAGAGCGGTACCCACCTTTACGTAGGCCTCGCGGAAGCTCATTCCACCGGCAACCAGCTCCAGGGCATCGTCGGTGGCGAAAATCTCGGGAGTAAAGGCGGCCAGCAGACGTTCCCGGTTAACCTCAAGCTTTGCGAAGGTGCGCTCCATGACCAGGGCGGACTGGAGAGCAAGCTCCAGGGAACGAATAAAGGGCTCCTTGGTTTCCTGAAAATCACGATTGTAGCCGCTGGGAAGAGAGCGGATAATCCCCTTAACCTGGAGCGACCAGCCGCTCATGGTCGCAGCCTTCGCCCTCATCAGCTCAAGTGCGTCGGGGTTTTTCTTCTGGGGCATGATGGAGGAACCCGAGCAGAGTTCCGCCGGCAGGGAGAAGTAGCCGAACTCCGGAAGAGAAAAGAGTATAAGATCCTGGCTCATCTTGCTGAAGCTCTGCATCAGCTGGTCCAGGGCATCTATTATGATTGATTCAAACTTTCCCCGGCTGTTGTTTGCATACAGCACATTGTTCTGCACCTTTGAAAAGCCGAGCAGCTCCGCGCTCATCTCCCGGTCCAGAGGCAGGGGAACACCGTAGCTGGCGGCCGAGCCGAGGGGGGACTGATCGCAAAGCTCCGCGGCAAACTCCAGAAGGGCAAGATCGTCTCCCGTCTCCTCGGCCCAGGCTCCCGCCCAGAGTCCGACAGAGGAGGGCATGGCCGCCTGCATGTGGGTCCGGCCCGGCATGGGCACTTCCCGGTGATGTTCAGCAAAAGCAAGAAGGGTCTCCTGCAGCCGATAACCCGCCTCAAGGACCGCCGAAACCGCCTCGCGGCCGTAGACCCGCAGGGCCGTAAGCACCTGGTCGTTGCGGCTGCGGCCCGTATGGATCTTCTTTCCCGCATCTCCGCAGCTTTTTACCAGAAAGTTTTCAATCGCCGTGTGGCAGTCCTCATCCTCCGGAAGAACGGGAAACTCCCCCGCCTCGCCGGCCCGGACAATCGCCCGCAAACCTTCGAGAAGAGCGGCAAGATCGTTCTCACCCAGCAGGCCCACCCGGTTCAGCATGAGCGCGTGGGCTGCGCTGGCGGTACAGTCCGCGGCAAGCAGCCTGCCGTCAAGCTCCCAGTCACGCCCCACCGTGAAAGCCTCGATCAGAGAGTCAAGTTCGTACCCTTTCTGCCACAGTTTTGCCACCGCCTGCTCCTTTCCCTTTCAGTCTCCGCTGAAACCATAACCGCAAGGGGTTAAAGCTGTCAATGAGGCCCGGCAAACCCCGGGCACAACATTGACCCGGAGAGCTCCAGTGGTTAGGATGGGGCATGCGCAGTAACATTTATGACAATCTGGAACGGATAATGAGTGAACGGGCTTCGGCTGTGAATGTCGATCTTATCTCGATCGGACTCGGCTATACGGCCGTGCGGACCAGCGACGGGAGCTGCGGAGTCTCCTTTACCTACTTTACCAGAGGCTCCAACTGCACGGTGGTCAAGCACCCGATGGAGTTCGAAGGGAGGCCCGCTTCGGAGATGCTCAAGCTTATCCATTCCGATGTGCTTATAGAACGGGCGGCGGCAATTGCCCTGATAAACGCCCTGAACCAGGGCGCAAGCGGCTCCATGGCCGAAGACGACGGCAGCATGTTCGAGCGCCTTGGAATAGTCAGGGGTACCAAATGTGCAATGGTCGGTTTTTTCGGCCCCGTGGTAAACCGCCTGAAGGAAGTTGATGCGCATATCGAACTTGTCGACGAATCGAAGGGGCTGGGAGACCAGGAGCGCTTCTACCGTTATCTCGAGCAGGAGGCCGATGTTCTTATCCTTACCAGCACCAGCCTCATCAACGGTTCGACGGAGACGGTACTGGGACGGCTGCGGGAAGATGCCCGCTGCATCATGCTCGGCCCGACAACCCCGCTTGTTCCCGGAGCCTTTTCCCATCTCCCCGTAGACTACCTCGGAGGCATAAGCGTTACCGACAGCGAGGGAGTGCTCCGGGCGGTACGCCACGGCAAGGGAACCCCGGTCATAAACCGCTCCTCACGCAAGGTGCTTATTCCGGTCTACCGGAACACTCAGCCGCCGAACTCCACCACCGCGGGCAGAGAAAGCCGGTCGGGATCGTCGGAGACCCCTGAAAAATAGGCGAAGCGGTTCAGAAACATGGCGATGAAGGGACACTCCATGTCCGCCTCCGTCCCGCGGAAGTGGAAAAAAATCTGTCTCTCCCCTTCGTTCGCAATATATACCCTCCCCCCCTCGACATCCCGCGTCATCAGGCCCAGGTCTCCGCAGCTTGTGCCGCTCCACAAGTCCGAAAGGAGCACCTCCTGCTCCGGAAAAAGAACCGTAACATCGCCGAGATCGAAACGATATTCGCCGGCACGGTAGGGAATGACATTGGTGGAAATGAAAGAGAGCCCCCGGCGGCTGTAAGCCCCCCGGGCGAGGATGGCCACCCCCTCGGGCGGACGGCGGTCGGCATCCTGGGCAAAGAGGCTG
>NPID01003105.1_pt1 | contig 23562 bp, 22 predicted proteins | sample 8637491 | NCBI WGS metagenome assembly NPID01 (sample SAMN07420843, study PRJNA396082) | bioreactor metagenome | isolation source: sample BA6 brine-fed electro-methanogenic bioreactor BA | place: Japan: Kochi | collected 2016-06-14 | reverse complement strand
GGGTTTCTACTTCAAACTAAATATAGTCTTCAAATTGGTATCCAAAGACTTTCATTTTAATACTTCTCCCCTTGGTTTTGGCAAGTAAAATCGCTGATAAATTCTCTTCTCCCACAAGGATCACCTGCATGAAAAAGACAAAACAGAGCCCGAGCCCCGCGCTTTCAGCGAATGCACGCACTGTTCTGGAACGGCGCTACCTGCGTCGCGACGCCGACGGCAAAATCCTTGAGACTCCGGAGGACATGTTCAGGCGAGTGGCACAAACTATCGCTTCAGCTGAAACACGTCTGGAAACTGGCACTGATACCACAAAGCTCGAAGAACAATTCTATCGGATGATGGTCGAACTTGACTTTCTTCCCAACTCCCCGACCCTGATGAATGCAGGGCGCGAACTTGGTCAGCTTTCCGCCTGTTTTGTGCTGCCGGTGGACGACTCCATGGAAAGCATCTTCGAGGCCATCAAGCATACGGCCCTGATTCACAAAAGCGGCGGTGGTACCGGGTTCTCCTTTTCCCGCATCCGCCCCGCCAACGACGTGGTGGCTTCCACCAGCGGCGTCTCATCGGGCCCGCTCTCCTTCATGAAAGTATTCGATGCCGCCACTGAAACCATCAAACAGGGCGGCACCCGGCGCGGCGCCAACATGGGGATTCTGCGGGTCGACCACCCCGACATCATGGATTTCATCATGTGCAAGCGCGACCAGCGCGTGCTGACCAATTTCAACATTTCGGTGGGGTTGACTGAGGATTTCATGAAAGCCGTCGAGGAAGACGGCGAATACGATCTGCTCAATCCCCGCGACGGTCGCCTGATCAAAAAGCTCTCCGCCCGCAAGGTGTTCGAGCACATCGTCGATCTCGCCTGGAACAACGGCGAGCCCGGAATCATCTTTCTCGATCGCCTCAACCGCGATAATCCGACCCCCCATGTCGGTGAAATCGAGAGCACCAATCCCTGCGGCGAACAGCCGCTGCTCCCCTACGAATCCTGCAACCTGGGCTCCATCAACCTGGCTCGTATGTGTAATGACGGCGATATCGACTGGGACAAGCTCGGTCGCACAGTTCGACTGGCGACGCGCTTTCTCGACAACGTTATCGAAGTCAACAAATACCCATTGGCCCAGATCGACGAGATGACCCGCGCCAACCGCAAGATCGGCCTGGGGGTCATGGGCTGGGCGGATATGCTGATCAAGCTGGGGCTGCCTTACAACAGCACCGATGCGGCACGCCTGGGCGAAAAAGTCATGAAGTTCATCCAGGACACAGCCCATGAAACCTCCGCCGACCTGGCCGAAGAGCGGGGACCGTTCCCCAATTTCAACGGCAGCATCTACGACAAGCCCGGTGTGCGCCCGGTGCGCAACGCCACCTGCACCACCATCGCCCCGACCGGCACGATCTCCATTATCGCCGGGTCTTCCAGCGGCATCGAGCCGCTGTTCGCCGTCAGCTACGTGCGCCAGGTGCTTGACAACGACATCCTGGTCGAAGTCCATCCCCTGTTTGAACAGATTGCGAAAGAGATGGATTTCTACTCTCCCGAACTGATGAAAAAAATAGCCGAACACGGCACTCTGCGGGATCTGCCCGAAATTCCCGAAGATATCCGCAAGGTGTTCGTCACCGCGCACGACATCACGCCGGAAGACCACATCCGTATGCAGTCGGCCTTCCAGAAATACACCGACAACGCGGTATCAAAAACGGTCAATTTCTGCCACGACGCCACCCGTGAGGATGTTGCGATGGTTTATCAGCTGGCCTATCGCTCCGGCTGCAAAGGCGTCACCATCTACCGCGACGGCTCCCGGGACCAGCAGGTTCTTTCGGTTGCGAAGAGCGAACAGAAAAAAGCCGAGGATGCCCCTCTGCCCATGGAAGCACACAAGAAGGGACGCAAGCGCGACCGCCCCAGGGCGCTGCGCGGCAGCACCTACCAGATGGAGACCGGCTGCGGACCGCTCTATATCACCATCAACGAAGACAAGGACGGGCTGTTCGAGCTGTTCACCACCATGGGCAAAGCCGGCGGCTGCGCCGCCAGCCAGTGCGAAGCGATCGGGCGCCTGGTCTCCCTCGCCTGGCGCTCCGGCGTGCAGGCCCGTCAGGCGGTCAAGCAGATGATCGGCATTACCTGTCACAAACCGGCCGGTTTCGGCGAAAATCGCGTGACCAGTTGTGCTGATGCCGTCGCCAAGGCGATCCAGCTTCACCTGATGGAGTACGGCGAAGACAAGGTCGTGGAAAACCGCAACGGCGGCGCCTGCCCTGAATGCGGCGGCCCAGTCGAGCATGAGGGCGGCTGCTGCGTCTGCCATGCCTGCGGCTACAGTGAGTGTGCCTGATCGAAAGCCTGAAACCGTGAGGGGTGAGGAGAAAAATCGTAAAGCTTCAAATGGGCAGTTCCCTGGCGATCTCACGGATCCAGGAAAAGATCAGGCATTAAGGGAAAGGCGGGTCTCACGACCCGCCCCCTGAAACGCAAAAAGCCCCGCGATTGCTCGCGGGGCTTTTTGCGTTGACAAGAAATCTATATAATGATCAGACCTTGCGCACGTTAGCAGATTGGGGGCCTTTTTGACCCTGGGTCACGTCAAATTCAACGCGCTCACCTTCGGCGAGGCTTTTGAACCCGTCGCCACCAATTGCACTGAAATGCACGAAAACATCAGGTCCGTTATCCTGCTCAATAAAACCGAACCCCTTGGCATCGTTAAACCATTTGACTGTACCTTGTGCCATGTTCTTTGCTCCTTTTGTGTCCCCATCGGGGACTTCTCTTGAACCGTTGCGCAGTGAAGATTAGCCACAAAAAAACCGTACGACCAACGAGGTCTGTACGGAATCGTTTACGGACTGACCATCAATCTGTGTGGCAGCCTGTCGCTGCGCAATCTTTACGTTGACTAGTTTGTATCACGAGCGTTCAAATGAATGCAACACAATTCGTAAGCCTGAAACAAAAAAGGCAAGTTTTCGGCCTAAACCCTCACGGAGCACTCAAATGAATGGTTCTTCCAACCCGCAGATACTCAGCCGCTGCCCCTGGGTTGATCTCTCAAAGCCCGATTATGTCGCCTATCATGACGACGAATGGGGCGTCCCCGTCCACGACGACCGTCTCCTGTTCGAATTCCAGGTGCTGGAATCGGCACAGGCGGGACTTTCCTGGTATACCGTGCTGCGCAAAAGGGAGAACTATCGGATTGCTTTCGATTATTTTGATCCTGGGACAGTCGCGCGCTACAACGACAAAAAAATTGAACAACTGCTTGGAAATCCCGGCATCATCCGCAATCGGGCAAAAATTGCCTCTTCCATCAACAACGCGAAACGCTTTCTCCAGGTTCAGGAAGATTTCGGCAGCTTTGACGCCTACGTGTGGCGCTTTGTGGACGGGCTGCCCAAAGTGAACAGTCTGCGCAATCTATCCGATTATCCGGCGAGCTCGCCTGAATCCGACGCACTGAGCCGGGATCTCAAGCAACGCGGCTTCACATTCGTCGGCTCAACCATCTGTTATGCCTTCATGCAGGCAACCGGACTGGTCAATGACCACAGCCTTGACTGTTTTCGGAGGGTAGAGATTCTGAGCGGGTATTCGTAGCCTCGAAACTGCCCTCCCTGTCGGATTCAGGTGCTTCCCTCGTCTGCTGCCATGTCCCGGTCTGCCAATCGAAGTGCTCCCGCGGGCGAAAGTGATCCTTGTACCCCATACGCGAGCAACCGGGCACATAATACCCCAGATAATAGTAGGGAAGCCCCAGGCTGCGGGCATGCTCGATCTCTTTTAATACGCTGTAGGTGCCGGGACTCAGTTCGGAATAGGCGGGGTCGAAAAAGAAATAGACACTGTTGAGGCAATCGCGGCCCTGATCGAGAAAGCCGGCGCCGATCAGCTTACCGTCAAGGTAGACTTCCGTTTGCAGGGCGGGACAGGCAGGCATATAAAAGTTGTAGAGGAAATCTTCAGGGTCGGTTTTTTCGCCGAAGCGTCCCTCGGAATGGCGGCGGTAGAGATCGTAAATCTGGTCGGTGAGATTCAAGGAATCGAATCGAACCTGCAGGTCACCCGCTTTTCGCAGCACCCGGCGCTGGCTGCGCGAGGGGGCAAACTCGCCGGTCCGGACCCGCAGCGGAATGCATTGCCGGCAGGATTGACATTCAGGGCGGAAAAAATAAAGACCGAATTTACGCCATCCCTGGGCCAGCAAGCCGGAGATTTCATCGGCATCGACCTTTCCGGCCAGAAAATAGCGGTAGCTTTTATACAATCCAGGCAGATAAGGGCAATCGGTCGGTTCCTCAATCTGCTCCGGTTGAAATATCCGCATACTTGCAAAAGCCCTTTCCGTTTGCGATAGTGCAGAATTAAACATATCCTTCAATTTGCGTCAATCATCCTTGTCGTATACTTTTCATGCACGATGCAAAGAACCTCAGGAAAATATTCGCTAAACATCCCGCGCGCTTGATCGACGAAGGTCAAAAACGTCGTGCGGCAGTGGCTGCGATATTACACCAGAGAGACAGCGACACTGAAATTCTGTTCATTGAGCGCGCGCACAGAATAGGCGACCCATGGTCAGGGGACCTCGGTTTTCCGGGAGGGCGTTGCGAACCTCTAGACCGCTCTCCCCGTCACACCGCGGAGCGGGAAACACTTGAAGAAATCGGCATCGATTTGACCCGCCATGAGTATCTGGGACAACTCGATGACATCTCCGGTGCTCATGCTCCCATCATCGTATCCTGTTTCGTCTACATGACATCGCAACGCCCGGCGCCGTCCATAAATCACGAGGTGACAACAACCTTCTGGGTTTCGCTGGATGATCTGTGCGATGACCGCCGGCACGGTGAATTTCCTGTACGGTTCCGCGAAATCGACCTGGTGCGCCCTGCCATTGAACTACCTCTGATTCGCGGACCGGTCTTGTGGGGAATAACCTATCGCCTGGTCATCTCCCTGCTTAACCGCCTTGGGTGTGCACCTCCAATCCGGTCCAATGATGACTCGACCAACCAGCCTGCCCCCCCGAAGTGAACTGCCAAAATTTGTCACAAGAAGTGACAATCTCCGCCCTTTTCCAACCATACTACAAAGAGTTACATTCACTTTCTACGATTTTGAAAATACTGAATTTGAATTTTTTATATTTAATTTTATTTAATTTCAAGGGGTTGACGAACGAGACGAAGTCTCATTATTGTTTTTTATTTTTTTGGCATTTCGGTTGCAGAAGCTATAAAGCAAGAACCCATCGATTTTTTGCCCCGGTGCTATCCTCCTCCTGAGCCCGGGGCATTTTTTTGCCCGATTCCTGCCACTCCTGATACAAATCTCAAAAAATTTCTGCCTGCTCTCTCGATCTGTTATGATTCATCAATGACGGCCTCGCAAAAACTCGCCAACTGCTGCACTGCCGATGGTTGATCGCAAGAGGAGCCCCCGAATGGAAAACACCACCACTCGCCGCAAAGCCTGGTTTGGCTGGTGTATGTACGACTGGGCCAATTCCGCCTTTGCCACGATCATCATGGCGGCGGTCTTCCCGGTCTATTTTGCCGCCCTGGTGCCGGAAGGCGGTGCTTCACTGCCAATCCCGGGTATGTCGCGCACCGTCCCCGCGACCGCGCTGTGGGGCTATATTATCTCATTTTCCATGCTGCTGGTTGCCCTGAGCGCACCGCAAATCGGGGCGGTGGCCGATCGACACGGGGCAAGACGGCGGCTGCTGGTTATCTGCACCTTGTTCGGCGCCACCGCCACGATGCTTCTCGGAGCGACCCGCCCCGGCGACTACCTGCTGGCAGGCGGCCTGTTTATCCTCGCCAATTATGGCTTTGCCACGGGGAACATCTTTTACAATTCCTTTCTTCCCGCACTCGCATCAGGAAAACAACTCGACCGCCTCTCCTCCTACGGCTTTGCCCTGGGATATATCGGTGGGGGGCTGGCCCTGGCGCTGGTGTTCGTCATGATCCAATGGCATGAAGTGTTCGGCTTTGCCGATGCAGGCAGCGCCACCCGCGCGGGATTCGTGCTCACCGGCGCCTGGTGGGGGCTGTTTGCCATCCCGACCTTTTTCTGGATGCGCGAAACGGCCCTGCCCCAAAGCCCAGCACCACTAATGCGAGGGTTTCGGCAATACCTGGCCACTTTTGCCGAAATCCGCCGCTACCCTCAACTGTTCCTGTTCCTCATAGCCTTCCTCTGCTACAACGACGGTATTCAGACCGTGATCGTGGTCTCCGCCATCTTCGGAAAGGAGGAACTCGGTTTAAGCCAGGGGACAATCCTCGCCTGCTTTCTGATGATCCAGTTCCTGGCCATGCCGGGAACACTTTTTTTCGGCCGCGTTGCTGAAAAATGGGAAGCGCGCAGAAGCATCCTGATCACACTGTGCCTTTTCGTAGGAGTGACCATTTACGCTTTTTTCATGCAGACAGCTCTCGAATTCTGGATTCTCGCCGCAGTGGTCGCGCTTATTTTTGGCGGCAGCCAGGCGGTCAGCCGCTCACTTTACGGGAGCCTGGTCCCCCCTCACAAATCAGCCGAATTTTTTGGATTCTATGCCATCAGCAATAAATTCGCCTCAATCCTTGGCCCATTGACATTCGGCCTGATTGCCGATCTCACCGGCTCGGCGCGCTTGTCGATTCTGTCCCTGATCATCTTTTTCATCGTGGGCATCATTCTGCTGCTGCGGGTGGATGTCGCCCGAGGGCAGGCCCTTGCTCAAGGAGAACCCCCATGAAATCGCATTATTTCGACCCGCCCCGACCGCGTCTTTTCGGCCATCGTGGAGACAGCGCCCACTATCCTGAAAATACCTTGCCCGCCTTTCAATCCGCGGTCGATGCCGGCATGGCGTACCTGGAACTCGACATCTGGGCCAGTCGCGACGGCCGCATTGTGGTGCACCACGATCCCGATTTTTCAAGGCTTTGCGGCGTTGAGCACAAAGTCGGCGATCTGTCTTTAGAGGAAATACGCTCGTTGGATGCAGGCTTCAACTTCCGCTTGGGCGACGGAGGCCAATTTCCCTTTCGCGCAAAAGGAATCCGGATTGCCACCCTGGAGGAGGTTCTGGTTGAGTTTCCACAGACGCGGATCAATATCGAAATCAAGCAGAGAGATCCGCCTCTTGAACAATCTCTGGTAAAATTGATCCACGATTGCCGCGCCAAGCAGCGTGTGCTGATCGCTTCGGAGAAAGACGAAGTCCTGCAGAGAGTTCGACCCCTGTGCCCTGAGATTCCGACCAATCTCGGATATGCCGAGACCGCCGGTTTTTTTGACTGGTTGCAGAAAGGCTGTGCAGAACCTTTCCATACCCCCGGCAACGCTCTGCAAATCCCGGCTCACTATCAGGGGCAACCGCTGGTGTTTCCGGCCTCTGTCAAAGCCGCTCATCAACTCGGGCTCGAGGTTCATGTATGGACAATCAACGAGCCGGATGAGATGCGAACCCTGCTTGATTGCGGGGTTGACGGATTGATGAGTGACGATCCGGAACTTCTGGCCCAGGTCGCCAAAACCGGACTTGAAATGTAGAAATGTAACGGTTCAGCATGGACCGCAGGACTCGGCGCGTATGTGTTGGTGAGAATCGTTACGATTTTCTTTGAATATTACCCATGGAGGAAAACATGAAGACCATCGCTTTACTGGCCAGCCCCCATAGGCTTAAAGGCAACACGGCGGGTTTGATGAATTTTGTCATTGAGGGCGCGCAAAAGGCCGGCGCTGAGACTGAAATCATCTGCCTGGACGGTCACAATGTTCAGGCCTGCAACGGCTGCGACGTCTGCCACCGTAACGGTACCTGCGCCCAGAAAGATGCCTTCGAAGAGATCAAAAAGAAAATCGAGCAAGCCGATGGCGTTATCCTCGGCAGCCCGAACTATATCTTTTCAGTCAGCGCCCAACTCAAGGCATTTATGGATCGCTGCTGCGGCATCGTCCACTGCCTGTCCTTCGAAGGGAAATACGGCGCTTCGGTGGTGACCTCGGGAGGTGGCGGCGACGACCCGATTATTCAGTATATGAACCGCTTCCTGCTGGTCACGGGAATCCACCCCATCGGCGGCGTGCACGCCACCATGGCGGCCCTGCCTAATGGAGAATTCACCGAAGGAATCAAAAACCGGGCACGTGAACTTGGCGCAGACCTGGTTGCAGCCTGGCGGGAAAAACGCACCGACCCCGAGGTCACCATGGAGATGAACGCCTTCCGCAAGCGTATGCGCGAGTTGGTGTTCTGGAAAAAAGAGGAGTGGACCTACGAATACAACCTCTGGCAGAACCGACATGAGGAGATCGAATCCGCCAAGGCGTCAGAGGACCAACGGTTATAAACCTACTCGACCTCTGGCGCTGTAAAGCGCTGAAAATATATTGAAAGCACGTTCGGTATGCAGCACACGCAAAAAAGGCTCCCCTTCTTCGGGAGCCTTTTTTGCGTGAAGCACAAAGAGATGACCGATCAATCGGACTTTTTCGGCTCATCCGGCGTGTCGCTCTCGTCTTCTGAAGGAAGGAGCATTTCATCGTGCTCATGCATCTTCCAGGGGAGGCTGCCCGGCGAAACATGCAGGAACTGAAGATATTTCTCAAACTGATCCAGAATATCGTCGATGACCTGCTGCTGATCGAAACCGTAGATATCGTAGGACTGTCCGCCGCGCCGCAGAAAAACCTCGGCGCGGTAATAATGCTTGATCTTTTCATCATCCGTTTCGATTTCAGGGTAGGCAAAAGAGGGCACCAGGTGCTCACACATGCGGATATCATAGATGAAATCGATCTGCCCTTCGATGATGACCTCGATATAAGCCCGTCCCATTTCAGAATCATACGAGATGTCCGCGGGCCACCCCTGTTCGTCGAGCTCTTTCTGCACATGCTTCATACCGGGTACGACCCGCTTTTCGAGAAACGCCTGAACCTGCTCGCGGCTGGGAAACTGGACCAGTTCAGCCAGACGTTTTTTCCACTGGCCAGGCCCTGCAGTCGTGCCGTGGCGCGTGCGGTGCATGTGCGCGGCAAGGCTGACTTCGGTATGCCCCTCTATCACCAGCGCACGCCACATGCCAACCGCCGCGATCAACATAATAATCGCGAAAGGAAGGGCACTGGCAATCGTCATCGCCTGCAGCGCTTTCAGCCCCCCTGCAATCAGCAGGGTGGAGGCCACCACGCCTTCCAGGATCGCCCAGAAGGAACGTTGCCAGGCAGGGGTGTGCAGCGCCCCGCCCGAGGCCAGTGAATCAATGACGAGAGAACCGGAGTCCGACGAGGTCACGAAAAAGGTAATGATCAGCACGACCGTCAGAAAAGAAGTGATCGAAGTAAACGGCAGATGCTCGTAGAGTTTGAACAAGGCCAGCGCCTGATCGTTCTGCACCTCGGTGATCAGTTCCAGATAGCCTTCCCGCATGATCAGGTGCAGGGCCGTATCCCCGAAAATCGAGAACCACAGGAAAGTGAACATCGACGGCACCAGCATGACACCCACAACGAACTGGCGGATGGTGCGCCCGCGGCTGATTTTTGCGATAAAAAGTCCGACAAAAGGTGCCCAGGCAATTGTCCAGCCAAAAATAAACAGGGTCCAGTTGCCGATCCAATCGCTGCGGCTGTAGGCCTGCAGGTTAAAAGTCCGCTCAATGATACTATTGAGGTAACTTCCTGTATTCTGTAAAAAAGTTTCGAGAATCATGACGCTGGGACCGGCAATAAAAACAAAAACCATCAGCGAAACCGCCAGACCCATGTTCAGAATGGAAAGGCGCTTGACACCCTTATCAAGACCTGCAACCACCGATATCAGTGCCGCAGCGGTGATCACGGCTATGGCAATCACCTGAACTGTGATGCCCACTGGAATCGAAGGCCACAGATAATTGATGCCGGCATTGATCTGGGTGACAGACAACCCGAGAGTGGTGGCAATGCCGAAAAGAGTCCCGAGAATGGCAAACAAATCGACGGTGTGCCCAATCGGCCCGTGAATCCGTTCACCGATGAGAGGAAACAGAGCCGACCGCATGGAAAGCGGCAGGCCATGCCGGAAGGAAAAGTAGGCCAACACCAACCCGACCAGGCCATAGATCGCCCAGATGTGGAAACCCCAGTGGAAAAATGCGATCTGCATTGCCTGCTTGGCCGCGTTCACCGTATTCGCAGCGCCCTCCGGAGGGGATGCATAATGCAGCACCGGTTCGGCTACTCCGAAAAAGAGCAACGCAATTCCATAGCCGGCAGAGAACAGCATGGCAAACCAGGCGGGAAAACTATATTGAGGCAGCGCATGGTCAGGCCCGAGTTTGATCCGCCCCCAGGGTGAGACAGCAACCCCCACGATAAATACCAGAAAAATCGCCACCGCCAGCATGTAAAACCAGCCAAAGGTGCGCGTAATAAAGGCCAGCATTGCGGAAAAAACATTGCCGGCCAGTTCCGGATTGCTGATCGTTCCGATAACCAGCAATCCGGTCACAATGACCGCCGGCACAAAAACCGGCACCAGTATTGTCGAACTGATCCCCTTTTTTTCCTCTGTCATTTTCACTCCGATCCGGGAGGAGACCCATAAAGCCCCACCAGGGAACCGGCGGGTTCAGCCATGGCTCCATCCCTCATAAAAATATTAAATGAATTACATCAGCAATCCCGCTGACATAGAGGTTAAATGAATCGGAGGCTATTTCAAGTTCTGAAAAAAAACAGAAGGATATTGGGAAGATATCGTCGATCAATTCAACAGAAAAAATTTTATTCGGCTTTGTCCAAAGGATACCCCGCGCCTTTCCAGGCAAAGACTCCGCCGGGATGACGATAGACGTTGTTGTAACCGAGATTGACAGCCCAGGCTGCCCCATTGTGGCTGCGGGTGCATTTGACAAAACCGCAGTAAACAACGATTGTCCTGTCCTTGTCATCACCCAGCAACTCCAGAAAATCGTCGGGAGTCCGGCCATTCGTTTCAGCCGTATCCCATTCTTCCATATCCGGAATGGGGAAGAGAAACTGCACCGCACCCGGGATATGCTGCTTTTTATAGCTGTCCTCGTAGGGCATGGTATCGACAATCAAAATATCCTTCCCTGAATCGATCCAGGCCTTGAGTTCATCAGTGGTCACAACATCATAACCGCCGCGCTGCACCTCGCGCACCAGCTTGACGGCTTCCGCCTCCTTCGTGACTTCCTGCTCGAATTTGTTGTCCCAGAAAGCCTCAGACGGGTTTGAAAATCCCACCAGAAGAAAGACTCCAACCGCCAGGAAAGAAAAGGCTTTAATTCCCTTCATCTTGATTTTCTCCTCTTTGTTAAAATTACGGCGCTGATCGATACCGGCACGATACCGGCGAACCGACGCCACCCATAGATAAAAACAACACCAACCATCATCACCAGATCGCGGTAAAGAGATGTCTTCAGGCCATGGAAAGCCTCGGCTTCCGGGTCATCCGGACCAAAGCAGCCGCAGTCGACATCGAGCCCCATCCACAGCCCGTAGGAAAGCACGGCGATGAACAAAAGCAGCATTCCGGTGACCGCCGCAAGACTTCCGCGCAGATCGAACAACAGACCAAAACCGGCGACTATCTCCAGGGAAGCCAGAAAAACAGCCACCGGCAGAAGCAGAAATTCCGGCAGCAGGCCATAGGCTCCGATCAGAACAGCAAAAACCTCGGGCTCTGAAATTTTCAGAGCCCCCGCATAAATAAAAACAGCGCCAAGCCCCCAGCGCGCAAGCCGGTAGAGCCAACGCCCCACACCAGATCTCATCATTGAAGCCTTAATGGAGTTGCCACCAAAAAAATTCGGTGCCTAATTTGAACAGGCAGTCTGAGCTGCTACCTATTTGACATTGATTTTCCCGATATGTCAAATAGGTATTTTTTATACAAAATTGGGAATAGAAAGGGATATGACTGGCAGAAAGGGAAAAAAATTAGGTCAAAGGAGAAGTGTTTTCTCTTTTCTTGGCTATGCGGACATGCTTACTGGTCCTGCTCTTCTAAATACCTGGCCGCAAACGCACCGCCCAGGCGGGCCAGATCACGGAGATTTTCGAGTAGGACCGCACGTGGCACCTGCAATGAATCCAGGATATGCGACCACTGGGTGAGGTCCAACTCGCCGCCCTGCTGCAAGGCCTGCCTCAGCAGCAGAAGATTGGGAATAAGTGTTTTCTGGACTGAGGAGAGCTGCTCGGAAAATGACGGGTCTTCGTCAAGCTCGGACAGCTTTGTCATAAGTTCCTGCCACGGCAGGGTGCGGGCCAGCCGAATCACGAGATTATGAATTTTCTCAAGAGACTGGGTGTCTTTATCATAATCGACCGATTTGATGAACTGGCGCAGCTTTTCCCGCAACACGGGCGTTGCCAGTTTGCGGATCGATTCGAGCACCTGCTGGGCGTCACTTTTGTCCAAATCGAAATCAAGCGCCGCTAGAATGCGCTCGCGATCCTGCCACTTGTTGTGCTGCAATTCCGCTTCCTGCAAAGGCGTCACGGCCTGCGGCTGGGGGCGGCGGGGCTTCCATGCCAGCCAGACACCGTTGTCGACAGTTCGATCCGCCATTTCCCGGCACAGCGAGCCCGGCGGGAAAAAGGCATCATCATGCGCGGCCTGTTGAGCGAGAATATCCCAGCTCGCCTTGAATAACGGTGGGAAAGACACCGACATGCCGGGTGAGGGCGAGGATTGCGGTTTCTCAAGTTGATCCAGCCGCAGGCGCAATGCGACCATGTCCGGGAAATCCCCCCCGAGCATGGCACCCAGATTACCCATGACGATCTGCAGCAGGTTGAGCCGTGGCTTCTCATCAAGCAAGAGCAGATGCGCCGCCAGCAACCCCAGAACCGGATTGCCGAACTTGTCATGAAGCAGGGCATTCATGACTTCGCGCTCAACGATGTTGTGCCCCTGCAGCAAAGACTGCCGGGCGATTTCAGACAAGCGAAAATATTTCTCTCGCGGATAGGAAAATTCAAACGGCGCCATCTGCACCGAAGCATCGGCAAAATTGGGGCGCATCGGCAGCCCCATTTTGCCTTGCGGTTCAACCATCAGGAAGAACTGAGTGATCCAGTTGGGCGCAAGCAGCACCGGGCGCTCCAGCATGCCATGCTGTTCAGACGACCACTGCAGAACATAGGAGCCGGGATCGAGCTCTGCGGCCAGCACGGCGTAACCATGGCTGATATCGCGCACCGCATCCTGATCATAGATAGGTACCCCCGGCAAAGCCGGGGGCTTGATTTGTGAACCGCTCAAAGCGGTCGTTCAAGTCTTGGGCCGCCTAAAGGCGGCTACTCCAGTAACTTCATTTAAACACTTACAAGCATGTTCAGAAAAAATTCCTTTCAAGAAAAAAACCCTCCATTACATTAAAAGCACGATGCTTTCTTTTATCAAATGTCGTTAAAACTTACACTTCCCTTAATCAGCAGTAAAATTTCCCGACAACCTGCCGTCTTCCAGATTTCAAACACCCCAGTCGCTACCTGTTTTCGAACAATCCCGCAAACGCTTGAATTTCCAATGAAAAACTCCGACTCAAATAGGGGGTATTCACCTCAAAAATTCTCTCGATTGTCTTCATGGGTGCAGGACCTTTGAAGATATTAATTTTTCACAAAAAACAGTTGTCGATTTCATTTTCACGTGTTTTACGTGAAAACAAATATCCATGTAATACCAACAACTTAGTGAGTTGGAGAAAGTTATGCATAACCTACTTATTGTACGACACCTTTTCAGTATCCATGCCCACCAAAACAACAACTCACAGAAAGGAGACGCCAATGATTCGGTCAAACTATCGTCTAGGGGCCCTGTTGGTGGTATCGATGTTTCTGGTAGCCTCAACGGCTATGGCAGCTACAGCTTGGATTGCAGTCCCTTCTGCACCGGACGCTTCCAACAAAGTGACAATCTCAGGCGGTGAATTTACGCCGGCCAGCAGCGTGGCGATACACATCGTAAAGCCTGATGGAGAAAAAATCGTACAGTTCGCCACGGCGAACGCTGACGGGAATTTCACTTCAGAATTTCAGCCTGTCACTTCGGGGAGTTACCAGGTAAAGGTTCTTGACAGCAACGGCAGTGAGATCGGATCGGGCGATTTTATTTCTACAAAATAACAGGGAGGGGTTAATCGTGAAAGGCAAAGCTCGAAATCTCATCTTCTGGCTGGCAGCAATCCTTATTTCCTTGCCTTGCAATCTTGGAGCTTCTGAGATCGCAGATGATATTCTTCTGGTATCCAACCAGCATGGTAACGCTCAGATTTATCGCCTTTCAGCAAATTCCAGTGAAATGGAACCTCTGACAACCGGACCGGGGGAAAATACACAGCCAGCCTGGTCACCGGATAGAGGACAGATTGTCTTTACGTCCATGCGCGACGGCAATATGGATATATATGTGATGAACTCCGACGGTTCAAACCAGAGGCGTCTGACATCCCATGAACAACCTGACAACGTTGCCTGCTGGTCACCAGACGGCAAAAAGATTCTGTTCCGCAGCTACCGTGATCAACATGCCAACCTCTATGTGATGGATGCCGACGGCGGCAACCTTATAAAACTGACCGATACCCCCCTCGACAAGGGCACGCCTTTCTGGTCGCCAGATGGGCGCCATATCGTGTATTCGGTCTACGGTGATTTCGGCCGCAGCCAGCTCCATGTCATCACCGCGGACGGTTCACGGGATATTGACATCACATCTGCCCTGTCAAAAAACAAAAAGACCCAGCCCGCCTGGTCACCCGACGGCAAAAAGCTGGCTTTTGTGTCAGCTAAATCCATGGGGGTCAGCCACATCTACCTGATTAATCCCGACGGCTCCGATCCGGTCAACCTGACTGACAACAGTTTTTCCAACACCATGCCGGCCTGGTCCCCCGACGGCACCCGCATCGCCTTTGTCTCAAACCGCACGGCCCAAAAGGTGGGGCGCTCAGCGGGTGATATCTATGTCATGAATGCCGATGGCAGCGACCTGGTCAATCTGACCAGTCACTTGGCACACGACGACGAACCGGCATGGTCCGGAAACGGAAAAAACCTGTATTTTCTGAGCCTGCGCAACGGCCCTTCGCAGCTTTTTTCCCTCTCCTTAGAAAAAAAGCAAACGCAGCGCATAACTCAGCATCAGCACCATGATCTGATCTTCAAGGTAGCTCCAGATCCTGCCGAGAATCTAGTGTCTACCGCCCTGGCCTTACTTGACAACTGATCTCAGGAGAGCACTATGAAAAAACTGAATATTCCTCACTGGGCAGGCGTAATGGCGGCAGGGATTGCCATATGCGTCCTCACGGCAACTGGGGCACTGGCCGCAACCACCTACACTCTGGACAGCGAATTCGACCAGGGGACATTGGTGAATGTCAACCATGATGCTCCCAACAACGATCAACTCCAACTCAACGTCACCGGCGTCAGCTTCCCCATCCTGTGGATTGCCAATGCGGGTGAAGACACACTGTCGAAAATCGACACGACTCAGCAGGGCGCCTCCCCCGGTCGGGAAGTCGCACGCTACCACACCTGGTTCAATACCGGCCCCAATGCCACCGGCAGGCACGGTGCCTGGTCCGGCCCCGCTCCCTCGCGTACGGCAGTAGACATCGAGGGCAATGCCTATGTCCTCAACCGCCATTTTGATGGCCGCTCTGCCGTGCTGTTTAAAATTCTGGCCAACGGTTTCATCGACCGCAACGGCAACGGCGTAGTCGACTCATCCGAGGATGCCAACAATGACGGCATCATACAAGCATCGGAAATGATCGACCTGGTTGACCTCAACAGCAACGGCATTATCGATCCGGAAGAAATCAAAGACGAGCGCATTGCCTGGGTCAAGCGTGTACCCGACGGAGTCGCCGCGCCCATTCGCACTGGCCGCCTGGGACGCTCCCTGTGCATCGGCACCGATGGCAACCTGTGGGTGGGCCTTTTCAATGACCGCACCTATTACAAAGTTGATGCGGCAGATGGGGCGACCATCATCGGGCCGGTCTCCACCGCCCCCACAGCTGGCAACCCCAATGCGAGATCCTGGTCCCCCTACGGCTGCCTGGTCGACAAGGACGATGTCTTGTGGAGCGCTTCGCTGGGAAGAATTCTTGGTAAAATCGAAAACACTTCCAGTGATACAGGGCCCTATCCTGTTTCCTCCTTCCTAGCTACCCCCAGTAACTACGGCATCGCTTTAGGGCAGAATGCCGCCGATGGTCGCACCATGGTCTATCTGGGCGGCTCAAGCAACAGTTATACTCAGTTTGATTCAGGCACCAACACCTTCAGTTCACCGGCTTCGGTCAATTACAGCAGTCTTGGCGTCAACACAGATGGAGCCGGCAATATTCTGGTGAGCAAGTCCAGTGGCGGCGTGGTCAAGTTTGCCCCTAACGGCACCGTCATCTGGGATAAGCCTGCTCAGGCCGGAACCTCCGGCGACAGCCGCGGCATCATGCCCGACGCCAACAACGACATTTGGCAGATCCATCTGGTCCAAAGCAAAGCCTCCAAATTTCTCGGCACCGACGGAACGTCTCTGGGTGTTGTTCCCACAGGTCTTTCCCCTTACACCTACTCAGATGCTTCCGGATTCGCAGCGGCCAACATCACGGTCAGCACCGGCACCTGGAACGTCATTCAGGACAGCGGCACAGCCGGCTCTTCATGGGGCACCGTATCCTGGAACGCCAGCATCCCCGACGGTGCCAGCGTTACGGTCCGCGTACGCACAGCCGATACTGTCGCAGGGCTGCAGGGCCAAACCTTCACCGATGTCTCAAACGGTGCGCAGTTCAGTTTGACCGGCCGCTATATTGAAGCTCAGGTCCGCCTGACAGCCAATGACACCGGCGACACCCCCATCGTCTACGATGTCACAATCGATGGGGATGGTGGCACCGGATTGGACATTAAATGCGACGTCGACGGCGACGGCGACATTGATAAAGCCGACCTCGCATTGATCAGTCGGGCACGCGGCCAGCAGGCTACCGGGCCTGATGATCCGCGCGATTCGGACAATGATGGGCTTATCACGCCCAATGATGTCAAAGCCTGTATTCCGGAGTGCACGTTGCCTAATTGTGCGATTCAATAACACTGGAAAGCAGGATTCATCCTCAAAGGGGTGAATCCTGCAAAGGAGGAATGAGATGAGAAAACTTGTCCCGAAATTGTTTCTGGTATTGTGGCTGACCGTTACTGTCCCTGGCGGCGCACAGGCTATCACGCTCTGCGAATTGTTCAATGGAGCGTCAATCACCGCCGGCGACAAGCTCTTCGACAGCTGGTATTTGGCGGATTATTGGGCGGGTGACTTCCGCGATTTCAACGCTGGCAATATCGATGTAACACCGCTGAATGACGGCGGCCTCAACCCCGGGCCGGGGCTGGACTTCAGTGTATCCAACGGCGAGCTCAGTGTCACCGGTGATGGTTTCTACAACTATGTCGATCTCATGTTCGGCTTCAGAGTCTCCGTTCTGAACCCGCTTCTAAAAATTAAAGATGTCTCTCAGGAACTTAATGGTTTTCTCTCATATACTTTGGATGGGGTTAGCGATCTAGGTTTTTGGATGACCGAGACAATCGGGACCAGCCAAGGAGCGGATGATCTGGCGACCAGCTTTGCAGAGTACAGCGACTTGGACGGTGACCTCGCGCATAACGCTGTAAATTCTGTTGATTTTTCGCCGTTTAGCGAAATCTGGGTCACCAAGAACATTCTGGTGTGGTCCGTTGATGAAACCGACACCGCCACCATGACAGGTTTCGAGCAAAGATTTTCTCAGGAGGTGATTCCGGAGCCATCGACTGTGATGCTCATGCTGCTGGGCCTGGTTGGACTGGTTGCCGTGGGCAAAAGAAAATTGAAGTAATCTGCATGTAGGTGAATCTCAACAAAAAACGCGGCCCCACTGAATCGGGACCGCGTTTTTTGTTGGTTATTTGAGCAGGTAGGTTCGATCACGCCTTTCGGCGTAATCACGCTCGTGGCTCAGGCGACGGATCAGGGCAATGCGCTGGAAAGAGGTTCGCAAACGCAGAAGAAATATCGCGGCGGCGGCAACACCCCAGACAACAACGGAACTGCCCTGGTAACTGAAAAAGAGCTGCCGCTTGACCACGCTGTCGCCGAGATAGACCACCAAAGCGAAAAAGAAAAGGTAAAGGCCGATCTGCCACATCAGTTTGCGAATGGTGCGGGGATTAACCCAGCTTGGTTTCTTCTTTGTTTTGGATTTGGAGTCCGGCTCAGGCTTGGCGGCGGACTTCTTTTTGCGCCGGGGGCTCAGCGACAAACCATGCAGGCAGACGCCAAGGGCGACGACACTGTCAAAAATGCGCAGAAACGCATAACCACAAATCATCCCCCAGATCAGGGCTACGATCAGAGTGCCGAAAGTCATGAAATACTCCTTGATTGCAATTCAGAAAACATCAAATTCGGCCATGATTCTACCACCAAAAACAAATCAATAAACAAAATTCGTACTTACTCACCTCGCGGGGTCGGCACTCCCATGTCAAGGGTGTTTGGCGCCAGGGATGGCGCCAATCAAACGGCCAAGGATGGCGAAAAGTGCCCCTTGTCATGGGAGTGATGACCCATGCTGAACAGTTACAAAAATTCAGCAAAAAAAGCCGCTCAAAGGAACGGCTTTTTTTGTCGAAACTGCTCCGTTAACATCAGAAACTCAATGCCAACTGCGCCGTCACGGTATGGCTTTCATCCTCGTTGTCGTCGCCGTACAGATATTCAAGGCCCAGCACGGTGTTGCGGAACAATCCCCGGGAGACCACGGCCCCGTAACGCTTGAGATCGCTTTGAAAATCTTCGGTACCTTCAGCCCTTACGCCGAGCTGCCAGCGTTCTGTCAGCTCCCGGGACAGTTCCACGTTCCATGCCCAGGGCTTTTTCCCGGTCAGATCTTCACCAGCACCGACCATCTGCGAGGAAAAATTTTCCAGGGCGGCGATATATTCAGCCAGAAGATTGACCCCACCTATCTGCCATGAGAGGTAGGCGCCGCCCGCTGCCACGCTGGACCGATACAGATCCTCATCCTGGACCAATTCTATGTCGCTTTCTGCCAGATCGCTCAAATAGGAGATTCCGAAGGCGAGTCCGTCCACCGGAGTCAATTCAAGAGAAGCCACCCAACTGTCGATGCGATCATCATCGCGGGTATCGACCTCGCCATTGAAGGCGCCGACATGCAGCGCCAAAAGATCACCCTGGAAGCCGAATACCGCAGCCGTACTGTTGGTTTCACCGAGTTCCAGAGTCAGAGGGTCGCTAATGAAAGCGCTGTCGAAATTTCCGAAGGGCAGATACATCTTGCCGCCGGCAAAGGTGACGTAGTGTCCCCAGAAAGGAACCGGGTGGCGCAGAAAGATGACCGCCTGATCAATCTCAATGTTATCAGTTTCGTCCTCCTCCCACAGAAACGCCAGATGGCCAGCGATGTTTTCGTTAATATCCACATCGGCCGCCAATTCCACGGTCGCCAGCTGCAAGTCGCTGGTTTCTTCTCCCTCTTCGACCTTATCCCAGAAAGCCTCGAGTTCCAGCAACCCGCTGAGAGTAATCGATTTATTCAGCGCGCTGAGGATAAAAGGCTCATCGGGCTGAGTTTTCTCCCCTTCCAGCGTCGCAATGCGCTGACGCAGGTTGTCGATCTGACTGCGCATCGCCTCATAATCTGGTTGCGCCAGGACGACAACCGGCAACATCAGAATCAGCCCCGCAACAAAAAAACATCCCAACAATCGGCTCATCCAATTCATCGATTCAAACCTCCAGACAGTTTGTGAGTTAAAATTTTCCAGAGGCTAACTTATTTGAAAACGAATATCAAGTACATTTTATATTTTTTACAACTCATTGAATTTACTAAGACATATCTCTAAAGATTCATACTAACACGATTGCTGCAAGCCTTTTCAAAGGAGGCAGGTCATTCCCTGACATTGACATCCTCAAGTTTTGTTTTTTAATTGCTGTAATGGTGCACTCATTTAAACCATCGTTTTACACGAACAGGAGCAGCCTGTGAAAAACCATGTCTGGCGTCCTCTTTTCGTCGTCCTCGCCATCGTTGCGGTCATCCTTCTGGCACGCGCATTCTATGTCCCGAAGGATTTTGGCATCCATGGCGGCGAGGGGTTCATGTATGGCTGGTATCGGGAGGGCAATGTGCAGGAATGGAAGGATTTTCCGGCCAAATACCGCGGCCGGGAATACTGCGCCGGCTGTCATGTGGATCAGGCAGAGAGTTCAGCGGAATCGATGCATGGCGCCATCCAGTGCGAAAACTGTCACGGACCTGCCTTCGACCATCCGGACGAACCGATGAAGCTTGCGATTGATCGCAACCGTGATCTCTGCCTGCGCTGTCACGCCCGCCTGCCCTACCCGGGAAGCGACCGCGGCGATCTGCCCGGCATCGAGACTGAGGAGCACAACCCGGGTCTTGCCTGCGTTGACTGCCACGCCCCTCATAATCCCGACCTGGAGGAGATGTGATCATGAAACGCCGAGATTTTCTTAGAAGCACGGTCATTGCCGTGGCCGGGACCAGCCTTCCGCTGACCTCCATGACATGGATCGATCCACGCGAGGCCTTTGCCGCGAACCCCGACCTGCGCTGGATCTTCCTGGTCGATACACACAAATGCGTCGGCTGCGGTTTCTGCGTCAAGGCCTGCAAGTACGAAAACGACATCCCCCAGGAAACCAATGCCACCCGCACCTGGGTGGAGCGCTACGTCATCACCCGCGATGGCGAAGTGCACGCTGACTCGCCACGCGGGGCCCATGAGGGCTTCACGCAGCGCGCCATTGACCGTGGCACGGTCGGCCCCCTGGAGATCGCAGACGAGGACATCGTGCAGGCCTTTTTCGTTCCCAAGCTGTGCAACCAGTGCGATCACCCCTCCTGTGTTCAGGTCTGCCCGGTGGGCGCAACCTACAAAGCGCCCGACGGCGTGGTGCTGGTCGACCGCAGCTGGTGCATCGGTTGCGGCTATTGCGTGATGGGCTGCCCGTACGGGGTGCGTTTTTTCCACCCGGTGCATCATGTTGCGGAGAAATGCAACTTCTGCTACCACCGCATTCACAAGGGAGAATCGACGGCCTGTGCCGTAGCCTGCCCCTTCGGAGCGCGCAAGATCGGCAACATGAAAGATCCCGACGATCCGGTCACAAAGACGGTCATGTCGCAGCGGGTGGGGGTGCTCAAGGACGGTTTCGGGACTGACCCGCAGGTGTATTACATCGGGCTGAACATGGAGGTGCGCTGAGATGGTAGTTCATGGAGAACTCTGGACGGCAAAAGAACTGTTTGTTCTGCCCAACGAATTTATCTACTGGTCGATCCAGATTGTCATGTACCCTTTCATGACTGGTCTGGTAGCGGGCGCTTTCGTGCTCTCTTCGCTCTACCATGTGTTCGGTTTCAAACAGCTCAAGGATATCGCCCGTTTTTCGCTGGTGTTCTCCTTTGCCCTGCTGCCGGTGGCGATGCTGCCGCTCATGCTGCATCTCTCACAGCCGCTGCGCGGCAGCCACGTAATGATGACACCCCATTTCACCTCCGCCATTTCGGCGTTCGGCGTTGTATTTCTCACCTATGCCTGCATCGTCGGGTCGGAATTATGGTTTGTCTATCGCGAGCATTTTGTCGAAACGGCAACGGCGCTCAAAAACAAAGCGGTGCGCAGTTCCGGCGAGAACCTGCGCATGAAGCTCTTCTCCCTTTTGACTCTCGGCGCATGGGATATCAGCCCCGCCGCACTGGAGAAAGACCACAAGGCGGTCACCGTTCTGTCGGCCGTCGGCATACCGGTGGCCTGCTTCCTCCACGGCTACGCGGGCTTCATCTTCGGCTCGGTCAAAGCCAACGCCCTGTGGATGACCCCGCTGATGCCCGTCATCTTCATCTGCTCGGCGGTGGTTTCCGGCATCGCTTTATGCATCCTGTGCTACATCGTGACGATGGAAATCCGCAAGTTTCTGGCCGGCAGAAGAAACGCGAAATCTGCTGACATCCCATCCATCGAACAACTCAAAGGCGCACTGACCCAGGAAGTTCGCATGAGTTCGCGCTATCTGCTGATCTTCATGATTCTCGCGGTCACCCTTGAGTTGCTCGACATGATTTTCCGCGGTTACACGGCGGTGAAATCCTGGGATATTCTGCGCTCGGTCATCTATGACAGGGATTTCATGCAGATCTTCGTTCTGCAGTTCGGCATCGGCAACTTCGTTCCATTTGTCCTGCTCTTGCTGCCAGGGCTGACGGTGCGACGAGCGGCGCTGGCCTGCACTCTAGTGCTGTTCGGGGTCTTCATGATGCGCTGGAACGTCGTCATCGGCGGGCAGGCGTTTTCACTGACCTTTGCCGGCTTCATGCACTACCATCTGCCGATTATCCCCGATTCCTGGGAGACTTTCCGCGAAGGTCTTGCCGGGGCCCTGCTGGTGGCGGTAACGCCCTTTGTTCTTTTTTATTTTCTCAATAAAATCTTCCCGGTTTTTCTGGAAGAAGAGACCAACTGAGCACCGAAGCTATTTTTCTTCGGACAGCAGCAACTGCCCGACCCAGCGGCGCGCGAACTGGAAGGCGGTGCGGCCGCAGCGCTTGCTCTTGTCATGCGACCAGGCGATTGCAGCCTGCTCCAGCTCCCGGCTCCAGGGCGGCTCGATGCCATGACGGCGTCCGAGGTTTACCACGCACTGGCGCACCACATCCAGGTATTGTTCCTGGGTAAAGACATGAAACGCCACCCAGAGGCCGAACCGGTCCGACAGGGAGATCTTCTCCTCGACCCCTTCGCCGAAATGAACCTCGTTGTTGACCAGTTTGGAGCCAAGGTTGTCCGTGTCGTATTCGGGCACAAGGTAGCGCCGGTTGGAGGTGACGTAGATCAGCGTGTTGGGCGGCGCAGCGTAAACAGAGCCATCCAGGGCGCTTTTCAGCACCTTGTAGCTTTTCTCCCCTGACTCGAACGAAAGATCATCGCAGAAGACGATAAAACGGTAAGGCTGATCCCCGATGATACTGAAGATGTCGGGCAGGCTGGGCAGATCGTCCTTATCCACCTGGATGATGCGCAGCCCCTCTTCGGCATAACGATTGAGAAGCGCCCGCACCAGGGATGACTTCCCGGTTCCGCGCGACCCCCACAGCAGGGTGTTGTTGGCGGGATATCCACGCAGAAACTGCAACGTATTGTCCTCCACCACCTGTTTCTGCGCATCTATGCCGAGCAGCTCATCCAGACCGATGTCATCCACGGCCTGCATGGGCTCGAGGTAGCCGGCAAAAGAATGGCGGCGCCAGTTGGCGGCAAAACAGTTCTGCCAGTCGATGGGCGCCACCGGTCGCGGCAGGATCTGCTCAACGGAGGTCAGCACCCGCCGCAACTGCTCAACCAGTTCATAATCGAGATTCATAGCAATCACCTTCTGAGTAACTTAACCCTGG
>NPID01007360.1_pt2 | contig 23658 bp, 20 predicted proteins | sample 8637491 | NCBI WGS metagenome assembly NPID01 (sample SAMN07420843, study PRJNA396082) | bioreactor metagenome | isolation source: sample BA6 brine-fed electro-methanogenic bioreactor BA | place: Japan: Kochi | collected 2016-06-14 | reverse complement strand
GCGGTGCGTTCGCAGGCGGAAAGAATGAGTTTCTGCATATTCGCACGGCTTCCGCCCGTCCATTCCTGGTCGTATGTTTTCAGCTGTCTTGTTGAACTCCCGTCTTCATGGGGCGCCCATGTTTCGAAGAAAAATACCCTGGCTCCGTGTTCTTCGGCTGCAAGGGAGAGGATCTTCGCGTTCTTCCGGAAACTCTCATATCCGGTAAGNNGGTTCATCACTTTTACCCTGAATGACGACAGCCGTATAGGCATTTGAGCCGATCATGGCGAGGGTCTCGGAGTACTCCGGAGAAGCATGGTGAACCAGTCCGACACCCGGAGCGGCACTCTCATCAACCGCAAGCCGGATTCCCGCTGCATCTGCACATATGTTCCGGACCTGTTCATGCAGATCGTTGTAGTAGGTAAGGCTGTTTCCGATAAGGAGAAACCGGTATTCCGTTTCCTCATCACGCAAAGATGCCCCGTTCTGACTGCAGCCGGACATGCCGGACAGAAAACAGAGCACGGAAAAAAATATCACCGACTTTTTTAACTTTTTCATGGCCATTCCTCCCCGCTTTAAGCGTAAAGATCGAATAAGCCCCAAAATGGTCTGCTGTGTGCTGAGTTATCAGGAGAATGTTACGGGCCGCTTAAGGGCTGTGACAACAGGTTAACTATGTACCCGCCGGAAGGATCTGTCAATATTGTCATTACAGGTACGGTTACGGGCGTATTGTGGTTACCATTACGAGCCTTAAGAAACTCTTCGGGAAGGTCTCCTGGATGTTGACAATGTCACTGTATATAAATATATTTATATAGATAAATAACAGGAGCTATATATATGAAAAAAATACTTATCGTTGGCGGTGTTGCCGCCGGTGCAACTGCCGCGGCACGGGCCCGCCGGCTTGACGGATCAGCGGAGATTACCCTTCTGGAGGCGGGGCCCGATGTTTCTTTTGCGAACTGCGGACTTCCCTACTATATAGGCGGCGATATCGAAAACCGTTCTTCCATCATCCTTGCCAGCCCGGGAACCTTTCATGATCAGTACCGGGTTCAGGTTCACACCAATACGGAAGCAGTGTCGGTAGACAGGGAAGCCAGAATGGTACGGGCCAGGAACAGCGAAAGCGGTGCGGAGACAAGCTATCCTTACGATGCGCTGATCCTTGCCCAGGGCGGCAAGCCTCTTGTTCCGCCTCTTCCCGGGGTGGAGAAGGATCATGTGTTCAAGCTCTGGACCCTGGAAGACATGGACCGCATAGACACGTTTCTCCGTGAGCGGGAGCCGCGCCATGCGGTGGTTGTCGGCGGCGGGTTTATCGGACTGGAGATGGTTGAAGCCCTGGTTAAGCGGGGATTGAAGGTCCATCTTGTCGAGATGGCTCCCCAGGTGATGCCGAACATGGAGGGGGAGTTTGCCGGATTCCTCACGAAGGAGCTTCAGGATTACGGGGTGGACCTCCACCTTGGGACCTCCCTGACGTCGATAGAGGAGGGGAGTGTTACCCTGAGCGACAGCACCAGGCTGGAAGCGGATTTTGTGCTGCTTTCCGTGGGTGTGCGGCCGACTCTGGACCTTGCCAAAGAAGCAGGCTTGTCCATTGGGCCTTCCGGGGGACTTCAGGTTGATGATCACCTCAGGACCAGTGACGCGAACATCTTCGCCGCAGGAGATATGGCAGAGATCAGTCACCGTCTTCTGGGAAAAACAGTACGGATTCCCCTGGCGGGACCGGCGAACCGGCAGGGGCGGATCGCCGCGGAAAATGCCCTCGGCGGCGACAAGATCTATCGCGGTGTCCTGGGTACCTCGGTCGTAAAACTTTTTGAAGCCGTTGCCGGTACAACGGGGCTCAGCCTGAACGCAGCGCGGGAAGCGGGATTCGATGCTGACGCCGTGGTGGTTCACAAAACGAGTCACACCGCCTACTACCCGGGGGCGGAGAAGGTGAGCCTGATGCTTGTCTTTGAACGTGCCACCGGGAAAATTCTCGGTGCCCAGGCCGCAGGACGGGTTGGAGTAGACAAACGGATCGATGTGATTGCAACGGCTATTGCCGGCGGTCTGACCGTGGAGGATCTGCAGGAACTTGACCTTGCCTATGCACCTCCCTTCAACAGCCCCAACGGACCGGTCAATATGGCCGCCTTTACCGCGGAGAACCACCGCAGCGGACAGAGCCCTGCGGTGCTCGCACGGGACCTGGAAGATTTTATCATTGAGCACGAGCCGGTCGCCGTCGACTTGCGGGATCCTATCTCCTTCGGCCGCGCCCGTCTGGAAGGAAGCAGCAACCTGAGCCAGAACATCCTTCGTGACAGTACCTGGCAGATCCCGCAGGACCGGACGGTACTGGTAATAAGCGATGACGGTCAGAAGGGACACGTGGCAGTGAGGATGCTGAAGGAAGCGGGGCTGGAGAAGGTTTATAACCTGAGCGGCGGATTCATCTCCCTGGAACGCCACGCCCGCGCAATCGGCTATCGGCAGCTTCAGGTCGGACTGCATCCTGTGGAACCCAGATCCCTGGAGGAGACCTCCGGAACCGGCAGCAGTTCTGACGGGAATGAGACAGACGGGGAAGAGGAAATTGCCGCCGATGGTCCGGTAATTGTAGATGTAAGAACGGCCGCTGAGTTCCGTATGGGAGCCGTTCCCGGAGCTGTGAGCATTCCGCTCGATGAGCTGCAGCAGCGTGCATCGGAACTGGGAGATACCGGCAGGGAGATAACGCTTTACTGTGCTTCAGGCGCCCGTTCAGCCTATGGGCAGCGTCTTCTGCAGCAGATGGGGTATTCCAGGGTCTACAACGGGGGAGGACTGCACGACATGATGGCCAGGACTCTTTAGGAACGGGATTTCGAGGTGGAGCCTGCCAAAGTACCGGAGAGGATAATCTCCGGTGCAAGAATTATGAGAAGTCCGAAGGTCTTCCCCGGTATCCATAGGGAGCATATCACGGCGAATCCAATCAACTCAGGTTCCGTCATAATTCCGGCGGAAAAACGGCTGTCTTGTTGAGTACACCCATTTTGCACATTGAACCCTCTTGAACAGAAATATATTGCATTTCTGTTGAAATGCAATATAATGATATTTCATGAAAGTGCTAAATAATAATAGTAATTCACGTCTTGTAAGGAAAGATCAGGATAAAAACAGATGAGAAATGGTTTTTCGGGATCGGTAACCATGTTTCATGGGCTAAAGCTTCCGGAAAGGGGATATCCTGTCGGGTACGCGGCCTTGATCGGTACCTATGAACTTGCTGTCCCGTTTCCCTATATCCTCTGCGCAATAGGTGAGCGCCACAGAATGATTGAACAGGACGGTTGGCGCATCTTCACTCCACGTCATGCCCCTCAGGCAGATCTGGAAGGGCACCTGGTGTTTGCTCTGAAATATGAGGGCGTTGATCTTGCCGTGCTGAACAGGCTGTTTGCGAAGATCTCGCCAGAAGAGATAGAGGGAATAGTCCGGCGCACTCCAACCGGCAGTTATGCCAGGAGAATCTGGTTTTTCTACGAGTGGCTTACGGGGGAGAAACTGGATCTTCCTGACATGGAGGTAGGCACCTATATTCCCGCGCTAGATCCTAAAATGCAATGGACTATCAAAGGGGAGCATCATAGAAGAGAGCGGGTCATCAACAACCTGCCGGGAACACAGGCATTTTGTCCCCTTGTATTCCGTACACCTGGTATCGAAAATCTTATCGATATGGATCTGAAAAAAAAAGCCCGTGAAGTGATTGACCGGGCCTCAAGGGATCTGCTGTCCCGGGCTGCTGCTTTTCTCCTGCTGAAGGATTCAAGAGCCAGCCACACTATAGAAGGAGAATCACCACCCCAAAACCGGATTGAGCGATGGGGAAGAGTTCTGGCGGAAGCGGGAAAATACCCTTTGTCCTGTGAAGAATTGCTGAGGCTTCAGAAGATCCTTATCGGCGACCGACGGTTTGTAAGTCCGGGCTTCCGGAAAAAGGGAGGGTTTGTCGGTGAGCATGATCGCGATACGGGAGTTCCTATCCCTGAGCATATCAGTGCCCGTTCTGACGATGTGATCCCCCTCGTTCAAGGCCTTGTTGAATATGTGAACCGAACTGAAGGACTCATCGATCCGCTTATTGCGGCGGCATCCGCGGCCTTTGGTTTTGTCTATATTCATCCCTTTTTCGATGGGAATGGACGAATCCACCGATACCTTTTTCACCATGTTCTGGCCGGGGCAGGATATAATCCCCCCGGGCTGATCTTTCCAATCTCTGCCGTAATTCTGGACAGAATCGATGAGTACAGCACTGTCCTTCGAGGATACTCAGAGAAACTTTTGCACCTGATTGAATGGGAGCCAACGGATGATAACAATCTGAGGGTTCTGAACCGCACGGACGACTACTACCGTTTTTTTGACGCCACTCCCCATGCGGAGTTTCTTTTCTCCTGTGTTCTGCAGACCATAGAAAAGGACTTGCCGGACGAAACAGCCTTTCTGAAGAACTACGGCCGATTCAAAGAAGGGGTGGATTTCCTGGTGGATATGCCCTCACATACCATTAACCTTTTGTTCCGGTTTCTCCGGCAAGGTGATGGAGCATTATCGAAAAGGGCCAGGAATGGAGAGTTCGCGGCTTTGAGTGAGGAAGAAGTGGAGCAGGTGGAAAAATTATACCGGGAACTGTTCGCAAATAGTTGAGAGCATTCAGATAGCGGCCTTACTCAATCAACCTGGCGGGACGCAAGATACCTGCCTGGAAAGTGATGTAAAGCTCCAGAAAGGGTGTTAAAAGAAGACCAGGCCTGGTCAGCACTATTGGAATTTAGTATAAAATTTAACTATTAATTATAAGTATGAGGTCAAACCGCTGTAAGTATGGGAAGTTGAACAGTACCTTTCTTGTGTACATGAAAATATTCCGTCTTTCCATTCTGCTTGCAGTAACCGGCTTGATGCTGACCTGCGGTAATCCCGAACCCGTCAGGATCGGATATGTCGCGGCAATAACCGGCCGTCTTTCTCAACTCGGCATCGATGGTCGAAACGGGGTCGAGATGGCGGTGCAGGAGCGCAATGATAACGGCGGAGTGAACGGTCGAAGGGTTGAGCTTGTTGTGCGGGACGACGAGAGTAATCCGGAAGTCGGCATTGCTGTGCTCAACGAGCTGACACGGGATGCTGCGATAGATGCGGTAATCGGCCCGCTGACCAGTAACATGGTTCCCGCAGTCCGGAGTGTGGATGACGCGGGGGTGCTGATATTCAGTCCGATAATGAGTTCCGGCCGGTTAAGCGGGCTGGACGATCATTTTATACGTGCGAACCTTACTATAGAACTGCAGGCCGGTATTCTTGCGGAGAAAATGATTCGGGACGGAATCAGGCAGACTTCAGTCGTTCTGGACCTCTCAAACCCGCAATACACCGAAGAGCTGGCATCACATTTTAAAAAAATGTTTGAGAGCCGAAGCGGTCTGGTGACAATGGACTATCCCTTTAATTCGGCTGCCGACCCCGACTTTGTGAAAATTGCCGATGTGATTGCCGGGGATCGGGCGCCGGCGGTCCTCTTCGTCACAAGCGGAATCGATGCGGGAGTGCTTGCCCAGCAGCTGTGGAAACGGAATGTGGAGAAAGCATTATATGCTGCTGAATGGGCAAAGACTTCCGACATAATTTCGATCGGAGGGCGGGCAGTTGATGGGATGGTAATTGCAACCCAATTTCTTCCGGCTACCCCCCCCTTCAGAGTACGGGCGATTCAGCCGGCGCTACCAGGCACTGTATGGTGCCCCTCCGAGTTTCGTAGGGCAGTATTCATACGAGACCGCCGTAATTCTTCTGGATGCAATCGAAAAAGCAGGCAGCACGGATCCGGATGATTTGAAACGCCATATTGCGGGGCATACTCATGAAGGCCTTGTTGAGGAAATTACCATAGATGCCTATGGAGAAGCAAAGCGTACTCCGGCCTTCGCCAGGATTGAGAATGGACGGTTCATAATTGAGAAAAGTGATGCTGAATAAAAACAGGCGGACCATCCTCGACTGGACAATCACCAATTTTGTGATGGCAATTTTCTTTGTAACGGCAACCCTCTCAGGCATCTTTCTGGCGGTGGCGGTAAGCCATGTACAGAGTATGGCCGATGAACAGAATCGAATCCTGCTTAACGCGGTGCTGGACCGCACCGAGAGCTTTCTGGAACAGACCACGAGCGGAATGCGGGAACTCGGAGATGCTTTGTTTGAGCTTTCTGCCAATGACGATGATACCCTGGCCCGGATTATCGACGGTGTCCGTATCGGATCGATCAATCTCCGATCGATCGATGTAATAGGTTCTGACGCACGGATTCAGTACAGTTCACCATACAATGCCACCGCTATCGGAAACGACGTTTCCGGACGAGAAGCCTATCAACGTGTTGTTGCCGAAGGTACTTCGTCCTGGTCACGGGTCTTCTATGCGGACTTTCTCGATGATGTAGTTGTCACCTTCTATGTGCCTGCAGGGCGCTATGTACTTGCAGGAAATCTTTCGCTGAAGCGGCTCTGGAATTCAATGGAAAAGATCGATGTTGCGGACGAGACCCGTCTCAGCATCATTGATTCAAATGGAGCATACATCTATAACTCGGATCTGGGAAAAGTTGAGCGCCGCATGTTCGCCTCTGACCGGAACACGCTGATGGATGCGGTGGAAAACGGTGTCCGTCTTGTCCGGCATACCGATCAGGGAGAAGAGGTCCGGACCGAGGTGGCCGCCATATCGGGTACCAAATGGATCGTTGCCGTCCACCAGGATCTGACAGACCAGAGCAGGGCCCGGAGAAAACTGATAGCGGCAGCGCTGTTTGTCATGGTGGTCACCATGCTTGCAGGAGTGGTACATATCCGCCGCATTGCCCGCCGCAAGCTGGAACCCTTCTCGCAGCTGCAGTCGATTGCACTTCGTGTGGCCGACGGAGAGTATGATGTCGAGTATCCTCAGTCCCGATTTGTCGAGATTACAAGTCTGTCGGAAAGTTTCCGTTCAATGGTGGCCGGAATAACCCGGCGGGAAATGAGTCTGCGGGATGCCAGGGATGAAGCTGAACAGGCCAGCCGGATAAAAAGCGAACTGCTTGCGAACGTGAGTCACGAGTTCCGAACATCGCTCAACGGTATTTTGGGAATGGCCTCTCTCCTTTCGAAAACAGGACTGGATGAATCGCAATCCGAATACCTGCAGGCTCAGCTGCGGGCAGCACATGTGTTAAAGCGGCTGGTAGATGACCTCCTGATGGTTTCCGGGGATCAGCCGGCAGTACCGTCTCCGCCCTCTGAAACAGATCTGCACAAAGCGGTCAATTCCTTCGAAACAGCTCTGAACCATGAAGAGGCGAAAGTGAACTTCACCTGGATCAACGAAATTCCTCCCGGTACGCTGGCTAAAGCAGACCAGGAACAACTTGGTCAGATTGTATATAACCTTGTCTCAAACGCACAGAAGTATACCCATGAGGGGGTAATAAAGGTCCGCTGGAACCTCCTGACCGAACCTGATCAGCAGAGCGTGCTGCAGCTGATTGTGAGTGACACCGGTATCGGCATTCCGCCGGAAGATCGGGAGCGTGTTTTTGAGAGTTTTGTACAAATCGATCCCACCCACACAAAAATCAGACGCGGCCTTGGACTGGGCCTGGCAATAGTAAGACGATCGTGCCATCAGGCAGGCGGCACGGTATCGATTTCCGACAACACGGAAGAGGGAAGGGGAACCGTAATCACCGTTCGTATTCTGGTGGAGCTGGTACCGGATGCATCTGCGACGATACTGATTGTGGAAGATGAGGTATTAAACCGCCTGTATCTTTCAACACTGCTGAAGCAGAAAGGCTATGCCGTATCCGAATACAAATCGGGAGTTCCGCTGATAGATGAGCCCTCCTTTCCGGAGGGCGACATAATTCTTATGGATATCGGCTTACCCCGCATCTCCGGAGCGGAGGTGACCAGAAAACTCAGAAAACGGGGAGTGACCATTCCGATTATCGCACTTACCGCATATTCCAGTCAGCGCGACGTGGACGGCTACCGCGAGGCAGGGATGAGCGGATTCGTGCCCAAACCAATAACAGAAAGCATCCTCTTCCGGGTCATCCGTAAAGCCCTGTCCGGTGATGAGTGGACCGTCTGACAGGTTTCACAGTAAAGTTACCAGGGTACCTCACCTGCGGAACAGCAGCCTTAAGCAGTTTTGCTGATGTTATATCATATTATTACGGTATACAATCTCTTTAACAACTGATATATTGTATATAAAGGCGTTTATAGACTTATTAACTGTAATATTGGATGGAATAATGAATAATATCGTAAGCGTCCGGGTTGCAAACCACCGAAATCCGGTATCTGTACCGATTACCTCCGGCGATAAACCCGGGATCAGCCCCGATTTTGAGGAGAAATGGCAGGAACTGGTGGATGTAGCCGCACGGATAATCGGGGTACCTGCCGGGCTTATCATGCGCCTTATGGAGCAGGAAATTGAGATATTCAGATCCAGCCGCACCGATAAAAACCCTTATACACCCGGGGAAAAAGCTGAATTGGGAACCGGCCTCTATTGTGAAACGGTTGTCGGTAAAAGGGAACAGCTTCTGGTTCCGTATGCCTTAAGTGATGAGCTGTGGAAAGACAATCCGGATATACAACTGAACATGGTCTCCTACTACGGAGTACCTATACGATGGCCCGACGGAGAGGTCTTCGGAACATTCTGCGTACTGGACGACAAGGAGAATCATTATAATAAAGATCAAAAGACCCTGATCTCGAAGTTTGCCGAACTGGTGGAACGGGATCTGGATATTCTTCAACGGCGTGAACAGACCCTGAGTACCCTGGCCTTCAGGGAAACCCAGATCAGGGAGATCCGTCACAGGATGAAGAATCAGCTGAATATGCTTATCAGTTACATTGACCTTCACCGCTTGACCGGAGAGAGTGATTCCTCAAACCTTGCCGGGGATATACAGAATCGTATAAAGACGTTGTACAAGCTGCATGAGACCCTCGCGAGGACCGAGATAGACCTTACGGTGTCACTGCCGCAGCAGCTGAAAGAGCTTGCCGATGAAATCCTTTCGGGCTGTTCCTTTGATATCCAGGCGGATGTAGGCGGTTCGGAAATATACCTGGACGAGGACCTGCTGGTACCTGTCAGTATGATAATAAATGAGCTTATAACCAATTCGATTAAGCATGCCTTTAATGATGTGATACATCCCCGAATTGCAATTGAATGCGCCGAAGATGAGCATGCCGTATCTATTTTATACAAGGATAATGGTAATTCGTCCCAACCCGATGAGAAGCTCAGGGAAGGGCTTGGGAGTCTGATCATCAAGGGAATAGCCTCGCAGCTCTCCGCCGCAACCGAAAAAAGTTTCGAAAAGGGATTCCACTTTATGCTTACAATCCCGAAGAAAAGTTGAGCGCACGGGAGTTCCCGTAAGCATGCTTTTATACGCATGATCGTTAACTGACGCTTATTGCTCCAGGATAAATTTTCAAGTAGAGTAGCAATATGTTCCCCTCCATAAAGAAACGCTTTATCCTGGTACATGGACTTATGCTCTTTATCCCCATAGTTTTAATGGGTGTTCTTATCACCGTATTCGTATGGGAAGAGACAGAACAGCGCGTCCAGCAGCAGCAGCTTGCTGTCCTGAACTCCATCAAAACCCAGGGCATCGACAGCCACACCCGGGCAATGGAGAGTACTCTGACTGCTCTCGCTAAAGAGAATGAGCTGTGGCGTCTGTTTGATGATAAGGATGTAAAAAAACGAATCCGGGAGCAGTGGATGCTGGTCCAGGAGATCTTTCCTAAAAGGGCCTGGGTCTATTATGGCAGCCGGAACAACGATATTTTTGTTGTTCCTTCATGGGAAAAACCTTCCGACTATGATCTGAGACAGCGGCCGTGGTATACTGCGGCAAAGGATGCCGGCGAACTTACATGGATTGAGCCCTATGAGGAATATGTTGTTCGGGAAATGGTTTTTACCGCTTCAATACCCGTTACAGATAATGAAGGCGGATTCGCCGGGGTTCTGGCGATAGATACCTTTCTTCATGAGTTCTTTGAGGAGATGCGTACACAAGCTCTAAAGCAGTCTTCCGAGCTGATGGTCCTCACCCGTGAAGGCTCAGTGATATCGCTTAGCTCAGAAGAAACCGCTTTGGAGCGATTCAGGGAAAAGCAAAAATGGAAGAATTTTATCCGCACCCATGCTGATAGCGGATACATTCAATTTGATCAGTCAACTTACTATGCAGCATATAAAGAGCTTGCACCCCTTCCGTTATATCTGGTCAGTCTTACCCCGCGAAAAGCCATCTTATCTGAAACTATTCCTCTTCTCAGTGTTATTATCGCTTTCACTATCGTTGTCCTTCTCGTGACCGGTGCGGGGAGTATCATTATTGCCCGCTATGTTATTCAGAATATCCAGAATCTGAACCACTACATGTACTCCATCACCCAGGGATCCCTCACCACCAGAATCTGCGTTTCCGGCAGAGATGAGTTTTTTACCTTGAATACCTATATGAATAGCATGGTGAAAACACTTGCCGAGCAAATAGAAAGTCACCGCCATACCAATGAAGAACTGGCCAGACAAAACCAGCAGCTTGATCAATTGGTCAATATTGACGGCCTGACTCAAATTACGAACAAAAATCATTTCTTTGAAATCTTCAGGTATGAATGGACCCGTAATCAAAGAGAACAGAATTATCTGTCTCTCCTGTTTATTGATATTGATTTTTTCAAACAGTACAACGATCTCTACGGCCACCAATCGGGAGATGAGTGCCTTCGAAAATTCGGAGCGATACTGGAAGAGGTAACCCGGCGTCCGGCGGACCTTGCGGCACGATACGGAGGCGAAGAGTTTGTGGTGCTTCTGCCCAACACTCCACTTCAAGGCGCAAGAGAGATCGGAACAACAATACAGCAGAAACTCGAGCGTTCAGCCATTGACCATAAGCGGTCAGAGATAAGTCCTTACCTGACATGCAGCATGGGGATTGTATCGGCTGTCCCGGACATCTCCTGTTCGAGTGATGATTTTCTGACAGCCGCTGATACTGCGATGTATGAAGCAAAAAAGCGGGGCAGGAACAGGATTGTCGTAAGCACGTTTCCGGCTGCGGGGTATCTTTAACCATATAAAGGGGAACGCGGGTGCTCAAGTCATCTGACAGTCTCATCCAGCTGTACATCCTGTTGCCCGGTAATCCTCGAAGACGTCCTGAAGCAGCCGAAAGACCCGGCTTTCCAGCTTTTTTATAGACAAGCGAAGATACCTGGTTTACCATCAGACAGCATCGCTTTACCGGGAACCCCGATGCTAGCTTTAGGAGAGCAGTTGAGAGGGAGCGGAGTTGCTGAAAAAATGCATGTTATTAATCAGGAATCTGCTCAAGTCTGAACTGACAGTTCCTCTCTTCTATGTGAAGTTAAAACTGAGAACTATCGGAATCAAGTCTCCTTTGTCTGACCATAAAACCCGAAATGGGGATCAAATATCAGATGGAAATCTGGATCGATTCCGCTGCTTATTATTATGATACGAAACCAGAGGGAAGAAGACCAGCAGCTGCTTTTGCTCAATGGCCGGGAGATCCGGAGGGTCCGGGAGAAACGTGGGTACAGCCGTGAAAAAATGGCCGAGCTCTGCGGACTCCATGTCAACACCATCGGCGGCATCGAAAGGGGAGAACGGGACGTTTCCTCCTTAAGTCAGACCTGGATTTTTGCCGCTCTCGGTTGCCGGGCCATACGTGTTCATCCCCATTACGATCAGATTCTCCTTGAAGATGTCCCTGATTATATCTGCAGGGATGTTCTGGTCATGAAACAACCAAGTATTGTGGCGATGGTGGGAGATTTTATCCGGGAAAACAGGCTATACCGAAACATGGATCTATCAGTTACCGCTGAAAAGGCGGGGATTCACACCAACACCCTCTGGAATATCGAGAAAGGACTGGTCATTGCCACCGGTGCAAACCTTCACCATATATATCTTGCTCTGGGAATAGAAGAGATTAACGCCTCACCCCGGGGTATGTTCAACGGCGCTCCGGAACCATCACAATAGGCGGTGTGGTACCGCTCCTGAAAGCATGTAAGTATTCCTGTAGATATTATCAAAACTGATGAAAACAGGAGACAACATGAAAAGAGTGAACTGGTCCCGGGCCGCCGGGATGCTTCTGGTGCTGATTCTGATATCGGGCTGTGAAGTCCCTGGCCTTCCCGATCAAGGAACAGATGATGACGGGCCTCTCTCGGCGGATATCACTTCTGCCACCATTCTGGAAAAAGGGGTTTACACCCTGAAAAACAGTGTGTATGTGGAGGCGGAACTCACAATACCACCGGGAACAAGCCTGAGATTTGGAGACGGCGTCTGGCTGGATGTGACAACTTCGGGAGGACTGGGAAAGATCACCGCTCTGGGAACCGCCGAGGAGCCTATCATCTTTACCTCAAGCCGCAGCACAACTTCCGCAGGAGACTGGCAGGGAATCTTTGTGCACAACAATGGTTCGCGGTTTGAGTATTGTGAGTTCCGGTATGCCGATACGGCCCTGACAGTGTCGGGAAATTCGGTAAGCGTATCGCACTGTACCTTTGCCTCCAACATGACCGGCGTCAGGGCACATGAGACCACCTCCGGCTTTGTCTTGTCAGGCAATGCATTTACCGCCAATAAGGATCCCCTGCTCTTCAATGCCTCTTTCGATCTGGATAATTCCAACACCTTCAGCGGCAACATCAACCAGAGGATAGAGTTCAACGGTGCCGACATTACCACCGCCCGGACCTGGGAAGAAACCGAGGTGCCCATCTTTGCAGCCAGTTCATTTTACGTGGAGGCGCCCCTGACCCTTACCCCCGGGCTTACCCTGGCCATGGGAAGCGATGTCTGGATTGATGTGACTGAGAATACCACCGGAGCTATTCTGGCGATCGGAACGGATACAGCAGCCATCACCTTTACCTCCATCACCTCCACACCGGTGGCGGGAGATTGGCAGGGAATTTACCTGAACAAGAACGGATGCCAGTTCCAGTACTGCGTGTTTGAATACGCCGATACCGCCCTGACAACCAACAGTTATACTTGGGAGGATCTCGGCAACAATATTTTCAGATATAATAATTTCGACACCGATTGATGATCATCTTAACCGTCCGGAGCAATGCCCCTGGACGGTTACGTTTTTGCCGCTCCCTGGGTTTGCAATATCGCTTCGCGAATTGCTGGACCACTGCGTCGCTCTCGCGGTGTTGCCTACGGCAAACCGCTGCCGCTCCCTGGGCTTGCAATGTCGCTTCGCGAATTGCTGGGTCGGAGGCGGGACTTGCCCGGGCGCTTTCGTTTTGAGAAACCTTCGGCTTGCGGATGTTTCACATCTGCCGGGACAAGTTCAAGTCCCGCTGAGCTGTGAAATTTGCTATTTATTTGCAATAGAAGATATTATCTGCCGGAGACGGGACTTGAACCCGTACAGCCGTTTCGGGCCGGGGATTTTAAGCTGGTTTTCGACATGCTTTTTTGTTCTCCAACGTTTATTTTGGTGACTATATAAGGAAGTAATTCAAGTAGTATGTTTATGCAGGATTATCTATGTTGACAGTTGTTTATGGATAATTGGTGCCACTTTAGTGCCAATTTCGGCTGGTCGGTACCGTCAGACGAGAGGCAGGTCAGGAAAATCGTCTCAAAAGTTGTGATCTATTATAATGCACAGAGAATAAACCAAGGAATTGGTAAGGAGATCCCCGATGTTGAAATCACTGAGAGTTCCGGAAACATAAAGAAGTTACCAGTATTGTCTGGGCTTCATCACCATTATTATAGATAGAGTACCTGATGATGAAAAAAACCAATCCACGGGGTTCGATATTCCCAAAAGGATGGGTGTGGGCACAAACAATTACACAGGCATGACACGGTATGGACGCGATCGAGGACTAAGTGTATTTTATTATTAAAGGTCTTTAACATTAGTGTAGAAATCCATAATACGACTATCTTTTTCCAGCTTTTCCTCTCCTGAAGATCCAGGGTGGTTCATACACCAGCTAATAATTTAATTGCCAAAGCTTGAAAATCCATCTCATTCTGTTGTTCTATGGTTTTTTGCCAGGAGATAGGGATGCTGGAGAGGCCGGAGTAAGCTCCGCAAATAGCTCCGGTAATGGCTCCATTGGTGTCTGCATCATCGCCAATGTTAATTACCGTAATCAGTCCTTCTTTGAATCTAAAGCCTGCAGCGTATGCTACTCCCAGCGAAAGGGGAATAGATTCATAACTTTTCATGCTAGCCCCGATATGAGCATAGAGTTCATATGCTATCTCTTCCAATGACTTGTTTGACCTATCCACAAGCTGTTTTACTAACTTGAGACGAGTACTGATTTTCGGAGCTGGTATATCGGCGCCTTCTTCTTCTCCGACAATTGCAGCTTTAATAGCAGTATTCATAATTTCTTCCTGAGTGCTGTTTCCTTCAATGGCCAATGATACTGCAGCAGCTACTGCTGCAGCAGATGCCAGTCCACACACACTTCCATGCGAAACTCGGGCCTGATTGATGGCTTGTCTGCAAGCTTCATCCGGATCACCATGGTAGTATATACCGATGGGAGCCACCCTCATGGCAGCACCGTTGGTATCTCCCTTCTTCCCAATCTCCTTATAATCCCCGGTATGTATAATCGATTCAAGGAACCGTCTGGTACTCGGACCGATGACCGTACTGTTCAGCATATCATGTTCAATTGCCCAGGACTTCATTTTCTCAACAAATAGCTTTTCATCGAATCCGCGTGATTCAATGAGCGTCTCTGCCAGGATCAATGTCTCTTCTGTGTCATCGGTAATCTCAGCCTTGTGAAGAGAACCATGAGCAACCTGTTCGTGAGATGGGCTTAGGAAATCAGTGATTCGTCCGTAATTTCTCTTTACCTGTTCCGGTGACATGAAAGATGCTGGCATACCCATGGCATCTCCAATTGCTGAACCAAACAGACATCCTGCAGCTCTATCGATCATAAACGTAACTCCCGTGTATGTTCCTCAATTTTTCTAATTTCTTTCAGATTAAAGAGGGTATGCGGTCCCTGAACCGTTGTCATAAAAGAAGCGGCTGCAACAGCAGTTTTCAGAGATGCCGAAAGCGTTTTCTTTTTCAGCAACTCTGACATGAGAGCTCCTACAAAACAATCTCCCGCACCCGTAGTATCAATCGTTTTGACATCATAGGGGAAACAGGAGTAGATCTCTTTACCCTGTTTTGCTGTGATGTTTCCCTTGCCCCTCTTTTGTATAATTAATGGAATACTGTTGATATCAAAACCTTGCAGCAGCTCATATTCCTGCTCATTCGGGGTGATGGCATAGCATAAACTTAATAACTGCTGTAGTAAATCTCGGTCCAGCTTACTGATGAGTACTCCCGGGTCTAAAAAAATTGGAATATCACAGGTACTGAGGTAATTCAGAATAGTTACTGCCTGCTTATGTTCCAGAAGAAAATAACCGGTAAGGTAGATCGAAGAAAAGTTGACATCCTGCGGAATCATCTGCTCATCAAAGAGATACTCAACTCCCTTCATGGTAAAAAAGGTTCGTTCAGCAGCTGGATCGACCATCGTAATGCAGTATCCCGCATTCCCTTTGTCGGTCATGTGAATCGCATCAGTAGACAGATGCAGCTGCTGCATATATTGGATAATCTCGGCATCATCTTCTCTTCCAATCATACCCACAACATAGGGATTCATACCGAAGGATTTCATGGTGACCGCAGTATTCAGAGCACAGCCTGCAGGGATGATTTTCTCCGATGTAATCAGCGTATCAGAGCCGGGGGCAGGGTAGGTGTCTATTGTGAGGATCTTATCGTAGATCACACCGCCGAGCAGCAGGATGTTGTGCATGAATATGTCTCCTATAATACCAGCGTATGCTCACCAGGCCATGAAAGGTAGACCTGCTCACCCAGGGAAAAAGAAGCGGATGAGAAGAGATTGTTCTGTTGCTGCACCTTGACCTGACCGAAATCGGTGGTGATTCGGTAGATCGACTGATCCCCGGCATAGGTAATGAATTCAACTTTACCGGCTATTGAGGTGTCTGTCTTCTCATTCCGTATCTGGATCTTTTCCGGTCTGACCGTAATTGTATGTTCCCTTCCGGTTTTAATCGCTTGTTTCGATGCGAAAAAGAAGTACTGCTGTCCCTGCTTGAGGCAAAAGGTGTCATCCTTGTTCTTGCTGACTATTCCTTTAAAGAAGTTGGCCTGACCCAGGAAATCGGCTACAAAGGTGTCAGCGGGGTTTTCATATACATGTGACGGACTGTCCAGCTGGATAATCGCTCCGTCTCTCATCACCGCAATCTGGTCAGAGAGGGTTAACGCCTCTTCCTGATCATGGGTAACAAAGATGGTAGTGATCCCCACCTCTTTCTGAATCTGGCGCAGTTCCACCTGCATATCGACCCTGAGCTTTTTATCCAGTGCTGAAAGACTTTCATCGAGCAGTAGCAAATCAGGCTTTATCACCAGTGCCCTGGCCAGGGCAACCCGCTGCTGCTGGCCACCTGAAAGCTGTTTCGGTTTTCGTTTTTCATATCCCTGCAGCTGCACCATCTCTACTGCTTCGGCCACTTTCTTCCGTATTTCCTCGTTACTCATATTGCGTTGCTGCAGTCCGTAAGCCACATTTTCATTAACACTCATATGGGGAAAAAGCGCATAGGACTGAAAAACCATTCCAATATTTCTTTTATGGACGGGCACGGGGTTGAGTAGTTGATTCTGTAGAGTGATTGAACCGGCATCCGGCTCAATGAAACCAGCTATCAGGCGAAGCGTTGTGGTTTTCCCGCATCCCGAAGGGCCCAGCAGTGAAAGGAATGACCCCTGTTCAACAGAGAAGTTGATATGATCAAGAACGGTGATCCCGTCGTATACTTTCGTCAGATCATTGATCTCAAGAAATGCCATAGTCTATTGCTCCTTGTCAGTAGTAAAGAGTGCCTTAAGTGAAGATCTCATCAGCAGGGCTATCAGCGTTACTGAGATAATCGATGCGAGCAGTATAATGGTTGCAACCGCATTCATCTCCGGGGTGAAACCGAATTTAATAGAAGTATAGATCTCAATCGGCAGGGTGGTTGTTCCTGTCGGAATAAGAAAATATGAGATGACAAAGTTATCAAATGAGATCATGAAAGAGAGGAACCCTCCGGAAAGCATCGCAGGCAGCAGCATCGGAAGTGTGACCCGATAGAACGTTGTTAAGTCGTTTGCCCCAAGGCTTCTTGAAGCTTCTTCGACCTCATCTCCCATATCCTGCACCCTGGCCAGGATTACCAGTGCTGAATAGGGTAAGGAGATGATCACATGGCCAATAATCAGAAAGAAAAAGTTGCGGTCCAACCCCACCATACGGAGCAACAAAAGCAGTGACAGCCCCATGATCAGCCATGGCATCGTAAGGGGCAACATGATAAGGGAGTTATAGAAAGCTTTCTTCTGTTTTCCAACCAGTTTCAGACCCAAGGCAAAGGCCGTCGAGAGCAGAACACAGATCAGGGCGGCTATAAGGCCAATCCAGAGGCTGTTCAGCGTTGCCCTGATAATCGTATCGTTGTGCACCAACGCCTTATACCATTTCGTAGTGAATACGATGGGCAGTGCATTATACTGGGAAGTATTGAAGGACATTACCATCAACACTACGATAGGAGTATAGAGGAAGAGCATAAGCAACAGGCTGTAGCTCCAGCCGAATACTTGTTTTCCCTTCATATTCTGCTCCCCCTGCTGTTACGTAGTGCCGAGAGAATGCCCATGGAGGCGAGAACCATCAGCAGCAGCAGGAATGCGATAGCTGATCCGAAGTTCCATCCGTATATTTCAAAAAACTGATCCTCTATGACCGTCCCAATGACCGATCCCTGCGTACCGCCGAGGATGCGCGGTTCAACAAAACTACCGAGACAGGGGACAAATACCAAAATGGCGCCAGCTATAACCCCTGTCTCGGTCAGGGGAAATATGATTTTTCGGAAAGTTTCGAAGCTGTTGGCTCCAAGGTTCCTTGAAGCTTCCAGAATTGAGTCATCAATCTTATCCATACTCATATAGATCGTTACAATCATATAGGGACAGAAGATATGAGTCAGGCCGATGACCACTGCCGTCTGGGTAAAAAGGATCCCAAGACCGTCAGGACCAATCAGATTCAGGTTCTGCAGGAGCATATCAAGGATGCCGCCGTCTCGCAGGAGATTCATCCAGGAATAGGCTCTGATCAGTTGGGATGACCAGAAGGGAAGGATGATCAGCAGCAGCAGCAGATTCTTTCCCTTGCGAATGATCTTTGCCAGGATGAAAGCCATCGGGTAGGCGATAAGCAGACTCACTGCAGTAACGGTCAAACTGAGCCGTACTGTCTTCCAAGTAAGTTTCAGGTAGAAGGATTTACCGAAAAACCGTAAATAGTTCTCAAGCGTCCATAAACCGAGTCCGTCATCACTGCGGAAGCTGTAGATCAGCATAATAAACAGGGGGACAACCGCAAATCCGATGAGAATAAAAACTGTAGGTGAAAGCAGCATGATGCGCTTTTTCTTCATAGTTAATCATACCTTTATGGTATCACCGGTCTGTACGTTGGAGTGCAGACCGGTTTAATAATTCAATTGTTTCTACTCTCGTTACTGGGCCTTAACTTCCTGCCACAGTTCATTCCAGTTCTTTTTGGTCTCACCGTCGCGGTAAGCCATAAAATAGAGCTTATTGATGGCATCCTCACCCAGATTGTTATCTTTAACGAACTGAGGGTCGAGGTCATCGGCAACAGCCTTGTTGACCGGAGCTGGACCTCCGCTGGTGACCCAGGCTTTCTGAAACTCATACCCGATCATGTAGTCGATGAATTTGTACGCCATATCCTCATTTGGTGCATCTTTAACCACGGCCCAGTTATCAACCCATCCGATGGCGCCCTCTTTCGGGATAACATACTCAATAGGTTCGCCATTGAGCTTCATGGCAGCAGCCTGCCCGCTCCACATCATACCGACAGCAATCTGCTTATTGGCGAAAAGCTTCGAAAACTCATCACCGGTTTTCCAGTAAGTTCTGTTGAGCGGTTTCTGTTCAATGAGTTTTTCCTTGATGGCATTCATGTTCGAAGGATGGTTAGGATCTTGGCCGAGAGCGATAGCTGCAGCCATGACCGCATCATTGTAGTCATCCCTAAAAGAGATTTTTCCGGTATACTGCGAATCCCACAGAACATCGATGGAATTTATCGGTTCAGTGATCATCTCAGTATTATAGGCAATTGATGTCGAACCCCAGACCCACGGAACAGCATAGAGCGTCCCATCCTTAATGTTCTCATCTAAGTTCTTGAACTTATCAAAGAGGGAATCAAAGCTTTCAAGTCTGTCAGTGTCAATAGGCTGAATTAAATCCTCCTCAATTGCCATAGGGAGAATGGAGGCATTCGGCAGCACAACATCAAACTCACCGATCCCACCGGTTCTCAGTTTTGTCAGCAGTTCTTCTTCGGAGGCCATGTAGACATGCACAATCTTACAGTCGTACTCTGCTGCAAAGTGATCGAGGACCTCCTGACTGTCAGAACCGTAATCCTTCCAATTCACGACTGTCAACACATTTTCACTCTCTTCAGGAGTTCCACCAGCATACAGGGTTGCTGTACACAGTACTGCGATCAGCAGTAAACCAATCATTTTCTTACTCATCATATTGCTCTCCTTTTATGATTTTTCAATCACTACGGATTGATCGTTGTCATCATCTTAAATTCAAGTTTCGGACTGTAAATAACCGACACTCTCTCTACAAGTCTGCTCTTTTCAGAAAAAACTTCTCCGGATACCTGAAGCAGGGGAGGTATATGTTCCAACATAAACAGATCACGTTCAATCTGACCGGGATTAACTGCATGGACTGACATCTCGATTCGCCGGGGATGCCGATGATAGACCCTCCGCATAGTCGAGTACAGGGAGTTCTGACTGAAATCATAATTCTCAATACCCGGGAAAAGCTCCAAAGGGATATAAGAGGTATCAATGGTAAGATATTTTACAGCATTTACCTCCTTGACCCCCCTTGCTCTGACCAGTTTTAACATATCATTGTCAATCTCATGTTCCAGAACTCTGGTTACCGGTATTTTCCCGAGAGCAAGAATGTAGTCGGTAAAACCATTGAAGTTCCAGATGCTGTAGTTTAGCTCATTAATTGATACAAAGGATCCTTTACCATGTTCTGTTCTGATCAGACCTCCTTTCACCAATTCCGAGATTGCTCTGCGAGCCGTCTGTCTGGTGATCTGGTAGGTGAGTGAAAGCTGAGTCTCAGATGGCAGTATTTCTCCGGTACTGTATGTTCCGTCCTTGATTCGCTCAGTAATAATATCTTTGAGCTGTATGTAGAGAGGAATCCCACTATTCTTATTCAGACGACCACTCATGTGTACAAGTGTAACATTGATTTTGCTGTTGTCAAGTTGATGTTTTAATCTTGTTGAACAGGGAAGGGACCACCGAGAGTAAATCTGTTTTGAGAGTCTGCTCCTGGATGAAGATGAATATCGTTTCCCCATATCCTGGGAACCATTACTTTTCTCTTTTTGACTTGCTTTGTTGACCTGCCGGCAGTGTAGGTGCCGTCGGTTTTGAGGTACCTGACATAGAAGAACTTTCGTCCGGAGCGTTTGTAAATTTGGAACGGTTTTTTTGTTGGCATGCTGCCTCCCCTCACCACGGGTCCAGTTGTCTGGTGCCACTTAGGTGCCATTTGGAGATTTTTTGAAGCAACACGCCCGTTGTCGGGTAGTGTAATGTGTTTACAATCCCTTACTACGTAAAGAATCGCTTTGCCGCTTCGTCGCTCTCGCGGTGTTGCCTTCGGCAAACCGCTGCCGCTCCTTGGGCTTGCAATGTCGCTTCGCGAATTGCTGGGTCGGAGACGGGACTTGACCGTGCGCTTTCGCTTTGCGAAAGCTTCGGCTTGCGGATGCTGCGCATCCGCCGGGACAAGTTCAAGTCCCGTCCAAGAAAAAAAGAGCTGCCCCACTTGCGTGAGCCAGCTCTTTTTCTGCCGCTTCGTCGCTCTCGCGGTGTTACCTTCGGCAAACCGCTGCCGCTCCTTGGGCTTGCAATGTCGCTTCGCGAATTGCTTTGCCGGAGACGGGACTTGACCGTGCGCTTTCGCTTTGCGAAAGCTTCGGCTTGCGGATGTTTCACATCCGCCGGGACAAGTTCAAGTCCCGTCAAGAAAAAAAGAGCTGTCCCACTTGCGTGAGCCAGCTCTTTTTACCGGAGACGGGACTTGAACCCGTACAGCCGTTTCGGGCCGGGGGATTTTAAGTCCCCTGTGTCTACCAATTTCACCACTCCGGCGTGGGGTAAATAGTACCGTCGGCGGTGGGGATGGTCAATCCCTTTCTTGAGGTGATCAGGCGTAGAGGAGGCGTCCTTTTGGTTCGGGGATGGTTCTGCCGAGAGCGCGCGCGGTTTCTATCCATTCCTCAATTATGCATTTGGCGTTTAATACAGCCTGTTCGTAGGTCTCTCCGTCTGCCATGCAGCCGGGAAGCTCAGGGACTTCCACGATAAAAGAGTTGTCCTCGTCACTCCAGTAAATGATCAGCCCATATTTGATCTGCATTTGTTTCCCCCAAACGATACTTTACCAGAATATTTCGAATCTGTTTGACCTGGTAAGCTTTGGCATTATTCCCGGACGGTTGAATATTCACTATCTCCAGGATATTAGCCTTCGTGAAGATATGATGGCTGCCTTTAATCCGCTCTCTAAAACCTGATGAAACAAGAAGCTTGCACAGCTCATCAAAGCCGATATTACTGTCGGATCTTCCAGATATAATCTTTTGAAACAATTATTCAAGCCCCTTGCTGTAAGGTCAAATAGATGGAAGAGCCTTATCCTGCGGCTTTTTTGATGTCAGGCCGAAGATTTGATGGTAAGGTGAGGCATGATTGATACACACTTCCATTCGCTGGTTATGAAACAGAAAGGCCTCGACCCGGGGGAGCTGCTTGCCTCGGCTTTCGGTGCGGGGCTGCGGGCGGCGATTGATATTGGGACGAGGGCGGATGATCTTGCCGGGCGGCTTGCACTGGTGAGGGCTTTTCCGATGGTCTTTATGGCTGCGGGGGTGTATCCCTCCTATTCGGGAGAGGATGATCTTCCGGCACTGGTGGAGCAGCTTGAGGGGGAGATCCGCAGCTGCGGGCGGCCGCTTGTGGGGATAGGTGAGTGCGGGATTGATCTGCACTGGGATTATGCGCCTGCGGCGAGGCAGCAGGAGCTTCTGCATCTGCAGATTGAGCTGGCGAACCGTCTGGGGCTGCCGGTGATTATCCACAACCGGGAGGCGGACGGTGAGGTGCTGGAGGTGCTGAGGCGGAGTCCGCCGGAGGCGGGGGGAGTGATGCACTGTTACTCTTCCGGGGCCGATGTGCTGAGCGGCTTTCTGGATGCGGGGATGTACGTATCGTTTGCGGGAAATCTTACGTACAAAAATGCGCGTGATATTCAGGAGGCGGCGCTGCGGGTGATTTTCTTTTTGAACATGTAGCGGTCGACGGGAAGGAGCCATATGGGGGTTGTCTGCATGAGGGCGGTGACGATGCCGACGGGGGCCAGGGAGAGGGCATAGAGGGAAAGGAACATGCCGAGAACGGGTCCGATGATGGCGCCGGAGGCTATGAGCCGGAGGGAGGTGCGGTCCTTCATTTTTCTGAAGTCGGCGATAAAGGAGCCGCGGACGGCGGTGTAAAGGACCAGCCCGATGAGGCCTGCGCTTATGCGGATAAGGTTGCCGCTGACGGGATGGAGGCCGGTAACCAGGCCTGCCTTTGCAAAGAGCATGGCGACGGCCTGGGTGAAGGCGCCTCCGAGGGCAAAGAGGGCGCCGATGCGTTTTGCCGAATGTTCGGCGCTTTTTACGCCGCGGCTGCGCACGCCTTCTTCCATGATGACCCAGATGACTCCTCCCACGGTGGCGAGAATTCCGCTTATCTGGATGGGGGTAAGGTTCTCCCCCAGAAAGATCCAGGAGAGGATGGCTCCGAAGATGGGTGAGAGGGTCATGATGACCATGGTTTCCCGGGGGCCGGCGTCCACGAATGCTTTGAAGATAAAAATGTCGGCTATGAAGAAGCCGAGGAAGCCCGAGAGGCCGACCATGAGGTATACATAAAAAGAGAGTCCCATGGGAAAGAAGGTGCCCGTAAACATGAGATGAAGCAGGATCATGGCCGGGAGGGCTATCCAGATGCGGATGTGGGTTACGGTCCGGGAGCTGACCCTTTTGCCTGCGCGGGCGTAGACTATTGAATTGTGCGCCCAGCAGCCGGCGGTGAGCAGGGCGCATAACTGACCAATTATCATGTACATGCCGCACACTATGACAGATTCGGAAACCTATATCAATCGATATCGGTTTGCAGCCGCAATTCCAAATGTGGATTAAAGAATGCTTTCTTACCCATGGCAGAAAAAATAATAC
>NPID01003586.1_pt1 | contig 23704 bp, 20 predicted proteins | sample 8637491 | NCBI WGS metagenome assembly NPID01 (sample SAMN07420843, study PRJNA396082) | bioreactor metagenome | isolation source: sample BA6 brine-fed electro-methanogenic bioreactor BA | place: Japan: Kochi | collected 2016-06-14 | reverse complement strand
ACAATAGTTTTGAGTTTTAAGTATGGGGGTTTGGGTTGATCGTATTCCATTTACCATGCACCTATAAAACACTTTCCCGGCCCATTAACTTTGAATGAGCTTGCTAAGTATTTCCAGTTCTTCCATTCTGTTCCCGGGAATTATCAAATGATGATTCCCCAGCGGGTTTGACTTCAGTTCACGGATCACCTCTTCCTCGAATTCAATATGCAGTTGCGTGCGGCAGGCATTTTTCTCATACATGCCATCCACAACATTCCCATGGGCATGGAAAGTCTTGTCAAGGGTATTGTTGATCCGGAACACCGTTGCCTCAGGAATATTGAATCGTCCGCTCACCGCGGTGCCTTTACCGGTTTCAAAATGAGTGTTGATATGGTACTCGGAGAGAATGTTCGTAGGTGCGGTACAATGGGCAAAGAGCACTTCGTTGCCTTTGATGGAAGCAACATTCGCCATCCATGGAAGTTCACCGGTGACCTCTTTCAGCAGCATCATTCCGAGTATGCTGCAGAGGTCGCCCTCGCATCCTGCCGGAATGCCCAGGTCATTGAGAAAAGAAAGCCCCAGGCAGGCGGTCACATCATTTTCCTGTACCAGCGAAAAGCATTCCACCGTGATGGCATCCAGGCTGTGTTTGTCGATCAGGTTTTTCAGTAGGGCATTCACTTTTGCCGCATCCAGGGTGTTGAAGTGTTTCCCGGTGGCGAATTGATCAAGGAATTCCTTTCCGGGGGAAAAATCCCTGAAATCCCCGGCATCCTTCCAGGGAATCTTTATGAGTTCGATACCCAGTTTCTTGCGCATGAGGTCTGCATCCACATCAGAAGCCACCAGCCAGTCGGATACTTCACCGACCAGGCCAAGTTTTTTCCCATTCAGCTTGTTTAGCCCCCTCATCACCTGGAGGTAAACCAGCAAACTTTGATGGTCGGCAGCATCGTCGAGGTTGAGCAGAACATTTTTACAGCCATGCTGATTGCTGTAGGCTTTCACTTCCATGGCCGAAGCAAAGGCATTGGTCTTACCATTGGATACTAATACCTGAAATTTGCCAGTATCAAGATGGGTGATAGCCTCTGCCTCCGACCCACCTGTAAGAAACAACAACAATTGTGGTTTATCGCATAATTCCACTTCGATGCCAAGGCGCAGCCTGAGGTTTTGAATAGCATCTGTATGGTTACGCTCCGGAGCTCCTTTGTAGGCAAAGCTTTTAACTTTAAGTGACATGATCATTACTTTTCCACAATTAAAACATTTACTTCGCTGATCGTACTGAAACTTATCCCATCATCACTATCGGCAGTGATTGTATGTTGCCCCGGAGCAACAGTATCGGTATACCAGGTATAAGCGTATGGTGCACTATTATCGCTGTGCATAAGCACATTGTCGATGAAAAACCGCACTTTTTTTATACTTCCATCGGTATCAGATGCCACCGCGGTTATTGTCACGGTATCTCCCCGGAATACCAGTGCGGCATTTTCCGGAAAAGTTATCTGACATGTTGGATCCACATTTGTTACGATCTCTTCAAGATCTTTTGAGCACGACAAAGTACTGATCAGTAGAATAAATAGTCCTGTGATCATGGGGCCCGATCGACGTTTAATTTTTTGCATAGGTAGATAAATTGCATGCTAACTGCCAATAAAGGTATAAAAAACATATCATTGATCAAATATGAAATCACGGCACATAATTTGTGCAATAACAGGTAATTCCGTACCTTTGCAAATGAAAAGCTTCAAAATCTGAAATCGTTTGAACTTTGGAATTTCACTGGACTTTGGAATTTAAACTTTGGAATTTCACTGGACTTTGGATTTTGAAATTTGGAATTTGAAGTTTATATCAGGGGCTGCTTTGGTTTTGACAGCAAGACGAGTGGACCTGTAAGCATGCCGGGCAATGTGGACAGACCCGTAAAAACTTTTCACACACTTTTAATTGGCGAAAATAACTTCGCACTCGCAGCCTAATCGAAGCATAGTAGATTGGCTTAATCTCCGGCCAGGCCGGGGACGAGACGTTCCGCAGATGGAGATGCCTGATTCCGGTCTGATCACGGGGCGCAAGATAACTTCAGGCTGGTTCGGAGGAGGTCCCGGCTTCCGGATGAGATAAAGGGAATAAGGTTTGGCTTGGGTGCCTGTTCCCGGGCCACTCCCGACAATCAATAACCGGCTAAGCATGTAGAAAGCACGTCTGTTCCTTGTTTGGACGAGGGTTCGACTCCCTCCAGCTCCACTGGAAAGATTTTACGTTACCACACAAACCCCTTTTAATCTTGATTATCAGGGGTTTTTCTTTTTTACATTTTCACAAATACACTCAAAATCTCGTCATTCTGGTTACCAAATCGGATACCAATGGGTATTTTTTGTAAATTGGTAACCTGAATCTCTGTAAAGAACAGATATACAATATAAAACAAGAATTGAAATTTTTAATTTCTATTCTGAATATTGTTATTTTTTCTACTAAAAAGGTACCATGGATAGAGCAAGTTCACTTGGCATATTGTTTTATGTCCGCAAGGATAAGGCACGAAATGATGAAACCGTGCCCATATTTCTAAGAATATCAGTTGATGGCAAAAGAGCCGAAATATCTACAAGAAGGCATATTCATCCTGACAACTGGATTGAAACCGGACAGAAAGCTAAGGGTTATAGCGAAGACGCCAGGACCATTAATGAAGCATTGGATAACTGGAAAAAGCGAGTCCTGAAAGCAAGAGATACTTTAATCGATAAAGATGAGGAGGTCTCTGCAGAAACCATAAAAGCAATGCTTGATGGCAAGTATAAGAACCAGCATACTCTAATGGAAGCCTTTGACAAGTATTTAGAATACATCCGGTCACTTGTTGGGAAAGAATATGCCCCGGCTACTATTAAAAGGTACGAGACTACTAAAGGGCACCTGGGAAAGTTCCTGAAATACAAGTTTGATCTTTCGGATATCAGGCTTAGTAAGCTTGATCACAACTTTGCCCGTGATCTGGAATTGTATTTCAGGAATAAGAGAAATTGCAATCATAACACTACTGCAAAATATATTAAGAACCTGAAAGCTGTCGTAAATGATGCTTTAAGATCTGGCTGGTTGGATCGAGATCCCTTTATCAATTACAAGATAAAGTTGGAGGAGGTAGAGCGGGAAAGGATTACACAGGAAGAATTGGATGCCATCGAGAATCTTGACCTTAAAGTGAAGAGGTTGGATTTAGTACGGGACCTGTTTGTGTTTTCCTGTTATACTGGTTTGGCCTATGTCGATCTTGCTAAGCTAACTGAATGCGATCTTGAAATCGGTATTGACGGAAATACCTGGATTGTAATAAACAGACAGAAAACTAAAACACAGGCAAAGATTCCTATTCTACCACCGGCCGAGAAAATCATCAACAAATACAAGGATTATTCGAATGATGTCAAAAAAGGTCGTCTCCTACCTGTGTTGTCGAATCAAAAATTAAATTCCTATCTCAAAGAGATCTCTGATAAGGCAGAGATCAACAAAAATATTACGTTCCACCTGGCCCGACATACTTTTGCCACCACAGTTACTTTAGCAAATGATGTCCCAATCGAAACAGTCATGAAGATGCTTGCGCATAAAGACATTCGTACGACTCAAATTTATGCAAAAGTTGTTGATCGAAAAGTCAGTAACGACATGACAGATCTAACAAAGAAATTAGTAAAGAAAAGTAATAAATCTAAAAAGAAGAAAAATGGATAATCCAGCAGTTCAACAGCTTCTTGATGTTCTGAATGATGTCAATCTTAAAGGTGATATACATATCGATTTTTTTCTTGAAGAGGCTCGAAATACCGGGGACTTCTTTAGTGAGAAATTAGGACATATTGAATTCTCGGGTGAAATCCCTGGAGAAGGGTATCAAGCGTGGCATCTCACATATGCCGACTTCTTCAACCAAAAAATATCGAATTTAATTGAGATGATCTTCGATTCATATGATCAGAAGGATATACAGGATTTAAACAAAGTTGAGTTTTACACGTCATACATTAAAGTCGTACATACGCTGCAATATCATAATTCTACATTACAAACAAAACTCAATAGCAAGCATTATTCGGAAGAGCAAATTCTAATTGCGAAACATCTTGTTCAATCAATCCAAAATCTCTTAAAATATATTGTTGATAGCATATCTTTAATTGAAAAGTTTAAAAATATTGATGAAATTGAAGAAGTTAGAAATGATTTAAAAGACTACAATCCCAAGATCAAGCTTAACTTGTCAGTTCCTGAAATTGCTTCCCTTCTAAGAGTTGCATATGAAACTAATATAGTTGATCATAATCTTCCAAAAACTAAAATATTTGAAGGTATTTCAGAAGCGTTCCTTTCAATAGATGAAAGTTCGCAATGTTCACCTAATACAATAAGGAATTTTTTCTATAGTTTCATACGAAATAAAAAAGTTGACACTGACATAGTAGCTGATATTCAAGCAATACTACAAAAGATGCAATTCTATATTGGCCAAAAAATGTAATTTATTAAATGCTTGATATTTTGGCACTTAGAAAGGGGTTACAGAACCCTTTATAACCCCCATTTTCCTTCATTTTAACTAAATATTTGTGGTCCAAACATACACAAAATGGACCGCAATGAATTATTGACATACAGACACCTTAATGACTTTGAAGACCGGCTCTTCAATAGATTGATTAACCACTATAATAATCAGTCGAAGCCGAAAAAGTTCATCCGCACCAAAGAGCTTAAAGAGCGTCTTGGTGGCGTCTCCGATTCATTGGTTACCAAACTCCGGATCAAGGGTCTCTTGCCTTACACAAAATTTGGCGGGATGTACCTGTACGATTGGGAGAAGATCCAGAAAACCATATTGGATAATCAAATTAATAAAAGAGGAGGTATAAAATGAAACGCTTACCCAAGTATAAACGCAAAAACGGCTTCGACTATAATTTGGTATTAAGAGGTAGGAGATCGTGCATTTACGAGCAAAGGGTTTCCGAAAAAACAAAAAGATATGAGGTGTTTCTGATCAAGATCAAACCTGAATCTGTATTAAATGACAAGTTGATACCGGAAAGAGAAATCTTCCCACATGATGAGGCCTTCGGATATTGGGCATGGTGTTGTATGGCACTGAAAGATGCTTTTGAGATGTTTAGAAAACTCGAAAACAATGAGGCAAAAGCGTATGATTGATTATGTTAAATTAAGGCCTCTGGTTCAAATAGGATTATCTCTCAAAAATTCATCATATCTTAAATTCAAAAAAGTATTCAATGAATATACAGGAGATTCAAGCAAGAAATCATGGGCAGAATATAACAAAATAAAATTCACTGTCTACGACAATGGGAAAACGCAAATTGATGGAAGTATACACTACTACGCAAATAGAGGAAATCACAATTATGATGATTTCACTTATTCAAGAATGGCAGAAACAATTCATGATATTGAAAACAGGTTTGAACTAAACGCTTCAAGATTGAAAATTGTTAACCTGGAATTCGGCGTAAATATTTGCCCTCCCATTGAAACCCAGGATGTCCTGAAAGGGATGCTAATGCATAAAAGGCACCGGTTTAAATCAATGTACATTCATAATGCTAATGCCGATTACATACAAGCACCGCATGATCAATTCTATGTGAAAGCATATAATAAGGCCCTTCAATATAAGCTCAATGAACAGATATTCAGATTCGAAATCAAACTGGTTAGAAGCAAGATGATTAACAAATATGGAATATTCAACCTTATTGATTTGCTCAATAAACAAAAACTTGAAATACTCAGTCAACGATTAATTGAAGTATGGAACCAAGTGCTATTTAGTGATCCTACTCTTGAACGTTTTCAACTTTCCGATAAAAAATGGCAACAAGTCCTGCAATGGCAGAACCCGATATACTGGAATGAATTAGACCAATATTGTAAGACAAAAGATAAAAATAAGTTTGAAAGAGAAATGAAATCATTCAGAGATCTAATCCAACTACAATCCTGTAGAATACAAGATCAGATTTCTAAAATGATTGAAGATAAAATATCTTATCTTATGAATCATTAAAATGGGGATAATTCACACTATAAGGTTTGCAAGAATCCTCCCTACAAATTTTACGAATAAATTGTTGTGACAACAATTATAAAAAAAATAAAAAAGATGGAACTGCCAGATAAGATTAAAGATATTTTAGAAACCGGTATTGTTTCCGATTTATTCAAAGCCCAACGGTCCTTATACGTGCACCGAATAATTGGTAAACATTCAAAGGATATTAATAATGCCATGAGATATCAGAGAGAAATATTTGTTTTACTTCAAAACCTCACTTTTTCTGATATGACCCTTGCATTAACAAAGCTCTATGACAAACCAAACAAACATTATCCAAATCGATGCATTTTAGCATTAATTAAAGTATTAAAAGAATATGCCGAGGACTCTCCAACAATAATCCTAGATCATCAGCTTATCGAAACAATAGGATTACATGGATTACCAGATTTTCTTATTAATGACATTAAAATAAAAGATTATTCAGGATTTACACAGCATTATGCATTGCACCTTGAATCAATGTATAATCATCCTGACCTTCAGCAAAAGATAGAGGAGTTAAAATCAGTAAGGGACAAACATATAGCTCATAACGAAGCTACAACCGTCCAACATAGGGCACAATACAAGACCTTTGAAGATTTGATATCGTTCTGCCAACCTATTGTTTCGGTTGTCGGTTTAGCTTACTTCTCTAAAGTTTACTCATTGAATGAAAAATATGTTTTACAGGATGCTGCAGAAAGCTTAAGTTATAGTATCCTACAATTGCTTATTGACCTTGGCATCATTGAAGACCGAGATTCGTTTTAATTAATAAACCATTTAATGTCTCCCTGCATATTATCCTATTTTGATATCAGGACCATGGCGGAGGCATTTTAATAAAAAATGCCATAGGGGGTTTAGGCTATCTACATTTTTGTAAATTTACAAGACGAATACAGAAAATAATTGGCGTTAGCTGTTTTTTTGCCTTAGAAATCTGGCAATTTCAAATGACCGCAAGAAAACAAGTGATACGCCCTGCGCATAGCGTGGGGCTTAACTTGTTTGCGGTCAAGGTTCGCCAGAACCCCTAAGGCAGACGGTTAGCTTCGCGCTTTTTTATTATGATATGGATAGGTTTAATGAGATTAGGTCAGCATTTCAATACCAGGTATCCGAAGATGAGATCCTCGACATTGTCTTAATAGTCGAAAGGATCAGAGACACAGTTATTGAAACACCTCCTACTGATAAAATCTTGTATGATATAGTCTCTTTGTTTCTATTAGTAAAAAATAATCGCTTGTTTTATGAAAATCCATTGGATGAAAAACAGATTAGTGATGCCATAGAGTTGCATTGGCGTCAAGAAGAAATTTTTGCTAAAAAAGATATAAAAAGACTTCTTCCAATAGTAGTTGATGGAATGCTCGAAATATTGAATTCACAAGAAAATTCACCCTCCTTTCAGACTTCCTATGAAACAGATTTTGAAAATATGGATAAAAAAGCTTTGATCAAACGCTTTTCGTATGGTCTAGGCAGTTGGGGAGGTACAGCAAAAACAGTCTGCGATAACTATGTGAAGGAATTGAGAATATCTCCAAGCCTAACAAAAAAAAGTGTTTTTAAGAGAATTATCTGGTTTTACAAGCGGTCAAATGAATTTGGTTTACATAGCAGCTGGGATATTGGCTCCAAGACTGTTGATATTATCATAAGCTTATCGGATGATTCTCTCTTATTATTCACATTCATTATTTGCCTTATAAATCATTATGATCCAGATCTCAAGCTTATTCCCTTTTATGAATTAGTTTTCTGGGATCCCGTCAACCGCGAAGTAACATTGCAAATTATTTATGACAACGTTATATCTACCTGCCCTGATGAAATTGATAGATCTTTTGACGAATATGAAAATGATATCAAGGAGTGCTTAGAAGCCGGAGATTTTAGTTTTATTTTTGATAGATTTAAACACTAAGTACGAGCATAATATCCAATCATTATTGTTTTCTGAAATTTATAAAGACAAATGCTCGTGTAGATCAAATTTTTAGCAATTCCTGAATAGATTCGCGACAAAATGATTTAATTAACACAAAGCGATATGACCGAACAAAAAAGATACAGAAGAAGGAAAAACTACAACAAGACCTATCCTGATGTCTTTGTTGAAATCATAGATTATGACGCCACCAGCAAATCAAAATACAATCCGTTAGGGTCCCTGATGGGAAGCTTACCAGATGGGGAATATAAAAGGATTACATTTTACACTGGCATAAGAAAGAAGATTGAAAACGGTGGTTACTGGCATAAAATCAATCTTAAGGGAGCCTATTATGTCGAACTCGACAAGTATACGCCAGAAACAGTAATTGATCTATCAAACGAATTTCATGCTGAGGTTTATAAGATAGTCATCCTCGGCAGGATCAGAATGTCGGAAGTTCCCCGCGAGATAATCCCAGGAGCAATTGTGCTATATTTAGAAGAAGAAGCTCCTGAAATGGTCCCGGTCCTCGAAATGCTTGGGGAAGAAGGAAAACCCTGGTCAAACAAAGATATCATCATTACCCATTTGGAGGCGGAACTACCTTATGACGAAACAGAGCGTTTGCTTAACATTCAGGTGAAGAAAAACAAGATGCAAGAATAATCCGAACAACGAGTAGCTTTAGAAATACCTGAATATTGTTTCTCGGTTTTTTTCCTACCTTTAACCTTCAATATCGAATACTAACTTAGTACATTATAAATAGTCCCATCAAGAGGAATTATTTCCATTTATTAGAAATGAGATTATATGAAAAGGGAGTTAGAAAATCTAAAAGAATATCTTTTAAGTAAAAGTAATGAGGATGCAAAGCGTCCGCTTATTTATCCTTTTTTTAAGAAATTATTCAGCAAGAACTTTAAAATTGAATCGGATGTTGGGAATGCTGATGGTTATGTTCCTGGTAAATTAATTGTTGAAACTAAAACAGCTCACGATGATTGGTTGAGGGGATTATACCAGGCTTTGCATTACAATAAACTTGGGATTAGTGCACCCTATATCTGTATAATTGCACATAAATTCTTAGGTATTTGGAAAATTAATGAATTACCCAAAGAAGTACTTAAACTTGCTGATGATTCAGATTCCCAAAAGAGTCCAAGTGAAACTGGAAAAATTAATGCCAATAAGACAAAACCATCCGTAAGAAGTCAAATACCGAAGGCAAGCCATTTTCTTTTATCAAAAGGAGAATTTGATGGGATCTTCTCCAAGGATATAGATGTTGAAATAGCAGCGTTCTTAAACACCCTAAAGAACCTTGATGAAGCCCGAGTTCCTATCCGACTCGGGAATTTCATCACTTATATTGAGAGACTGAATCAATTTTTTGATAGGCCTTTAGATGCTATTCATTGTTTTTATGCAATAGTTGGCTATTGGAGTGTAAATAGTATTGTTAGCAGGCAAGGAGACACTCAGAGAGTTACTGTTTTAGATCCCAATCGAGGAGAGAACAGTGAACAGATTGAGCTTGATTCTTATAATTTTGATGGCTTTAAGAAATTTGTTGAAACACATTACATATTTACAAACGAAGGGTCTGGAATCACTTATGATAATTATTTCAGCCGTTTTGATGAAGTGATCAGTCGCCTTGATCCTGACTATGCAAAACAACATGGTATCTTTTTTACTGATCACAACTTGAGCAAGTTTGCTATGTGGTTTGTGCATGAGCGATTTGAGAAGAATCTAAGTGATAAGTTTATAGTGTTTGACCCTGCAGGTGGCTCAGGTAACCTAATCACATCTCTGGATTGGCGTGGATATATGAAGCATAAGATTGTCTCAGAATTGCAACCAGACTTGCTGAAAGTGATTGAGCGGAGGATGCGTGTACACGAGAAGCATATTGGTAATTACACCATTATTCCCAAGACCGTTAATAATAAAGGACTGAACTTTTTAGACAAGAGCGGGGAGGTTTATTTGGCGGAACTCGATAAAGTACTGGATGAGAAAGGACTGAGGATTGACAAACCCCTGGCTTTTCTATTGAATCCACCATATAAGAATACTGACGAAAATGTCGCAGCAAGAGAACAAGTTGAAGCAGAATATATCATAGATGAAACCATATTGGAATTAACAGGAAAAGATGCAGGAAAGGAACGTTATTTGGCTTTTTTAGGACAAATTCTTAATATGGCAAAGAGTCAGCATATTAAATATGGGTTCAATCCAATACTAATGATATTTACTCCCACATCTTGGTTAATTCCTCGACCTACATATGTACCATTCAAAACAGAATTTGATATGCATTTCCGGTTTGAGAATGGATTTATCATTACAAGCAATGAGTTCTTCGCTTTGAAAGGTAAATGGCCTTTGGCATTTACGATATGGACATATAATTGGAATGAAGAAGGAAATAATAATAAATCAAAGTTATGGGACTTTACTCATCTGAAACGTGAGGACTTGGCTGCAATCAATTGGAGCGCACGCATTAGAGTAATTGACAAGAACATTAAAGATTTAATCCGTGGTGCCAAGGCAGTAAATTTTGAAGGCAAGAAACGAACCATTAAAAAATGGGCGAAGCAGAAGATGTTTGACTTCAAACGTAGCCCGTCCAAAAAGGAAATAGAATCTGGAGAAATATACGGGGGCCTACCATTTGTTGATCCCAGAAGAAATAATATTAAAACCTATGGAATAAGTAATTCAAGTTTTATCGGTTTTATGGATGACGGTACTCCTGTTCGTGTGAAACAAAAGGAAAAAGACAAAAGGTTTACTGGTGGTGAATCAGTTGATAGAATTTGGTTCAGATTAGACAATGATATGAAAAGTATAAATAAAACTCGCTGTCTAAATGGACCAACGGACAAGTATAGTTATTGTGCTTTTAATTTAGATACTGCACAAAGATTTTTTGTATGGTTTGGAATATCAAAGGCTATAGGGGGAAAATACCCACTTTGGGCAAATCAACTTGATATTTGGAAACCAAATATAACAACAACACAAGCAAATTATTTTTACTCACTCTGTTTTTCCTTTGGATTAGCAGAGAACCGTTGTATCGTTACAAGGTTCGAAGGGAATAATCCTGTAGACGGTGTTCCTGAGGTTCTTGTGGATAACCCTATGAGCACTAACAATCCTGACAGCTTTTGGAACTTGGTTCTGGATGAGAATATAGTGGAGACACCCAATATTGCCTTGGACTTAACTGAGGCTATTAAGGAATTATATAGTTATTGGGCTAAGAAGTATTGCATGAAAGGTATTATTTGGCGAGTAGGTTTAAAGGAGGAGCCTTATTTTAAATATTTCAATTATGATGATTTCCTAACCCCTAACAGCGGTTTAGTCCAGATAAGAAAGTATGCTGAGATAAATAAAAACGCTGACTTACTGGAGTATTTTGAGGATATAAGTAAGAAAACAAAATCGGTGCGAGAAGAGATATATAGACTGCTTGTTGAGGAGTTTAAATATTTTGAATAGTTTCAATGAGTATAGGGAATATCAAATATATAATGAAGGAAAAATTTACAGATATTATAAACACTTTTAATCAAAATCAGGAGTCAGTAAAACAATTGATGAATTTTGATCAATTCATTTTGGATTTGTGTATTCTACACTTGGAAGCACTTGATAAAAAGTTAAGAAGTAATAATGAAATAAAAATTACAAATAAAGTATTTCTCCCTTCGAATACTATTAGAGCATTAAAAGGAATTAGAAAGAATAATTCCATGAGCATTCATTATGAGAGTATATATAATCAATCTCTGGTGCTATCTATATCATATTTTACTTCAACATTACAAATAATTTTTCGCGAATCGATTAATTATGCCTGCTGTTGTTGCCCCGAGTTGCTTTCAGCGAAAAATGATGATATTAAAATTACGTTTAATGAACTAAAGAAATATCAATTTGACTTATCTGATAATCTCGGAGATTTAATAATAAAAAAGAAGGGTATAAGCTTTCAAGATATGAAAAGCACAGTGAGAACATTTAAGGACTTTCTCAATGTCAATTGTGAAAGGGATATGCATATGAACAACATAATATTTGCACAAGCCTCACGCCATTCAATCGTTCATTCATTGGGGAAAATAGATGATGCTTTTTTGTCTCAAATCAAGAATGCAACTCCAAGAGATATCAAAGCAACTCACAGAATCGAAGATCCTCTGAAGTTTACGATAGATGAAATTAATGTCATTCTTACGAGTATGCAGACATTTATTTCAAGGCTTGTTGACAAGATTTGTGATAAGATTGAATCATAAAGTATATTAAACATTTCGCATAACAATCTAATTTTTGATTTATAATGATCCAACATCAAGAAAAAATCACATCAAGAGATTGGAAGTTTTGTGCTGTTGTTGATTTAGGAATTCAAAATATAAAAGAAGAGCAGCATATTGATTTCAATGAACATTTCATTAGAATATTTAAACCAAAAGATAAGGCCGTTCATGGTTTTTTTGTAGCAGAAGTTTACTCTTTAAAGCCAAAATACAATGATAATATAACCGCCTTTCATAACTCGATTGAAATCCTAAACAAGGTTTTGGATCGTATATCAATAGCTACTTTTAGATATTGTAAAATTATTTCTTCCATTGGCATAACTCAATTCAAAGCAGAAAGAAATAAACCATTTAAAATGCTTCTAACAACTGATGTAATTACACACCCCCCAAAAAAGGTTTTCGATGCTCAAGAGTATTCGGAACTGTTTCAGGATATTCGTGAACAGGAATTAAATGATAGTATAAGCGAATTTAGTCTTGGAATAAATTCCTCCTCAATATACCTTAAGTTCTCTCACTTCTACAATTGTATTGAAAGAGTAGCACAACTTTTCACAACAGAAAATGTAAAATATAAATGTAAATCTTGTGGTGAATCAAATGAAACACCTATAAAAGCTACTGGTAATAAAATGAAAGACCTATTTAAGATAAAGGGTTATAATACCAAAGAATTCAAAAAATGCAGATCCATTAGAGGAAAAATTGCTCATGGTTCAGGAGCGCGAACAAAAAATTTCAATGATGATATTTTTAGTAATTTGCCTATAGTTGAATCAGTTGCTTTACATGTAATCGAAAAATATACATCTTTAAAACTTATTGAGGGAGAAATTTTTCCCAGATCAAATGATCAATTTGTAGAATTAACTGGGAAAAAGCGATGGAATAAGAATATCTTTTCAAATGCAGCATATGATATTATAGATCACTGTATTAAATTTAGCTTTGTTATGCATGAAATTGGTAATTGTAAAATGAAGGAAGGTTTTATTACCGACCATATTCCAATGAACCCCAATCCGTGGAATTCAAATATTTTCCCATACGCCTGGCCATATTAAAAGTTGCCAAACTTTATATATAATACATCGACAAACTATAAATCAATATCAATGCCATTTGGTTTTGAAACAAGTGTGTGAGCACGAATTCAACAAAACTACATCCTATAGACAAATTGCTGTTAAATAGAGTAGAGATTCCTTACATTAATTAATAAGCCGCGAAAATGAAATTTGCTTATGTTGTCAACATAAAAACTGAAGCAACAAAAGGAGCAAAGGGGATATGCCCTTATTGTGGTTCAGAATTAATTGCCAGATGTGGAGAGGTTAAAGTAAATCATTGGGCTCACAAAGGTAACAGGAATTGTGATCCATGGTGGGAAAACGAAACAGAATGGCATCGCTGGTGGAAAGGTCAATTCCCTGTTGAATGGCAAGAGGTTGTTCACCGTGATAAAAGTGGAGAAAAGCACATCGCAGATGTTAAAACTAAAGAAGAATGGGCTGTGGAGTTTCAGCACTCATACCTAAAGCCAGAAGAAAGAAGAGCACGTAATGCCTTTTATCAAAAGCTCGTATGGGTTGTTGATGGGTTGAGGAGAGAAAGAGACAAGCCACAGTTCAGTAATCATATATTAAAAGGAGCCTGTATAAAAATTAGTAGAAACATTAAAGTATACCAAATAAAGTCTCCCAAAGAGTCCAGGCTTTTAAACGAATGGAATAATTCCAAAGTATTAGTTTTCTTTGATTTCCAAGAATCGAAAAATTTGGACAAAATGAAACTTTGGCTCTTACTGCCTAAAATCTCAAATGATAAAGCCTTCTTGATACCATTTCCCGGAAGACAGTTTGTTGAACTTCATTTGAAGCATGGATTTAATGAAATGGCTTATGAATTGACTCATACACTTATAGATGTACTTAAAAGATACGGCCAAGAGACAAATCAAATTAGGTTCCCAAATCGTTACAGGAAGGGATATCGAAGACGTTTTTAGTTTATGATCAAATAGAATATTTACGCCTGCCTAAACCCATCCATACCTATATTCAACATAGAGATTGAAATTCCCCCAGGGGGGTATGTTTTTCATAGGTCGTTGGAACCTTCTTTTTTTACTAAACCTTTCACCTCTGATGCACTTTCTCCTGCAAGCTATGCCCTGGGTGCAGGAAAAATTAATGGTCGCTCCTAGCTCGAATGGTTTGCTAAATTTTATATATTTGGTCAAGAGAATAAGTAAAACCCGGAAATGGTAAGTATATATCAACATCTTATGAAATGTTTTTTTTCGTTTATATCCTCACAAAATGTTAAGCGCAATAAAATGTATTCTTATCAACGAGTTGTGTGCAATTAAGATTAAAACATGGATTTAATAGAGTATGCTTTAGATAAGTACACGGATTTTAAAAGATTCGAGCAGTTATCAACCGAAATAATGGCTTTGGAAGGCTATACAACAATAAGACCTGTTGGCGGAATTGATGATGAAGGTATAGACGCGGAACTAGTGTCCTATCATAAGGATGACGCTTTCAAAACTGTATTTCAATATACGATTCAAGAAAATCTATCGAGCAAAATTTCAAATACAATTAAGAAACTTGAAGACAACAAAATTGACTATCAACTGCTTATTTTTGTTACGAAACATCAAATCAATAATGTTTCTACATTAAAACGAAAAGCCAGAACTGAGCATAGTGTCAATATTGAAATATTTGAAAAAAGCACATTTATAAAACACCTCTCCACTGAGAATGGAATTTTCGCACGCTATTTTCCAGACATAAAGTCTCAACTTAAAAGCAGACTAATAAGAGGTGAAGCTGTATTTTCCTCAACAGATTCGAAAGACCCACTGGAGAAATCACTTTTGCGTTCATCTCTCCTATTCACCTTTAACACTGAGGCTGACAGATCAAGAAAAGATGTGTTTGATCAGACCATTTTTTCTCTTATTTCAACGAATGCAGATGGCTATGAGAATGGGGAATTAATACAGTTGTTTAGAGAAAAATTTAAAAAAGAACTTTCGTCCGGTGAACTAGAGGCCTCAATAAAAAGATTAAAAAAAGATGGCTATGTTGAATCCAAGAAAAACAAGTTAAGAGCCACGACAAATGCAATTGAAAAACTGGAAGGAAATTTAAGTAGAATCAATGGCGCTACTAAGGCTCTCATTAGTGATATTATAGCCAATGTGCGCGACACCTACGGACAAAGAATTAATTCTCATCAAGAAACATTACTCCAAAAGAATATTGAAAAGTCCTTAAGTTCTTTTTTCTGCTTGTATGGCTTGGAATATACCGACAGCGCACGATTAGTTGGAAATCAGTATGGCTTTTCAGACAATCAAGACTTAATTGAAATAGCAAAAAAAGACCTTCCAACTCAACTAGGTGATGTCTTAGTCTATAGCATAGGTGAAATAATTAAAAAACCAACAGAGGAACAAGCTGAAGTCTTAGCCAATTGGGCTAAGGCATATATCGGTGTTCAAATTATGGGTCTTGATCCTAAGTTAAGGAACATTCAGGTGACGGAACTTAGCAAGAAAACTTTCATCTTGGATACTGACTTCTTACTATATACAATCGTAGACCATACTCCATTAAGCTCAATTTACCGTCAAATAATTAAGGAATTACAAACTTTAAGATGTAAGATCATAATTCCTTTTGAAGTCGTTTTAGAAGCAATTAAACATGCCGAATTTGCTGGTAGAAACTATAATTATTTCAGAAATGCTTTTGATGCTGTGGATGAAGTTGTTGTAGAGGAAAAAATTGGAAACATTTATGTCAAAGGTTATTACAATGCAGTTTTATCTGGCGCTTTTGATGGTACACAAGTTTCATTTAATGATTATTTGAGCAATTTTTATGATGCTAATTCTCCGATTAAATTTCTTCAAGAAGTAATTAAAAATTCAATCGAAGGGCAATTCAAATTTCTTGAAATTGCAGAAATCAGCAATGAATCTCTAGACCCAACTAAATTGCAGGAATTAACGGATGCGATATATGATGAAACCAATAAAACTTTTAAAGCCAATTATCGATCTGATGACGAAAATAAAGAAGTAGCCGAAACAGACGCAAAACTCTATTTGACTTTGAACAACCTGAATTCGAAATCAGAAAGAAATTCTGGGGAAGTTTTTAGTGGAACACATTATCTGTTAACCTCATCAACCAGGGCAATTCGTTGCGCATGGAAACAAGGATATAAACACAATGTAATCGCCAAGCCAAATACAATTCTTAGTCTATTAGAACGTCTCGGTAAATTCCATTCAACTGCAAAAGAAATTGTCAACTTATTTGAAAATCCGTTCCTAATTGAAGCAGTAAATAACTCTTGGGACGATATAAAAGCCCTCATAGAAGCTGGTATTTCACTGAAGGGCAAAAATGTTGTTCGTCTTAAATGGGATTTGGATGAAGAAATAAAAACCTTCTTAAATAACCAAGCTGAATTGGAATCTCAGATTGATACTTCCGAAGAAAGTAAGGTAGATTCCTATATTGATTTCATAAGGAACTTCAAGAGCAAGGGCTTTAAATTGATTCCTGAAACAGAAATGCTACTAAGTAAATTTGAGGCATTAGAAGAAGAAATTGCAGAGAAAGAAATAACTCAAGAAAAGCTAAACGAGGAAATAGAAAAGTTTGGACAAAGAAGACAGAATTATTTAAACCGTGTAGGTAAAGGCGGTAAGAAAAAGTAAAAAACTGCACACAATCGAGTAGACGGCCCCGGCCAGGAACTCATCTCACAGAATCGACTTAAAAGGAGAGTCGTTAAGAAAAAGTATATTAAAAAATGAATGATTAATTATTGTATTTTGCAGGGTCTTTTAGAGTGGCACCCTATGACCGAAATCCGTGGCACGGTTAGACCGAAATACTCAATTATAACTGTAATTATTTGCTCTATTTTGAAGAATTCAGGAATATAAATGTAGCTATTAAACGAGAAAAAGAGCTCAAAGGCTGGCGGCGTGAGAAAAAAGATAACCTTATTCTTTCAAAAAATCCTCAATTAAAATCCCTCAACGATACGCTAAAAAGCTAATTACTTCTACAGTTCATCCTGAACCCGCCAGAGGCGGGTGAAGGACTGCGATCAAGTTGCTCCAATGCCAGTAAAAGAAATAAATGAAACATACAAAATGAGCCATTCACAATGGACAATGAAAAAAGAACGCCACATTGAGTGGCGTTCTTTTTTGTGGGCCCACCAGGACCAGTCTTATTTTCTAATGCGCTGAAGAACAATAATCTAAAAATTGCCAAATCAAAAATGAGGGTAAAATCAGGGTAAAAAGTTTGGCAGTGAAATATTTGATATTAACACGCCTAGTACAATCTAAATTTCCTTGTCAATTGTAAAATTGATTGACTGAGAATAGGAATTTAGATCAATAGCGGCTACGGTACCTATTGCTTGTTGTAAATACCTTGTGAGTTGAAGAAAAAATGACACAAGAGAATTTGACTTTTCACTAAATATTATTTCTTCAACTTTTCGTTTATTATAATAATCAATATATCTATTTTCAAAGTCTCTAGCGTTGCATAGATTTGTATTTTCCTTACCAGAATAATCTACGTAAAAACTTCCATAATCAGCTATACAACCTATATCAATTCCTTTTAACCCTTGATTAGCTTTTATGTAGCTTTCAATTGTATCATTATTTTTAGGAGTATAGGAGTTAGTACTAGCTAATATTCCCCCAACTATTTTAGTTAATGGTCTAGCTGGTGTAGAGACACCAGAATTTATCATTACAGTTGAGGTTCTCTTTAACCTCCTTACACTTTCAATCTTTTCACCTGCATATTCGATATAGTTTTTCTTACCAACTGATCCTTTTATGTCAGGTTTAACTTCTAATACAGCGTATACTCCTTCCGCAGGAATATATCGAAATCCATTCTGTGAAAAAATAAATGGAGTGAACCAATTATCATAGATTACTACATCAATTTGCTGGCTTGTTTCTCCTGTATGATCAATTACTATTGCTTTATCAATACTGTATCTATTTGGTAAGTATTCCCTCAACCATTCAATCCACGCATTTTCTAAAGAGTCTCCTTTGGATCCTGGATGCTTAATGAATTCTCTATTTGTATTTAATTGCGAGATCATTTGATTTTGAAGCCCTTCAAATAGGAGTTTTAAATCAATTTTGCTCATATGGATATAATTTATTGTTTTTTAATACATAAAACTTGATGCAAAATACACCTTTGCTATCAATGGCGTTAATTAATAGAATGGGGTTTTGAATCGATACCTTCTCATCATTAGCAATATTAATCATTGAGTTTATATCAATGTCGCTTGGTATAGGAGTTGAGTCAGGATGTGTATGCCACTCTCCGAAATATCTATGCTCCCCCAAAGATTCCTCATATATTTTCTTAAGTTTCTTATTAATATCTTTTGAAAATCTCTTGAAATATGAGGTGGAATTAACGTATTTCTTTGGAGTGATTATACCTAGAATAAGAATCGTTTTTTTATCCTCTGATAACTCGCCCCAAAATATTCCACCAAATTCTTTTGGATAGTGAGATATTGAAAGAGAATTAATTTCAACAAGTAGACGATTGTCTATTTCTATATGAATGTCGAATATTGGTTGCGTAAAACTATATTTCATATGAAACCTCCAATCTCCGTTTATTCTTCTCGCCTATACTTTTAATTATAAAGCTGCTTACTTGGAGTCCGTTATTAAGTCTCGAATTGATCTCTTGAACTGCAAGATTTAATACCGAGCTTATATCTGCATAGGATGCTTCAAAGGTTGGGCTGTAACATCCTGTTCCAACAAAAAATGGATTATCAGAAACCTGTACTAATTGACTATAAATCTTAGCTTTTATTTCGTGAATTATACCAACACCAGTAGCTACAACTAGCTCCTTAGCTTTATTTGATATCGACATATTAATGACTGTACCTTTTAATTGCATTTTATCAATCATCACTGATAAGTATTTATCTGTTGTACAGTCAAAAATATAGTCATACTTGTTTAAGATTTTCAATTGCTCTAAAAACTCAGGTGAGTCCTTATCAACATTATCAAAAGGATCAAGAAGATTGACCTCAATGTAAGGAGATGTTACTGATAATCTGTCATATAAGTAAAAAGCCTTACTTCTAAAAGACTGTATAAAATAATATTCAGAGCGACAGATATTTCCTGGTTCTATAATATCATTATCAATCAAGTCTAAGTACTTAATACCTCCTCGTGTAAGTATGTTAGCTAAGTTGCTTCCTATAGCTCCACATCCAATTATTAACACTCTTGAATTTATGAGTATATCGGATAATTTACCTCGTCCAAAATACCTACTGTAAGATATGTTTTCGGTTTTAAACCATGCAATCCGATCAGGTCTTGTAATCTTTTTATAAAGCTTCAATTCCACTGGTCGATCTTCCTCATGTGAAATATCAGTATGATCCTCGATTAGTTCCCAGTGGATTTCTTCTCCTTCTTCCTCATATTTCGGGATTTTATAACCAATCATTATGAAGAATTTGGCTAACGGGCCATGCAGACGTTTTACATTTTCTTTATAGATGTATAAAAATCGAATCTGTTCAGGGGTAAGGACATTCAGAAGTTCATTCCACATTTCTATAGGAATTCGCCTTTCTGAGGTTGGCTCTCTCGGAATGAAAAACCAAATCCCCTGCTCTACCTCAGTAGGCAGTTTCTTATAAGTACTAGAATAAGTTGCATTTTCATTACCAATATCCCTTGCTAAGTAGACTATATCTTTATTACCATTAGATTTAGGAATTTCAAACATGGGTTGATAATGAAAATTACCATAGTTTTTTTCTTCAAATCTGTCAGCATTTGACTCATCAAATAGCATTATTTTATGCCAACTCCTCTCAATCAATAGATACTCATAATGCGGAGGTTTTTCTTCGTTGATATAGTATTTTTCAATCCATAACCTTAGTTTGTCAATTTCGTGTTTAAATTTGGATTCTTTATTTATGATAGGAGGTGGATTTAAACAAATCGAACTATCACGGTTCTGATGTTCATAACCCATATCATCCTTAAGAATTATTTTTACTTCACTATTAGGGTAAGATTCGGGAACACTAAGTGAAAAACTCAGGTCATTTTTCGGCGTACTTGCAATAAATCTGCATGAAAAAGAGAAACCTTCAATTGGATCATCTATTTCTATTGATGAAATCCACCCCCGTTCTTTGAGTATACTTATATAAATTTCAGGAAAATCATCTTTCATGAACCAAAATCATTATTTGGAAGCTCATCCGATTTTGTTGACGCTCCCATCACATAAAAAGCGTTTTTATCATCACATGGATAATCAGGGTTTTCGGGAAAATGAGTCTTAATCGATTCTTCATTATTACTTATGTCATCAAGTACCCATTCGACTTGCTGTGCTATGCTATCCTTTTCAAGATCGCTTAACGAGTCGCATATATTGTTGTTTGAGTTTCCAGGATCGGTTAGCCTAATTGTTTTAATATTATCCTTGATATATTCCAAAGTAAGCTTGAGCTTCTCCCACTTACTGCTTGGGATATCGTCAGAACTTTTCTCAAATGCTCGAATGGTAATTAATTCAATCAAAAAAGATTTAATTGATTGATTCGTCCTTCTTTTCCAGACCTTTAATAGTTTTATTGTTTCTCTGGCTTCCTTATTGCTGCTAATATGATCTATCTGTTTTTGTATATTAGTTTTAATATAACTATTGCTATCAAAAAAACCCATCTGTTGATTCACAAATAAGTTCAGATCACCATCTTCCTCATAGTCATTTATTTCTTTTCCAGGAACAATATCCAAGTTTAGCAACTGTGACTCTACTTGAAATTGAAGACCAATTGATACCTTTTGTTTGTGAACACCAATGAGGCTATCATCTTCTTTTCTGTATTCTTCGTCGAAATACTTATAAATAGAATCAAACATATCAGACAGGATAATTCCTTTTTTGAAAGGAATGACGATATCGAGATCAAACTTAAGATTGATTGCCGTATGCTTTTTAAGGGAACCTGAGTTAAGAGGAGTGAAAATATCACCATTGAACTTTTCACTAAGTTTCTGTTTTATCTCATCTCTTTTTTCTCGATATTTATCTATAAGGTCCTTATCGTTTTCAATGTTATGAGATTTAAGGACACATTCGAGGTGCTGATTTTTGTTTATTCCCATTGTTGAAAGTATTTAAATGAATAAAGAAAAGTACACGGCAAATCGCGTACCCTTTATAAAAATCTGCCAAATCATGCGAACTGCATGACAATTAGTCAATTATAGATTTATACACCTATTTACTTTTATTCATTGATCATTCTTTCAAGTCGCTTGACTTCTTTTTCATAGGCTGTTGGGGTTCTAGAACTACAGTTCGATAATCTTAATCCATCTAAAATAATTTGTGCAGTTGCTGTAAAATGTCGGAGGCTTTTTTCATCAAAAGTCGGTCTAAGTTTCTCAATTTGAGCGATAAAATCATATGTGCAATTATCCATTGATTGAAAAGTCCACACTAATTCGAATAGATTGACAGGTTTATTTTTTTCATTAACACTTATTCTCTTGAAAAAGTACGGGATAGGAATATTGTCCTCGACTATATCGGTCCCCTTAAATTCAAATTCAAAATCGTCAATATCTTCAATGCCATGTAAGTCATCAATAACCTCAGGTGATACGATCAGTCGCATACCTGACAGCTTTGATTTTTCAGACGTCCAGTATGATCTGGCCACACCCAACCCAACAGGATTAAGTTCTTCCGTGTTATTTGCCACTGATCCAATATCTTTGAATCTTACAGTCCAATCCTTTACGATACCCCCTCTTAGTAATGGTGTTCGTTCTTGCTTTAGAGAAAAGCTTCTATAAAATCCAAATGTCCAATCAAAAATCCTGCAGCATGCTACAATAATTGGTTCAGGCCTTAAGCATTCAAGATAAAAACAGTCACTGAAAGAGCGAATAAATATCTTATCATATCTATGACCATTTATTTCATTTACAATAATTGAAACTTGTGCTGCAATATTTGAATAAATGCTATTCAAAATGTTGACCTTTTGATCAATGCTTAGTTTTGAGTCTTTTACGAGACTTCCGTATCCTAAAACGTCAATAAATGCACAATAATTAATTGTAGCCATATTGTTTAAAATTATTTATTACGAAAAATCTTATTCCATTTTATTATTCTCGGAATACAATTTACAATAAAATATCATACTTAATGACACCACATATTTCAGTGATCCCCAAAAGGAAAATGTTTCACTTTTCTCCTAAGTGAAACTTGCCTCAAATAGCAACAGCATGTTAATGTGATAATTGCGTTCTGACTTGAATTCTAGCCTAAAAAATAGTTTCACTTTTCCTAAAAAGACCTTGTTTTTGAAACATGGATTCCGTACCCTAGCCAAAACTTTTAAAACCCCTGTAAAATGGAACTTTTAGGACAAAAAACTACGGCAGATTACATCGAATGGGACAAGCTTCAAAACCTCATCCTTAAATTAGAACGAGATGAAGTATAATTCCCCCCATCTTTAGGACAGGTTTTGCTCAAAGTTAAGGATTAATTATTTGTTTAAGCAACATGTTTTATTGTATTTCTTCTACCAAGCCCGTCTTGTAAGCACTCCCCTGGAAGTTTAGCTTTGTCGCATGACAAAGCAGAAACATACAAAAAGAAAGATTTATGCCTTGATCCGCTACTGGCTGCTGGATGCTGGTTTCTGGCTAAATGGCTACATGGTTACATGGCTAAATGGCTTTCGTCTTTAAGTCATTTAGTCTCCCAGTCTTCCCTTTTCAATATCGGGTTCCGGCAGCTACGATAGAAGTATTGATTGCATGCCAATACTTCCAATTCTATTTATCTTCAACCCGCTGCTTTGGTACATGGAGCAAATTATTTAGAATGAGTAAATATTGTATGTATAATGAATAGATTTATAACAATTTAAGCTCATCTGAAAAAACCTAACTAAACAAACAGGGTTACCTTTTCTGATTTTCCGTATTAATAAGTGCACGGATATACGATAAAACACTACTACTACCAGCTACTCATCATTGACTCCTCATAAATCCGGGCAGTTATTGAGTTTCCTTATCATGCACATATGCGGGTAAATATTTGTGTGGAAGAAATTCAAGGGAATTAGTATAAT
>NPID01003256.1_pt1 | contig 23737 bp, 13 predicted proteins | sample 8637491 | NCBI WGS metagenome assembly NPID01 (sample SAMN07420843, study PRJNA396082) | bioreactor metagenome | isolation source: sample BA6 brine-fed electro-methanogenic bioreactor BA | place: Japan: Kochi | collected 2016-06-14 | reverse complement strand
TAAACTTTGAACGGCACGGGCATCCTGGGACGCGATGGTGCGCATGTTCGCCCTGCAGGCACCACGCTTGGCGCTTTCCGATACATCGTTGAACTTTGGTATCGCAATTGCGGCAAGGATACCTATTATCACCACTACTATCATTAGTTCAATAAGAGTGAAGCCCTTTTTCTCGTCATCTTCATTCATGTTTGACCTCCTTGGATGTTACATCATCAAAGCAAATCAGCTGCCAGAATATTGTCTTATTTTTATTCTGCTTCTTAGCTGATCATTTCTTATGTGGGTACTGAAGAACTGACGGTAGACATTGTGAGGCTCAGTCAGATGATTGACTCTGTTGCATGCGAGTGAAGAGCGGTCGAGTGATTCTTCCCAGAAAAAGAAAGAGGGGGAATAACTCCCCCTCATTCTTCTTTGAATGGTCCGGTCTAGTTGAAGTCCTGCCAGCTCGCGATACCGTTGTCGATGTTTCCGTGGCNNTCAAGGCAAGTAATGGTGAAGCTCGCAGATGGCTGGGAGCCAAGATCAGCAACATCAAGCTGGTGAGGTGCCTGTGTTCCGGGGCAGACAACACCTGAGATACCCAAGTCAGTGAGAGCATCTGAATACACACCGGCAGTGGCAAAGTAGATCACTTCCTGGCTGGCGATGGTGCGCATGTTGGCACGGCATGCGTTCCTCTTGGCGCTCTCGGAAACATCGTTGAACTTGGGGATGGCGATGGCGGCAAGGATGCCGATNNCAGCTCGATGAGGGTGAAACCTTTCTTCATAGTATTCTCCTTTCAAGAGAATGGTTGAGTTGACTCAATCATTTTTAAGCATTTTCATTGCCAATCAAGATTCATGGATTTTATTGTTACATTCACTTCTCATACGGAGTGTTTGCCGGCGCTGAAAGACTGTGTATTGCAGAATGCAAGGCTACCCCTCGTCTTCCGCCTTGTATTTCTCAAGCCTTCTGTGGAGGGTGGTCTCGTTTATACCCAGCAACCTAGCAGCGGCCCTTTTCTCGCCGCAGGTTTTCTTCTCCAGCACATAGTAGGTCCAGGCCTTTTCGATCTCCGCCAGAGTGGGAAGGACTGCAGGTTCTTCCCTTGTGTTAGTCGGTATTGTATCTCTCAGTTTAACAGGTTCTTCACGGAAAGAGCTAGTGATGAATGAAGGAAGGTCCTCCGCTTTTATCACAGGAGAACTGCACATTACGCAGATCCGCTCGATGATGTTCTGCAGTTCCCTCACGTTCCCCGGCCAGCTGTAGCCCTTCAGCACTTCCATGGCTTCCTCAGAAAGGCTCCTGTCGGAGTAGCTGCCTGTTCTCAGGAAGTGTTCAACAAGCAGGGGAATGTCCTCGGCCCTTTCCCGGAGGGGCGGCATCTTCAGGGGAAGTACGTTGAGCCTGTAATAAAGGTCCTTTCTGAAGGAACCATCTTCCACCATGTCTTCCATGTTCCGGTTGGTGGCGCATATTAGCCTTCCACGAAACGGCTTTGTGGCGTTGTCTCCCACCGGGCGAACCTGGCGTTCTTGGATAGCTCTGAGAAGCTTCACCTGCAGGTCCTTGTTCAGTTCCCCTATCTCGTCCAGAAAGAGCGTACCCCTGCCTGCGGCCACCATAAGGCCCTGATTGTCCCTGTAAGCCCCTGTGAAGGAGCCCTTCTTGTGGCCGAAGAGTTCGCTTTCCAGAAGATTGGGTGAGAGGCTTCCGCAGTTGATGCCCACGAAGGGTTCGTCCTTCCTGGAGCTGTTGTTGTGAATGGCCTTCGCAACCAGCTCCTTTCCTGTTCCGCTCTCTCCGGAGATGAGTACCGTGCTGGGCTGGTCGGCGATCTTCCGCACCACCTCCAGAAGCTCCAGGATCGGCTTTGACCTTCCCACTATTCCCTGGAAGTCGTACTCCCGCTTCAACCTGCTTTTGAGAGCTCTGTTCTCAGCTGTGAGGTCCATCTCCCTCACCGCCTTTTCGATGGCTGCAAGCATCTGGTCGGTCTTGAAGGGTTTTATGAGGTAGTCGGAAGCGCCTTTTCTCACGGCCTTCACAGCGGTATCAACACTTGAGAATGCGGTCATAAGGATACCAGTAGCATCCGGGTGCTGCTCACGAATCTTACCGAAAAGCTCAAGACCGCTCATTGCTGGCATCTTGATGTCCGATACAAGGAGGTGAACGGTGTTCTCAGCAGCCCACTTCAGAGCGGATTCAGGATGAGAGAAGGCTTTGACGGTATAGCCGTTCTGCTCAAGCAGAAGGCTGAGCCATTCAACCATGGACTCCTCGTCGTCCACCAGCACTATATTGAGATCCTTTTTCTCCATGGTCATACCGCCCCCGGCAGCTTAATAACGAACTCGGCCCCGCTGGACCTGCCCACGCATACCTGAATGGTTCCATTATGCTCTTCCACTATCCGTCTTGCAAGGTAGAGACCAAGGCCGGTTCCGGTGTCCTTGGTTGACTGGAAAGGCTCCCACATCCTGGAAACGAAGTCCTCCGGTATTCCGGGGCCATTGTCCGTGATGGTTATCGCCACCATGCCATCCTCCCTGCTTCGTTCGGCTGACAGGGTTATAGCCGGCTCGCTGGTGCTGCTCATGGCTTCCACCGAGTTCCGCAGCAGGTTCCAGAGCACCTGGCCAAGCCTCATTCTGTTCCCTGAGACGAAAAGCTCCTCCTCGAACCTGTGGTACTCCATAGAGACTCCGCCGGCAAATCCGTGCATGGCGGACTCTATGGAGTCCATGAGAAGCTCGTTCACGTTCAGCCTGGATGAGGGGAACTCCTTCCCGCTCCTTGAGAGCGACAGGTAGCCCTCTATCAGCTCTGAAACCCTTCGGGCCTGCTTGTCCACCAGCGAGGCCATCCTCTCGGCCTTCTCAGGGGTGAGGGTACCTGTGGCAAGCATCTGGGCCGCTCCGCTCATGGATGCAAGAGGATTCCTTATCTCGTGGGCCATGGTTGCGCTGAGCCTCCCTATGAGGGAGAGCTTATCCCTCTCTTCCAGGGCTGCCTGGTAGTTCCTCACATCGGTGGTGTCTGTGAGCACCACTATTGCGCCGCCGTTGTCACCGTACTGGCTGAAGCGGCATTCCACGATCTTCTCCCCCACTACTATGTCCATCACCGGGGGAAAGTCTCCGTTCGCCTGGAAGTCGCGTACCATTTTCCCCAGAGGGGACTCCTCCATGGGTTTCCGCGAACCCAGCAGCTCCGTGGCCGCTGGATTTACGCTTAGTGCGTTTCCTTCAGGATCAACTACCAGAACGCCGTCATGAAGGCTGTCCAGTATCTGCCGGCTCCTTGCTCTCAGCTCCGCCAGATTGTCCAGAACACGCTGAAGCTGCCCGCTCTCGGTGTAGAGACTCTGGGCGATGATCCCGGCGCCGAGCCCTGATGATACCATGAGGAGTCCGTTTATCGCTATCCTCATGGCGATGTATGAGGCGGAGATCTTCAGTTGCCCGCTCTGGACCAATGTTGCCAGAAGAGGGCTCATTGTACTCTCGGGGCCAGGAACATTAACCGCGATGAATGATATCACAGCCGAGAAAAGTATGTTCGCCGCGGCGGCGACAAACCCTCCAGCTGGACCAAGATAGAAGCCATACGCAAAACAGTGAACCAGAAGGAACGTGGTGAACGGCCCGTCAACCCCACCGCTCACATATATGAAAATGCCAAGAAGGACTGAATCAAGGCTCATAAGAAGCCAGTATGGTTTTCTGCTTCCTGGCCTTCGCCGGGTCCACCAACCGCCAAGAAAAGCAGAAATTGCCGTAGCCGCCGCCACACTGGCATAAACAGGGGTGAGGTTCTGCCCCTGCATGGTAAAAATGCCGGACAGGGCCAGAATACCCAGAACGGAAAGGCGCCCCACCTGAAGCCAGATGCGGCGCCTTCTGCTTATCTGAATGGCAGGATCCGTGCTACGATCCTCCTCCGACTGCCTGGATCATGTCGAATATGGGCAGGTACATTGCTACTACAAGGAAGCCCACGAAGCCGCCCAGGAAGACTATCATCAGCGGTTCTATTGTGGATGCCATTCCCTCCACCAGAACGTTTACCTCTTCGTCGTAGAAGTCGGCCACCTTGACGAGCATCTCGTCGAGCCCGCCGGTCTCCTCGCCCACGGCGATCATCTGGGTGACCATGGTGGGGAACACGCCGGACTCCTCCAGGGGTCCGGCGATGTTCTCGCCGCCGGAAATGCTCACCCTGGCGCTCATTATGGCGTCGCTGATCACCCTGTTACCCGCGGTCTTGGCCGTAATGTTGAGTCCGTCGAGGATGGCAACTCCGCTGGCTGTGAGGGTACCCAGGGTCCGTGTGAACCTGGCGATGGACATCTTCCTGTTGATCATGCCGAATACGGGCAGGGCAAGCTTGATGGTGTCTATGACCTTCTGCCCGCTGCTTGTCTTGTAATACGCATTGTAGCTGAAGATGATTCCACCTATGCCCAGCAGTATGAGCAGAATATTCTGCTGAACGAACTCGGACATATCCACCACGAACTGTGTCATTGCCGGAAGCTGTCCGCCCATGTCTTCGAACATTTTCTGGAAGATGGGAATTACGAAGAGCAGCATTGCAAGTGTAGCTATAAGAACCACAATCAGCACCACGACAGGGTACATCATGGCGCTCTTGATCTTCGACTGAAGGGCGGCGGAATCTTCCAGGTAGTCGGCGAGACGGCCCAGGATGGTGTCCAGGATGCCGCCCTGCTCGCCTGCAGCCACCATGTTCACGTAGAGTTCGCTGAACACCTTCTTGTGGCGGCCCAGGGCCTCGGCAAGGGTTCCTCCCTTTTCAACGTCGTTGGTTACCTCGACGATGATGTTCTTGAAGACCTTGTTCTCCTGCTGCCTGCCCAGGATCTGCAGGCAGCTTACCAGGGGCAGACCGGCGTTGATCATCACGCTGAACTGCCTGGTGAAGGTGGCGAGTTCCTTCTGCTTCACCCCGGAGCCGATGACCCCGAAGGTGGACATGTCGAAACCGCCCTTGATGTTGGTGACGGTTACGCCCTTGCTTTCAAGAAGTTCCTTTACCTCGGCCCGGGACTTGGCCTCCATGGTTCCGTTGAGGGTGCGTCCCTGCCGGTTCGTTCCCGTCCATTGAAATTCAGCCATGGAACCCCCTTTATAGTGTGTCTCTGCCTGTGAGGATCATCTGTTCAAGTTCGATCGGGTCAACTGATCGCTCGAGGGCGGATTCCTTAGTGATCTCCCTGTTGTAGTATAGCTTATAGAGGGACTGATTCATAGTCTGCATGCCGTGCTTGTGCCCGGCCTGCATCATGCCATAGATCTGGTGGAGCTTGTCATCCCTTATGCAGGCCTTCACAGCCGGGGTGCACACCAGCACCTCTGCTGCCAGAGCCCGGCCGGTGCCCCTCTGCCTGGGGATGAGCTGCTGGGTGATTACTCCCAGCAGAACGAAGGAGAGCTGGCTTCGGACCTGCGCCTGGCTGGTGGAGGGGAAGGTGTCGATGATCCTGTTGATGGATTCGTAGGTGGAGTTGGTGTGCAGCGTAGCAAGGCCAAGGTGGCCGGTTTCCGCAACATTCATTGCGAAGGCCATGGTCTCCTTGTCGCGCATCTCGCCTATCAGGGCAACATCCGGGTCCTGCCTGAGGATGTAGCGCAGTGCGTTGGTGAAGCCGCTGGTGTCGCTGCCTATCTCCCTCTGGTTCACTATGCCCTTGTCGTGGTGATGAACGTACTCGATTGGGTCCTCGATGGTGATGATGTGGCACCTGCGCTGGGCGTTGATCTTCCTGATGATCGATGCAAGGGTGGTGGACTTGCCGCATCCGGTGGGGCCGGTGACGAGGATGAGCCCCTGTCTCTTTTCCGCGAGCCTTGAGACCACCTCTGGAAGACCCAGTTCGTCGAAACCCATTATCTCGTAGGGTATTACCCTGATGGCGCAGGCCACGCAGCCCCTCTGCATGAAAACATTGGCCCTGAATCTGGAAAGGCCCTTGATGCCGAAGGCGAAGTCGAGTTCCTTCTCGAGCTCGAAGCGTTTCTTCTGCTCGTCCTTGAGAAGGCTGTAGACAAGTGTCTGGGTCTCGTTGGGGGTGAGGGGGTCGTACTCCATCCTGGTGAGGTCGCCGTCTATCCTGATGGTTGGCGGGGCTCCCACCGTGAGGTGAAGGTCGGTGGCCCTTCTCTCCATCATCTCCTTCAGGAGCGTTTTTACGTTCATCCTTCTACCTTCCCCATCTTTGCGCTAGGACGAAAGCGAGCTTATCTGCTTCTCCAGCCTGTAGTTCATTGCAGCGATCTTCACATCGTCCTCGTCGTCGGCGGTTACCCTCGTTACCTCCTCCAGGGTGGTTATTCCCTGTTTGAGCTTCTCGATGGCGTCCATCCTTAATGTACGCATTCCATTCTTAACCGCAAGTATGCGGATCTCCGTGGCAGGCGCTCTGTCTATAACCGCCTGCTTCATGTGCCTGTCCAGGGTAAGTACCTCGTAGTGCCCTATTCGGCCCTTGTAGCCGGATCCCCCGCACCTGGAGCAGCCGGCACCCTTGTATGTGCGCACCCCGGCCATTTCCGCGGGGTCTATCCCTGCTTCGCTGAGTTCACTATCCGGCCAGGTGTAGGGCTGCCTGCAGCCCTTGCATATGGTCTTCACAAGCCTCTGGGCCATTATCGTTCTCACGGCGCTGGCCACCAGGAAGGGCTTTATGCCTATGTCCACAAGCCTGTTGATGGTGCCCGGGGCGTCGTTGGTGTGTATGGTGGAGAACACCAGCTGGCCTGTGAGGGCGGCCTTGATGGCTATGGAGGCCGTTTCCAGGTCTCGTATCTCCCCCACCATGATGATGTTCGGGTCCTGCCTGAGTATTGCCCTGAGGGCGCTGGCGAAATCATAGCCCATGGAGAAGTCTATCTGGGTCTGAACCAGGCCGTCGATGTTGTATTCAACCGGATCCTCGGCGGTGTGTATGTTCACCGCCGGGGTGTTCAGGGAACTGAGAGCAGAATAGAGTGTGGTGGTCTTGCCGCTTCCGGTGGGCCCGGTGACCAGAACGATGCCGAAGGGGGAGTTCACACCGGACAGGAAGGCCTTGAGCGCGTCGTCGGGGAAGCCCAGCTCCCTCAGGTCGAACTGAAGGTTGCCCCTGTCGAGGATTCGAAGAACTATCTTCTCGCCGTCTATGCCAGGAACCGCGTTCACCCTGAAGTCGATTATCCGGTTGTCCACCTTCGCCTTTATTCTGCCGTCCTGGGTCTTCCTGCGCTCAGCTATGTTCATGCCCGACATTATCTTCAGCCTGGAAAGAATGGGTTTCTGCATCTTGGGGTTTATCTTGAATGCCTCGAAGCAGGTGCCGTCCCTCCGGAATCTGATCCGCAGGTACTTTTCGTAGGGTTCTATGTGGATGTCGGATACCTCGGTGCGAACGGCCCTGGCTATCATGCCGTCCACGAACTTGATCACAGGCTCTTCGTTATCAACACTGAGCTGGTCTTCCAGGTCGAACTCATCATCGAACTCGTCGCCCTCAAGGCTGCTTACCTCTTCCACCCTGTCTTCGTCGTCGTACTCGTCGAGGGTATCGTCAACGCTCACCAGGGCGGCCACCTGGCCGTAGATGTCGTCAAGGGCCCTTCTTACGGCGGATGGAGCGCTGGCGTACACCACCACTTCCATACCCGTGGCGAACTTGATCTCGTCGATCACATAGAGGTTGGCGGGGTCGGCCATGGCTGCGAAGAGGGTGTTATCCTCGGCCTTCACCGGGACCACCAGGTTCTCCCTGGCGAAGCTCTCGTTAAGGAGCTTTGCCTTTTCCCTGCCCAGGTCGGTCTCGTTCAGGTAAATGGGATCTATGCTGTAAATTTCGGCCAGGAATTCCGTTATCAGTTCTTCCGTCACCTGGCCGTTCATCACCAGGGCTTCGCCCAGTGCGGTTTCGCCGGGGCCCCATTCCCTGGCTATCCTGTTCACGTCGTCCTGCTCCACCAGCCCGGACTGAACAAGCATCATTGCCAGGCGGTTATACATTCGATACCGTTTCCCTTACCACCTCTTCGAAGGTGGTTATCCCGGCTTCAAGCTTTCTAAGGGCTGATTCCCTGAGGCTGACCATGCCTTTCCTCAGCGCCGCTTTCTCAAGCTCGATGCTGTTGGCATCTCCCTCTATCAGCCCGCGCATCTCGTCGTCGATGGGCATTACCTCATAGATCCCGATCCGGCCGCTGTAGCCGGTCTGGTTGCACTTTGCGCAACCTGTTCCCTCGTAGAAGGTGATCCCCTGGAACCTGTCGGGATCCACCCCTGCCTCCACGATTGCCTCCCTGGGAACGGCCACCGGGGTCTTGCAGCTGCTGCAGACCTTTCTGATGAGCCTCTGGCTGCAGATGCACACGAGGGAGGTGCTGAGCATATAAGGCTCGGTGCCCATGTCCACCAGCCTGTTGATGGTGCTGGGGGCATCGTTGGTGTGGGCGGTGGAAAGCACAAGGTGGCCTGTGAGGGCGGCCCTGATGGCTATTTCGCTTGTCTCCTGGTCTCGTATCTCTCCCACCATGATTATGTCGGGGTCCTGGCGCAGGTAGGCCCTGAGGGCCTTTGCGAAGGTGAGGCCCACTTCTTCGTTCATCTGAACCTGGTTGATGCCTTTGAGGTTGAACTCCACCGGGTTCTCCGCGGTCATGATGTTCACTCCCACATCGTTCAGCTCGGTAAGGGCGGAATAGAGGGTGGTCGTTTTGCCGCTGCCGCTGGGGCCTGTGACCAGAACTATGCCGAAGGGCCTCTTGATGGCCCTGCGGAACTGGTAGAGGGTTTCCTCCTCGAAGCCCAGGAGGTCAAGGTTGAGCTGAACCTTGGATCGGTCGAGGAGCCTCACCTCCACCTTTTCCCCGAACAGCGTGGGAAGGGTGGAGAGACGCATGTCCACGAAGCGGTCGCGCACCCTTACCTTGGTTCTGCCGTCCTGGGGCAGGTTATGCTCGGCTATATTCATGTCGCCAAGGATCTTCAGCCTGCTGACCATGGCCTGGCGGTACTTCCGGCTGGGCCTCATTATCTCGTGGAGAACACCGTCGATCCTGTAGCGTATCCTTATGAATTTCTCGAAGGGCTCGAAGTGGATGTCGCTGGCCCCCCTCTTCACCGCGTCGGCTATCACACTGTTCACAAGCTTCACCACAGGGGAATCGGAGAGGTCGGTGGAGAGGTCTTCCTCCAGCTCGTCTTCCTCTTCCTCCTCTATCAGCGAGAAGAAGGCCTCGTCTCCCAGGAGGAGCTCGTCGGCTTCCGAGCCTTCGTCCTCCTTCTCCTCGGCCCGTCTGGCTTCTTCCTTCTCGATGTCCTCCACGGGAACCATCGCGTCGGATGCTCCGTAGAACTTCGTAAGAGCCCTCTGGATCATTGATGAGGCGCAGATGTGGGGTTCTATCTCCATTCCCAGGGAGAACCGGAGGTCGTCTATGGTGAACAGGTTCTGGGGGTCGGCCATGGCCACCACCAGTTTCCTGCCCTCCTTCTCCACCGGGACCACTTCGTATCGCAGAGCAAGTTTCGCCGAAACCAGGTTGAGCACGTCCTGGGGTATCTTGATACCGTCGATGTTCACCGCTTCGATGCGGTTCTGCCTTGCCAGGTAGTCGTTCAGCTCCTCCTCGCTGATGAGGTTCATCTTCACGAGGTTGTATCCCAGACGGCCGCCCTCGTCACGCTGGTGTTCCAGGGCGCTGTCCAGCTGTTGCTGATCGATGATACCGGCTTTTAGCAGCATCTGGCCCAATTTCATGCAGTCTTCTCCCTGAGGTAATTGAAAAAATAAACACGCCGTGAATGTATATCTTTCAGCATTCCCGAGCCGCTGTCAATAGCTGTCTAGAAGTTGATGGTAACCGAAATGTTGAGCCCCACGTCCTTCTGGTCGTACTGGTTGTTCACCCTGTCGGTCTTCCAGCCGTATATGCCCGTCATGGAAGCCGTTACGGTGCCGAAGTCATAAGAGGCCGATGGTTCGATGCGCCATTCCGTCTTGTCGGACTGAACCTGGGTCTCACCGGACTGTCCGCCGATTATCTCACTGCCCGATGAAGACCGTGTGATGCTCAGGGATGTGGTGAGATCGCTCTGGAAGGAGAGCCTCAGCCTGTCCAGCAGGGGTATGGGTATGGCTATGCCCCCCGGGGCGCTGAAGGAGTAGGAGAGCTTGAACTGCGCTGTGTTGTTGCTGGAGCGGACCCTTGCGGAGGTTCCTGTGAAGTTCCTGGTCTCCGTGGTGGACATGTTGTCTGAGATGGTTATCTGCACCTTGTTGTCGAAGGAACCGGTGAAGCTCACCAGGGGGCTCCACCTTGTGGTCTGCGTCTCGCTCACCGGGGTGAGGCTGTCATTCTCTATCCGGGAGGTTGCCGAGGTCTCCAGCCGGTACCCGGTGCTCACCGAACCGGTCCTGAGGAAAGCCAGGGGGGCGTACCTCTCGAGGCCGCTCCAGGAGAGGGAAAGGGAGGGCCATGTGGTGTTGTCGGTCTGGTTCCAGAAGCCGGAGTAGAAGCTCTTGTTCTCGCTGTCATTGTATTCTGCCCTGAGAGAGAGCGTGTTCAGCGGCCTGTACCCCCCGGAGATCTGGATCGACCTGGAGGTGGTTCGGCTGTAGGGATCCAGCCCGGATATCAGTGGGTCGATCCCGAACTGGTACTCCATGGACGGCAGGATGGGAATGTCCCTGTAATCGGTTCCCCTGGAATCCGTTATTACTATGTTCGGGTCGGTGATCCTGTCGGCCCAGCGCTCCATCTTCACCAGGAGCCACCTGGGGCTCCCTGGAACCGCGTCCTCGTCGAGTCTCTCGTCCCTGAGCCTGGCCAGTGACCTCAGGGTGTGGGCCAGGCCCACCCTCAGGTTCAGCCTCCTGGTCAGGTCCGCGCCCACATCCGGGTTGCTCAGCGTGTCTCCCTGGGTTCCGGTGTGGGGGCTGAGCCTCGAGGCGGTGTACCTGACGTCCCAGCTGAGCCTGGGTCTCATGAAGTTCCAGAGATTGATCTCCTGGCTTATCCCGGCATTCTGGTTCCGGGACACCTCCCGGCCGACGTTCACTCCGGACCAGGGCTCGTCCCACGGGTAGTACATGTCCCTGCCCACGGCCAGCGTGTAGCTGGCGGTAAGGCCCTTCCAGAAATTGAAGGATACATTGCCGTCGGTGGCAAGGGCCCTCTGGGTGTTGTTCCTGGTGAGGATGGTGTCCTCTCCGGCGATGTCGTAGAGAACGCTCCTTCCCCTGGTGAATCCCGCCCCGAATCCGAACCTCGTGGGCCTGAACCTGATGTCCTCCAGCACCGGAAGGCGGAAAAGGCTCATCCGTCCCAGGGAGAGGTCGTAGTCTACTGTGAAGCTCTCGGTCTCCAGGGAATCCCTGGTGGTGACCGACCTGCCCCAGCCCCTGCCCATGGTGTGGCGGAGGTGGAAGGGATCCAGGAAGTAGCGACCGGCGAAGCCGTCGGACCTTCCGTTCCTGCGCCACTGAATGGATGTGTCCCACCTGTTGGATTCAGTCCTGTACCCCCAGGTCTCGTCCCCCTCCAGCCTGATGTCGCTGTTGGTGGCGTACCTTGGCTCGGAGAAGTTCCTGGACCAGGCGTAGGTGGCCGGCAGCGACCAGTTCCACACGGGGGGGGTGAACCGGTCGATGTTGAAGGTGGACTGGGCTGAGTAACTGGTGACCGTTCTCCCCGTTCCCGAGGTCTTGCCCAGACCGTGGAAGTCGTCGTCCACCATCCTGTAGTCCCCGGAGAAGCTAAGAAGGTCGGCCATGTCCACTTCGCCTGATATCCTGTGGGCGTTCCCCGGGTCAAGGTAATGGCCTGTGAGGACTATGTCGTCCACCCAGACCTGGTTTGTAAGTGCCGATCCAGGGGTAACATTCCTTACCCCCAGGGCAAGCATGAGCACCTCGGACAGGGAGGGATTGCCCACCACAGCCAGGTTTCCGGAACGGAGTTCGTCGAGTTCCGACTGGTCCTTGAGCACCTTCAGGTCCACAAGATCCTGAAGGTCCACCTCGACCCTCTGCCAGATGGTACTCACGTCCGCTGTTATCTCATAGTAGTTCAGGCTGTCCCTGCCCAGCTGCAGGAAGAGCTGACCCCCATCGGCGGTGCCCTTGTAGGGAAATGTGATGGACCTGTAGGCGGTGTAGCTTTCGTTGGAGTAGAAGGTCTGCCTGGCAAGGCCCTGGTGGCCCGGCAGGATGGACTCGCAGTCCAGGCTCACGCTCTGCTCCAGCTTGATGTCGCCGTTCTCGTCCTCTCCGGGATCGATACCCGGAGGCGGATCGTTGATGTACTCCTGGTTCTGCCTGTTGTTCACCACGGAGACGGTAAAACTCTCCTCCGGCTGCACCGGAACGGAGACCTCGTCCACCACAGACACCCGGTTGGGCTCCCATCTGTTGCCCACCAGGCCCATGTCGTAGAACTCCAGTGTGTCCTCCTGTGTGAATCCGTCTACCCATATCCTGGCGTAGGTTATCTTCTCCCAGGTGGGCTGCCCGGTGGATATCTCAGGAACGTACACCAGACTGGAGTCGTTCAGTGGTATCTGTATCAGCATCCAGCCTGACGGGCTTTCAGAAACGATGTATTCGGGATCGTTAAGGGGAACCCTGATGCGGAAGAAGGTGTTCGACCTGTCAAGCACGCCGTTCCGGTTCAGGTCCTCTGTGTCCAGCCTGCCGTTGTTCTCGCAGTTGTTGATGTTCTGGAACCTCACCGGGAGGGGATCCCCGGCGTTGTAGCTGTAGTTGTCCTGGTTGGGGTCCAGGTTGGAGGAGCTGTATCCGGGCTCCTCCACCGAGGGTATGGTGTCCAGCCCGGTGTCCTCGGTGCTGGAGCGGATGCCGTCGGAGTTAACGTCCTCGGTATCCAGCACTCCGTTGGCCCTCATTATGAGGTCGTCACCCACCCTCTCAAGCCAGTAGACGTCCTCGTCCATCCTCTCGCCCAGGTCGATGTACAGGTTGGCGTCCATGGCGGAGCCGGTGGGGCGCACATAGAGGGAAAGGTGGGTCTTGGAGGAGAGGTCGGTGCCGTACCGCTCGATGCACCGCTGGAAACCGCCCCAGGAGCCGGTGGGGTTCACGGACGAAGGGGTGAAAACGAACTGGAGTATGCTGCTCAGGTTCCTGGCGGCTTCGTCCCCCGTCTCACCGGGAACGATGTCCGAGAGGGACCATCTGTCGGTAACGTTGTACCACCTGAAGTCCCCCACCGGAAAAAGCAGTTCGGAGCCCAGCCTGGGCAACGACGGATAGAACCAGGCCGCCCTTGACTGCCCCAGCGGGAACGAAGACTCAGACCCCTCCATGTCGTCCACCCAGGCCTTGCTCTCCCCTGCTGGAAGGCTCACCGCCACCTCGCCTGAAAGAACCACCCGGCTCTCGGCCTCGGTGGCCACCAGGGGCACATGGTTCACCGCGTCGGTGAGGAACTCCGGCCTTGCCTCCAGGTGCATGTCCACATCGAAAACGGTGGTGCCGAAGGAGCCCTCCTCCACCCTGGGCCGGTCCTCCGGTGAACTGGCGGACTCGTACATCATGGTTCCCCCCACCCAGGAGTGCCTGCCGATGTTGTAGACCAGCCTGGTTCCCAGAAGGGTCTTGGAGACGGAGCTGAAGAAAGGCACGTACTCGAATGTTACCCTGAGTGTGTTCGCCGGGTCCTGGGCAAGGTCGGCGGCCTCACCCATGAGGGTGAGCAGGCCTACTTCATAGATAATGGTGTAGTCGGCGTCCCTTGTGAGGGTCCGGGACTGGCCCGCCACGGTGAGGGTGACCCTCTCGCTTCCCTCCACTATGCCCATGTGCCCCAGTGAGTAGGTGGTTGAAGCGGCTCTGTAGCTTACCCGCATGTAGTAGAGGGACTTGTTCACAGGGGGGTTCTTCTCGGTGTAGACGCTGGAGTTGGTGTACTCCAGGGCGTCGCTCATGAAAGGGCGGTTCTCAGGGAAGATGATGAAGCCGTTGTCCCAGTCCATTGTGGCTTCCTCGTCGTACATCAGCCCGTCGCCGTTGGTGTCCAGCCCCAGGATCTGGGTGAATGGAACGCCGTCCTGGGTGGATACCGGATCCTCGCCTGGGCGCTGCAGGAAGATGTCGCAGGTGAAGCTCTCCCTTACGATGTTGTTAGCCCCCAGGAAGTAGTAGTTCCTCATCTCATAGGCCCATGTGGGATAATCCTCCGGCGACTCGGGGAGAGGGTTCGACTGCTTGATGCAGAGCAGGTCGTAGGGGCCGTCGGGGGGAACCGATCCTACCCTGGGTCCGCCACCCAGTGGAACGTAGCTGATACCCACCTCATAGTTTGAGTTTATCGGGCTGAGGAATCGTATTGTCCTTCCCGAATCCACAAGAACATAGTCACCCTCTATGCCCGGCTGCAGCTGGTCCCACCAGCGGTTCTCCTCGGTGAGCAATCCGCCCGATCCCATGGGAACGAACCATGAACCCTCGATGGCTCCGGTTTCAGCATTGTTTGTTATGTCGCCGTCGTCGATGAACACCCTGATGGAATCCGGATCGAAGGCCGGGGCCGAAAGGGTGTCGGGAAATGCCCTGAAGAAGTAGTTGTCCGCCGGCCTGATGTCCAGAATGGAGTCGGTTACCAGGGATGCCTGGCCCACGAAGTCGGAACTTTCCGTGGAGCTGCCCTCCTTGCTGGCGATGGCGGTGAAGTCGAAGGGGCCGGCCTGGGCCAGGAGCTTCGCTCCGAAGAGCCCTTCGTGGGGAATGGAATAGCTTATGAACTCGGGCCCTGTTATGGAGAGGTTCACATCACCCAGCTCGATGGACTGTATTATCTCCTCGTCGTCGCCGTCGTAGCTCAGGCTCACGCTGTAGTCGGACCCTATCTGCCTCTCGCTGTCATGGTCAACCGAGACGTGGATCTTCTCGCCTATGGTGCCGTCGAGCCTTACCCTGAGCTCCTGCTCCATCTTCAGGTCCGGGAACAGGGACGAACTCTCCCCCTCCACGTTCACCCTGTTGGGGTAGATATGGCTGACCCCGGAAAGGGAGATGGTCTGGTGGCCGGATATGTCCAGCTGGCCTCCTGAACCTATGGCGTCCCCCAGGGCCCCGGGCATGCTCAGGGGCAGATAGATGGTGGGAACCAGCTGTCCAGTGGTGCCGGAGTTCCTTATTCCGTTCCTGGCGTTGGTCCTGGTCCATGTCTTCCAGGTGCCCCAGCCTATGAGCCGGGTGCGGACCCCCTCCAGCGTCCATGTCCTGGTGGGAGAGATGGGATATCCGTTATAGAGAAGCCTGTAGTTAAGGGCGTCGCCGGAGATGGACGACCATACCTGCACCTGGGTGGAGGGCAGGCTCACCAGCCAGGGAATGGAATCCTGGTACCAGTAGCCGGGGTTTTCCTCCAGCAGCGAAAACGAGCGCAGTGAAGCCCCCCCGTCGGCATGGGACAGAGCGGCGATAAAGGGCAGGAGAAGCACAAGGATTTTTTTCATCAGACCTCGACAGGTATTATTCACGCAAGGGCCCTTCGGTTCCAGTTTCCATGACAGCAGGGCGATACCTCGCTATAATTCACCGGCGGTACGCCTGAAGCAAGCATCTATCATGGGAACTGAATGAAAAAACTGCAAGTATACGTGCTCAAGGAATTCTTCCCCCCCTTCCTGCTCTCGCTGGGCCTGTTCACCTTCGTGATGCTCCTGGACAAGCTTCTGGACCTTCTGGACATGATCGTGAGCAAGGGCGTTCCCATTCCCGTGGTGGCTGAGATATTCCTCCTGCTGCTCCCCTCCATGATAGCCGTTGTTATACCCATGGGTGTGCTGGCGGGAATACTCATCGCCGTGGGGCGCATGTCGTCCGACCTGGAGATCACCGCCATGAAGGCAGGCGGCGCAAGCATCTTCAACATAATGTTCCCGCTGGGGATAACTGCCCTGGCCATCGCCGGAATGCTCGTTGCCTTCAACAACAGTGTTCTCCCCGAGGCGAACCACATCGCCCGGAACCTGCTGCTGGACGTGGGCACCATGAGGCCAACCGCCAGGATAGTCCCCGGTATGTTCGTGGAGGAGATGGAGAACTACCGGATACTCGTTGAGGAGAAGGACGACCTCACGGGAAAGCTCCTGGGAGTGGTGATCCACTCCAGCGCCCCGGGAGCACCGGACAGGACCATAACAGCCTTGGAAGGAACCATGGAGCCAGTGGGGGCGAACCACCTGAGGCTCGTTCTGGAAGACGGCCAGATGCACGAGAAGGACCGCGAAGGAGGCTACAGGTACGCCTCCTTCTCCACCTATGTGCTGGACATAGCAAGGTCCGAGGAACTGGTTCGCCACGACCGTCAGAGCAGGGGCGACAGGGAAATGTCCGCAGGCCAGATGGAACTTTATGTGGACAGTCTGGCCACACGCAGGGCACTGCTCATCGACAGCATATCAATAGTTGCCAGGGAGTTCCTTGCCTCGGTTGAGACCGGGGAGAACCCGGTGGACCAGGGCGACTCCACAAGGAGGGTCAGGAACACCATGTCGTGGATGACCTCGGTCTCCACCGACCTTATCCTCCTGGACGATCAGGTGGACAACCTGGGCAACAACATATCCAAGTACGGCGTGGAGATACACAAGAAGTTCTCCATCCCCTTCGCCTGCATCGTGTTCGTCTTCCTGGGGGTGCCCCTGGGTCTTTCAAGCAGGCACGCCAGCAAGGGTATCTCCATATCCCTGAGCCTGGTGTTCATACTGGTCTACTACTTCTTCCTCATCGGAGGCGAGCAGCTGGCCGACCGTGGCAGGGTACCCGCCTGGGCGGCCATGTGGTCCCCGAACATCCTCCTGGGAGCCCTGGGGGTCTACCTCACCTGGCGAAGCCTCCGTGAAGGCCACCCCATGCCGCTGCCTGATTTCAGGGAACTCCTGGCCAGGTTCAGGGAGAGGCGAAGGAAATGAAGAAGCTTGACGTCTACCTCGCCGTTCGATTCGTCAAGATGATCTTCATGGCGGTACTTTCCTTCACGGTGATCTTCGTAACCGTGAACGCCTTCGACCACTTCAGCAGATGGGTGGACAAGAACGTTACGGTGATGACATTCCTCCGCTACTACTACTACGGTCTGCCGTACATCGTTGTGCTTGTGATGCCCATAGCCGTGCTCATCTGTTCGCTGTTCCTGGTGAGTTCCATGGCCCGGAACAACGAACTCACCGCAATGCGGGCTTCCGGGGTCTCCATACCCAGGATATTCATGCCCCTTATCGCGGTGGGTTTCGTCATAAGCGTTCTAACCCTGGGCATAGGCGACTTCGTGATGGCCGACGCCAACTATCTCCAGTCCCAGGTGAAGAGGGTGGAGATAGACGGCAGGGACCCCATCGACTACCTGATGAGGAACGACTTCGCCCACAGGACCCTGGACGGAGCCATAGTGACCATAGGGCTCTTCGACGGCAGGAACGAAGCCATTTCCAGGGCCTCCATCGAATGGTTCGACGACAGCCTTCGTGTCACCAGGCGTATAGACGCCCAGAGGCTGGTCTACCTGGACTCAATATGGACGGCGGTGAACGCCGAGGAAAGGCGGTTCTCCCCCACCGGGGAGATGGCCTTCCTTCACCATGACAGCCTGCAGGTTACTGAGATCGAGGACACCCCGGAGGACTTCGGCAGCAGGGCCAAGAGCGCAGCGGAGATGAACATCTTCGAACTGCACGAGCATATCCGGCGGGTGCAGATCGCCGGGGGCAATCCCACAGGTGACCTGGTGGAGTTCTGGCTTACGCTCTTCTTCCCCTTCAGCACTCTGATCATGGTCCTGGTGGGAGCCCCGCTGGCCACCAGCAACCCCCGGAGCGGCAGGTCCACCAGCATTGGCCTTGCGGTGCTCCTGGGCTTCATTTTCTTCTCCCTGGCCCGGTTCGGCCAGACCCTGGGCCACAAGGGCGCCCTTCCACCGATACTGGCAGCCTCACTGCCGGAGATCGCTTTCATCCTGCTGGGCATCTGGCTTTTCCGCAGGGCCGGCCAGAGCTGACCCCGGGAGCTATTGCGAACACCGGAGGGTTTTAGATATGGTTCACCTGTAAACCTGTCGCGAAACAGGTTATCCCGAAACCTTTTCTTTGAAAACGGAGGCAGCGATGGCTCACAGAGTGCATAACTTCTACGCAGGTCCGGCGGCCCTTCCCTGGGAAGTGGTAAAGAAGACCGCGGAAGAAGGAGTGATGGAGTTCGCCGGACAGGGCATGTCGGTGATGGAGATATCCCACCGTTCCAAGCCCTTCGACGCCATGTTCAAGAAGACCCAGAACGACATGCTGAAGATCATGGGCCTCAGCGCTGATGAATACGCAGTGCTTTTCGTCGGTGGAGGCGCCAGCACCCAGTTCTTCCACATTCCCTTCAACTTCCTGAAGGAGGGGATGACCGCAGACTACGTGAACACAGGCGTCTGGTCCAAGAAGGCCATCAAGGAGGCCAAGTACTTCGGCAAGGTGAACGTCGCAGCTTCAAGTGAAGACAAACAGTTCAGCTACATCCCGAAGGAGTTCAACCTCACCCCCGGCGCTGCCTATGTTCACACAACCAGCAACAACACCATCTACGGCACCGAGATGTGGAGCTTCCCCGAGACAGGCAGCGTTCCACTGATATGCGACATGTCCAGCGACTTCCTCAGCCACCCAATGGACTTCAGCAAGTTCAGCCTGATCTACGCCGGCGCCCAGAAGAACATCGGCCCCTCCGGCGTTACCGCCGTGATCATCAGGAAGTCCTTTGCCCAGACCGCCAGGGAGGACCTCCCCTCCATGGTGAACTACAGGACCCACATCGACAAGGAAAGCCTCTTCAACACACCGCCCAGCGTTCCGGTGTACGTTATCGGCCTTGTCATGGAGTGGATCATGGACAACGGCGGCCTCCAGGGCATCGCCGCCGTCAACAGGAAAAAGGCCGATCTCCTTTACGGAGCCATGGATAACAGCAACGGCTTCTACAAGCCCCATGTCACCGATAAGGACAGCAGGAGCTTCATGAACGTGACCTTCCGCCTTCCCTCAGAGGAGCTCGAGGCGAAGTTCGTCTCCGAGGGCGCTTCCAAGGGTCTCATGGGCCTGAAGGGCCACCGCGACGTGGGGGGATGCCGCGCATCCACCTACAACGCCGTTTCCTATGAATCGGTGGAAGCCCTGGTTGACTTCATGAACGATTTCAGGGCGAAGAACTAGCCGTCCGATCCTGAAGGGGCGCCGCGTCTGCGGCGCCCTTTTCTATTCCCGGGTGAGAGCCAGGAAATCTGCTTCGGTAAGTATCCTTATCCCCAGCTCCCTGGCCCTGTCCAGCTTCGAACCGGCGTTCTCACCGGCTACCACGATGGTGGTCTTCCCGGTTACCGTCCCTGTGACCTTTGCCCCGGCGGCCTCCGCAAGACGCTTCGCCTCGGGCCTGGGCATGGAGATGGCTCCGGTGAAGACGATGGTCTCCCCGGCCAGGGAAGAGCCTTTTTCCTCCACCGTTTCCACGGGGTCGAAACCCTTGTCCTGAAGCTCCTGAACAACCCTGCCGGTCACTTCGCTGGAGAAGAAGCTCTCCACCGATGAGGCGGTGACGGGGCCAATTCCCTTAATGCCTACCCTCTTTCCCTGCNNAATTCCCTTAATGCCGCTCAGCTCCTCCTCCCCGACGCTCTTCAGCTCTGCCAGGGTCGGGAATGCCCGGGCGATGTCCCCGGCGGCCACCTCCCCCACACCGGGTATGCCCAGGCCGGTGAGGAACCTGGAGAGGGGCTTGTTTCTGCTTTCCTCCAGCTGCCTGAGCAGGTTCTCCGCGCTGAGTTCACCCATTCGTTCAAGCCCGGCCAGGGTGTTTTTATCCAGGCTGTAGAGATCGGCTATGGAACCAACGAGACCTTCGTCCACGAGCTGGGCGCAGAGCTTCTCACCCAGCCCCTCTATATCCATGGCCCTCCTTGAGGCCCAATGTTCCAGACTCCTTTTCAGCCTTGCGGGACACGACGGATTGATGCAGAAAAGGTTGACCTCACCCTCGGTGGAGGTAACGGGGCCTCCGCAGACCGGGCACTCCCCGGGCATGGTGAAGGGCTCCCCCCTCTCCCCCTCTGCGGGAAGGCTGCCAACCACTTCCGGTATAACGTCCCCCGCTCTCCTTACCATTACGGTGTCACCTGGGCGCACATCCTTGCGCCTGACCTCGTCCTGATTGTGAAGGGTGGCGTTGGTAACGGTTACTCCACCCACCCTGACCGGCTCCAGCCTGGCCGTGGGGGTGAGACGGCCGGTCCTTCCCACACCCACATCTATACTGAGAAGGGTGGTGGCCACCTCCTCGGCGTGGAACTTCCATGCGGTTGCCCACCTGGGGGCCCTGGAGACGAAGCCCAGCCTCTCCCTGGCTGCGAAGTCGCTTACCTTCACCACAACGCCGTCGGTCTCCATGGGAAGTTCGTGCCTTATCTCCTCCAGCCGGTGATAGGCCTCCACCACTCCCCCGGGTGAATCGGCAAAACGGTTCTCAGGGCTTACCTGGAAACCCCACTCGGACAGCTTGTCGAAAAGCTGCTTCTGATTCGCCGCCCCTTCGGGATCCTTCCCGGCTGCATATGCTATGAAACTCAGCGGTCTGGCGGCGGTGATGGAGCTGTCCAGCTGCCTCAGTGAGCCGCTGGCTGCGTTCCTGGGGTTCTTGAAGGGCTGTTCGCGCCCTTCGTTCATTTCATGGAAGTCCCTCAGGTTGAAAAAAACCTCCCCACGAACCTCCACGCTCACAGGCTCGGCGGAATCCAGCCTGAGGGGAACTGACCTTATGGTCCTGGCATTTGCGGTAACGTTCTCCCCGGTGGTTCCATCACCCCGTGTACCCGCCCGGACCAGGACCGAGTTCTCATAGACCAGGGAGAGGGACACTCCATCCAGCTTGGGCTCCACCGAGTATTCGATGCTGTTGGTGCCCAGCTCCCCTGCGATCCTTCCGTGGAAGGCCATGAAGTCTTCCTCGGTGAATACGTTGGAAAGGCTGAGCATCGGCGGGTGGTGGGTCACGGTCTCGAAAACGGACAGAGGCGGCGAGCCGACCCTCTGCGTGGGGGAATCCGGTGTCCTGAGACCGGGATGCTCCTCTTCAAGGGCGAGAAGCCTGTTCATCAGGGCGTCGTACTCCCGGTCGGATATGCTGGAGCCGTCACCGGTGTAGTACTGCCTGCTGTACTCCTCTATGAGTTCCCTGAGCCTTGCCGCCTCATTTCGGGCATCCGAATGGAGGGTCATTGCGAGCCGGTATCCCTCCGGTACATGAAGTCCGCCGGTATGAGCCAGTAGGGGTTGAGATCGATGGCCGCGACCGGGCCATTGGCTCCTGGAGGCGGATTCAGCTGAACCATGAGGGCACCGTCGTGATAGAAGGTGGTCCTCACCAGCGAGGTGTCCTGCAGATGGATCCTGCACTGTATGCCCTCCAGTGGAAGCCCGAAGGGCTCGCCGGGCTGTATCTCCCTTGCGGCCATGTTCACAGCGCCGTCTTCCTCACGCCAGAGAACCTCTATCTGGGGGATGCCCGGCTTGTAGAACAGGTTCCGGAGCAGCTCCTGGTACCTCTGGCTGAAACGGAGGCTCGAGTAGATCCTGGCCCAGTAGTTGGCGCTGGAACGGTGCGTGAAGTCCTGCAGAAGGTCACTGAGATTGTTAAGAAGACCCAAAGAGTTCATATACTCCAGAACCACCACACCCTTGCCCCCGGCAACGAAATGCAGCAGCGGCGACACCTGAAGTTCGGGGTCGGCCAGCGAGTGCTCTATCACCGGGCCGTTCTGTACTCCCATGGAGAGCAGTTCCGTGTTGAAGAGGTAGTACTTCAGATAGGCCTCCCTGAGAACGGCGGTCCCCTGGGAGTTCCCGGTGACCGACCTGTGGTACACCAGAGGGAACCAGGCGGCAAGCATCTCCGAAAGCACTGGATCGAGCTTCAGGGACTGGATGAGAAGCCCCCTGGCCGCCGCGGCGAGTATCTCGCCTCCCTCGGGGGCTTCCCCGACGGAAAGGAGTTCCGGCCATTCGTCCACGGTCCCCAGGGGTTCCAGGGAGCCGCTGGAATAAAAGACTCCGCCGAAAACGGGAACGACCACATGCCCGTCGGGATTGTTTATCTCCACGAAGCTGAATACGGCGGAGGAAAAGCCCAGTGTCTCTCTGAGTACCTCGTTCACGGTCTCGGTCAGCGCGAGATCGGTGGGATCCGGAGGGCTTCCGGCGAGGACCATGTGCCCGTAACCACCAGGTTCGGAGACATCGGAGTACATTCCCAGGGCGAAGGGAAGGCCTCCGATTACACCGCCCTGCCTGGGGCCGGGACGCCAGACGCCGTCATCGGATCGTTCCAGGGGTGTCCAGGCGATAATGGAATCCGGAAGACTGAAGGTCACCAGGTAGTTCTGGGGCCACCGGGAAAGGGGGTAGAAGCCAGCGCCGGTCACATAGGCGGAGGTAACCCTGGCATGTCCCAGAAGCTCCCCTCCGGGGGATTCGTACAGTTCGTTCATCGCCAGGACCGTGGTGAATATCTCCCAGCCTGCGCCGGTACTGTCCTCGAAAACCACCGTGGTGTCAGGCCCGGATGCGGTCTGCATCACAAGGATAAGGGAGTCGGAGGTGCTCACCGCGAAGTTCACCCGCACGGAATCCCTGAGCACCAGGCAGCTGTCGGTATTCTTCGTATCGTATGTCACCGTCAGATGGTGGGTAACCTCAGGAGGCGGTTCCACTGAAGCTGATGCCCTGACCGAATCGATGTCCGCGAAGCTCCTGCCGGAGAGGTACACCCTGCGCATTCCAGCAGGGGGGACGAGTTCCGCACTGTCCAGGACCCTTCTCAACCTGGTTTCCGTGGCGGAGGGGACCGGGGCGGGTACGGTGGCCGAGAGAACCGCCATTGTACCACCACCGGTGTCCCAGACCCTGGAGAAGGCTATTGAATCCGGGACATCGCCATCAAGGAAATGAAGCGAATCAACGGCTGAAAGGACAGAATCGGCTATGCTCAAGGAAAATACAGCGTCGCCTGCGTTCTCTGAGGGGAAATCAGCCCGCCAGGAGCCATATGAAACCGAGGCCAGCTGCTGGTGTGCCTGGGCGGTTTCACCGTTATCGCCCCCGGCGCAGGCGGAAAGGGTCAGCCACATGGCAAAGGCAAGGGCAGCGGCGTTCCCAGGGTTGACGATTCTTCGTTTCTTCATAGTTTCCCTCAACTGGAAAGGCGGAACAAATGGGATTATCGAACATACTGGAACTCGCGGTCAACACCCAGCCTGTGAGGCTTTCCACAGTGACATCCTCGCTGTTCTTCTCTTTTTTCGCAATAGCCGTGTTCCTTCTGATACAGTTCGTGGGGGCAAGGCTTTACACGGCCTTCAACGAGAAGTACAAAAGGTTCCCGCTGGTATTCTTCATCATTCTGGCCACCATGTCCGCGCTTTTCCTCACACTCTCATTCTTCCTTTCCGACACCGAACACAGCCTCTTCGCCGGGGTTGTGGGAGGCGTCCTTCTATGGACCTCCCTGGGGGAGATAAGCGAAAGCCTCGGCTGGTACTCGCCCCATTCCAGGAGCGCGGTATGGGTCTTCCTGCTCTGCACGGCTGCATGGCTGGTGCTTGCTTTCCTGATAGGAGGCATTCCTGTTCCGGTGCTGGGCTTCCTCGCCTATCCCCTGCTT
>NPID01000506.1_pt1 | contig 23753 bp, 19 predicted proteins | sample 8637491 | NCBI WGS metagenome assembly NPID01 (sample SAMN07420843, study PRJNA396082) | bioreactor metagenome | isolation source: sample BA6 brine-fed electro-methanogenic bioreactor BA | place: Japan: Kochi | collected 2016-06-14 | reverse complement strand
AGGGTTTTATGGCTATAATTAAACACACAGGAATGTCCTTAGATTTGATTGGGAAGTTAAATAATAAATATGTTTTAGCCAACGGATACTTAGGATATAGTTCAATAATGGAAGAACTTAAGCAAACAGATCAAGCTCATTTCAAGATAAATGGAATGTACAGTATATTGGGTAAAGAGAAGCATTATACCTCGATTCCTAATCCTTTACATATCTATGTTGTAGCTAACAATCAATTGTTGCATCCAAAAAATATCCTTCCTAAACATCATGAACAGAGTTTAGATTGTGAAACCGGACTTTTTACAAGAGAAACTGTTTATACTGTCGATAATATTGATATTACTATTTATAGTGAGAAGTTTCTTGACCAAAAAGATCTATCCCTCTGTTATATGAAATATAATATTTCTGCAAATCACAACATCGATATTGAATTATTTCAAGGTATTGATAGCGAATGTTCAGGAGATTATAAAGATGATTTTAAAGATTTAGAGGTTGAGATAAACGAAGGTGTAATTAGTCTTTCTGGAAAACATCAAAAGAGTCTACAACCATTATATATAGTTAGTACTATTCAAAAGAACTTTAGTCATTTCTCAAGACAAAAAAATTCTAGTTTTTTAGAAAATTATTCGATTGAGTTGACTGCAGGTGAACATTATGAGATTGTAAAGTATGCAGGAGTAGGGACTAATATTAGAAAAAATCATGAAAAATTGAAAAAAGCGATTGAACAGAAAATGGCTTTGGGTTACGAGCAGTGTTACGAACAAAATAAACAACAGTGGAAGAAACTCTGGAAAGACACTAGTTTAGAGATTGTTAACAATGACTTAATCGAAAAATACACTCAATATAATCTCTATCAGTTGCTATCTCATCGTCCTTATTCAAGTCAGGCAACCTACTCATCAAAAGGTTTAACTAATCAACCGATTAGTCTTGGAAGTGAGATTGAGATGTTTATCTTTAGATATTTCTTAAATACTGACTTCAATTATGCGAAGAGACTTTTGATGAATAGAGTAAATAGTTTAAATGAAGCTTTAAAAACAGCGAAAAAATCCAAAAGAAAAGGTGCTCTGTATGCAAAACATGGAAATGACTTTTATTTAAACGCTTTAATTGTTCATAATTTGGATAAGTATATTAACCAAACACAAGATACAAAGATTTTATTATCTGGAGCTTTAGAAATGGCTCTAGAAATTTGTAAGTTTTATTTAGATATTGTAAAATTAAATGATAAGGCAACCCATTATGATATTCTCGAGGTTGATAGTCTTTTTGCTAAAATAAAAGGAATTAACAACAGTACTTTATTAAATTATTTAGTAAAGAACACTTTAAATATTACTATCTCTTTAATCGCCAAAGCAAAAGCCTTGAGTAGAAGTGAAGTAGAAGATTTCTTATCTAGTAAGAATTATGATGATTTGATTAATGTGATTAGAAAAGTAAAAAATAAATTGTATGTAAAAGCGATAAATTCAGAAAATGTTTATGAGATGTATGAAGATTATTTTACTCAAGAAAAAGAGATTTCAGTTCCCGATATTCTTGCATTATTTACTGTTGTTCCTGAGGATTTTTCCTTAATTGTAAAAAGAGCTAATTATCTTTATTATCAGCCTTTCACCAAATCAGATATTTATGGGAAGTATTTTTTAAGTGTAAATCAAGTAAGATTAGGATATGAAAAGGAAGGGTTTAAGAATTTTAAATCATACTTAAAGCAAAGTGTTACCGATGATGAAGCAAAGAATAAAGAACAGATACTTTTGGACTTAGGTCTCTCAGGCGCAATTTATAATTTTTTAGTTTATGGTGTAGCGGCTTTAGAACATAAAGGATATCTATTAACTGGTGATTCTTTATTGCCTAGTGATATCAGAAGGCTAGAGTTTAAGGTTAAAGTTGGAAAGAATAAAGCTTTTGTTAAATTAAAAAGAAGTAGTATAGAAATTAGGTGGAATGAGTAATGATTAAAGCAGTAATATTTGACTTAGATGGAGTTATTGTATCAACTGATGAATTTCATTATCAAGCTTGGCTAGCCCTTGCTAATCAAGAAAACATCGATTTCAATCGGACCATTAATAATCGATTGAGAGGTGTGTCAAGAATGGATTCTTTGGATATAATCTTAGAAAGAGCTAAGAGAAAATATAGTTATGATGAAAAGCAAAAATTAACTGAATTTAAAAATGATATTTATCGTAGGTCTCTTGAGAATTTAACTCCAAAGGATATTCTTCCTTTTGCAAAAGAATTGATTGAGTATTTAAAAGAAAAACAGATATTAGTAGCGATTGGTTCTTCAAGCAGAAACACTAAAACAATTCTGAAACAAATAAATTTAAATAATGAGTTTGATTGTATTGTTGATGGAAATGATATCGTTAATTCTAAACCAGATCCAGAAGTCTTTCTTCTAGGTAGTCAAAAACTTGGTGTTCGACCAGAAAACTGTTTGGTGATTGAAGATGCAATTGCTGGAATCGAAGCTGCTAAGGCTGGAGGTTTTATTGCGGTAGCTATCAATGATGCTAAAAAATCTAATTTAGCAGATTATCGTATTGATAGTCTGGATGAGGTAAAGAATTTAGTATAGTTTCATAATCCTTATTAAGTTCTATTGAATTTATAAATTGTTTGACATATTAAGAAATATTGGTTAAAATCTAGATTAGAAGATATATGGAGGGTGTATAATGACAAATCGCAAGTTATTCGGTTTAATTTTAGTAGTTTTAGGAGCGTTATTTTTATTGCAACAGTTTGAAGTCTTCAATTTTAATATATTTTTCGATGGTTGGTGGACTTTGTTTTTAATCGTGCCAGCTGTTATGTCAATGTCTAAGCAAGGCATGACAACAGGTAATTCGGTTTTGTTAGTAATAGGAGTTGTTTTGTTTCTACGTGAGCAAAATGTAGATTTAGGTGGATATTTAGTTCCAGCTGTCTTAATTGTAATAGGTATTGGTTTGTTTGTTAGAAAATGAGTTGTTTATTCTGTAATCTGTTGAAATATGAGCAAAAAATAGTCTTTGAAAACAAGACGACATATGCGATATATGATAATTTTCCTGTTACTAAAGGACATATTTTAATAATAACTAAACGACATATTACAGATTATTTCGCTATTAACAAAGAAGAATTAGTTGATATTGATGAAAGTATTAGAAAATGCAAATTAATTATTGATCAAGAGTTTGCTCCAGATGGATATAATATTGGTACAAACAATGGTATTCCTGCTGGGCAAACAATTATGCATTTACATATTCACTTGATTCCTCGTTATGAAAATGATTGTGAAGATCCTAGAGGTGGAGTTAGAGGAGTTATCCCAGAAAAACAAAAGTATTAGTTTTTCTGGTTTTCTTTTTAAGTTTATTTTGTTAGATGTTTGTAGTATAATGTATATGTATATTGGAGGCTAATATGAAAAGAAAAACCAAGATTGTCTGTACTATTGGACCAGCGATAGATTCAGCGGAAATGATAAAAAAGATGATAGATGCTGGTATGAATGTTGCGAGGTTAAATTTTTCTCATGGGAATTCAGAAGAACATAAAAGAAGAATTGAGATAATTCGGAGTGAAGCAAAGAAACTTAAGCGTTATATTGGAATTATGGCAGATACAAAAGGACCAGAGATTAGAACAGGGATGTTTAAAGACAATCTAGCGAAGTTTAAAACCGGTGATCAAGTCAAGGTTGTTAAAGAAGAGATTTTAGGAACAAAAGAAGCTTTTCATCTTAGTTCTGAGGAACTTTTTGATGATATTGAAGTCGGAGATTTTTTATTGATTGATGATGGTAAAATGCGCCTGACTGTCATTGACAAATCAATCGGTGAGTTTACTTGTATAATTAATAACTCAGGAGTGATTAAAAGTCGTAAAGGTGTCAATGTACCAAATGTTAAATTATCTATGCCTTTTATATCCGAAAAAGATGATCAGGATATTAGATTTGCATGTAAAAATAAAGTTGATATGATAGCTCTTTCCTTTGTAAGAAGAAAAGAAGATGTTTTAGCGGTTAGAGAAATATTGAAACAGGAAAATTCTGAGACAATTGAACTGATTGCGAAGATTGAAAATCAAGAGGGTGTTGATAATCTTGATGAAATTCTTGAAGTTTCTGATGGAATCATGGTAGCTAGAGGTGATTTAGGGGTTGAAGTTTCTACTCAACTTGTACCAATTTATCAAAAAAAGATTATTAAGAAAGCCAATGAAGTTGGTAAACCTGTTATAACTGCTACTCATATGTTGGAATCAATGATGCTATCACCGAGACCGACAAGAGCAGAAGCTAGTGACGTTGCCAATGCAATACTAGACGGCTCTGATGCGATAATGCTATCTGGCGAAACAGCAGCTGGAGAATATCCGGTTGAGTCTGTTTTAACGATGGATACAATCGCTAAAGCTATTGAAGATATCATTCCTTATGAAGAAAGACTCCAAAGATCGATTAAATCATCTCATCAAACTACAAATGACGCTATCGGAATAGCTGTTAGTCAAACAGTTATTACTCTACCAAAAGCAGAGGTGATAATCGCTTTTACAGAAACTGGTGGTACAGCAAAAAGAATGTGTAAGTTCAGACCAGGTGTACCGATTATCGCCATTACAAATAGTGTCGATACCTGTCAAAGACTATCTTATTATTGGGGCGTTTTTGCAACTATTGGCGAGAATGTTACTGATTTAAGATATCACGATGAAGTAGCGATAAAGGTTGCCAAAGAATTTGGCTTTAAACCAGGTGCTACTTTAGTTATTACCTCAGGCTGGGGTCAAAAGCATGGTTCAACTAATACGATGAGAATTATTGATATTGAATAAGAAAAGAGAGATTCGAATTTTCGAGTCTCTCTTTTATATCTATATTAGTTTGATATATTTCTTAATCTCCCATTCCGTGACGGTTCTTCTAAAGTCATCCCATTCTCTTGTTTTATACTCTATAAATTTATTGAAAATATGTTTTCCTAATGTCTCTTCAATTAATTTATCTTCACGAAGTAGATCGATTGCTTCTTTTAAGTTATCAGGTAGATTCTTCACACCTAAAGCTTCTCTTTCATCTTTTGATAAAGCAAAAAGATTTTCATTAACTGGTCCTATCAATGGAAGATTTCTTTCTATTCCATCAAGGCCTGACGCTAAAATAACTGCCATAGCTAGATATGGATTTGCGGCTGTGTCAACAGATCTGATTTCCGTTCTTGTAGTTTTTCCTCTTGTTGCTGGAATTCTAACCATTACTGACCGATTATGCTCTGACCATGAAACATAACATGGAGCTTCATATCCTGGAACTAATCTTTTATAGGAATTAACCGTTGGGTTGGTGATAGCACAAAATGATCTTGAATGCGTTAATATTCCTGTTAGCCATTGTCTAGCTACCAGACTTAAACCGATTTCGTCATTAGGATCATAGAAAGCATTATTTCCTTCTAAATCAGCTAGTGAACAGTTTGTGTGCATTCCCGAACCATTTATATTTGCGATCGGTTTTGGCATGAATGTAGCATGTAGATTATGTCTTCTAGCGATGTTTTTAACCACTAGTTTAAAGGTTTGGACCTTATCACAGGCTTCAACAATATTAGAAAATTCAAAATTAATTTCATTTTGACCTGGTGCAACCTCATGGTGACTAGCTTCCATAGTAAAACCAATTCTTTCAAGTTCAAGCACGATATCGCGGCGACAGTCACCGGCTCCATCAATAGGTGATAAGTCGAAATATCCACCTTCATCCATAACATCCATGGTAATCTTACCTGATTCGTCGAGTTTAAATAAGAAAAACTCAGGTTCGAAGCCGATATTTAGAGTAGAAAAACCTAAATCATTCATTTTTTTAACAACTCTTTTAAGGTTTGAACGAGGGTCAGCTGCCGAAGGAGTACCTTCAGGAGTATAAACATCGCAGATTAGTCTAGCAACTTTTCCATAATGGGTTTCTTCCCAACTAAGGATTAGCCAAGTATCTAAATCAGGTTTAAGATACATGTCTGCTTCCATGATTCTAACAAAGCCTTCGATTGAGGAACCATCAAACATTACTCTTCCATCAAGGGCTTTTTCAAGTTGTCCTACAGGGATTTCTACACTTTTTATAGTCCCAATGATGTCGGTAAACATCAAACGGATATAACGGACGTTTTCTTCTTTTGCAATTCTAAGAATCTCACTTTTTGAATATTTTTTCATTTGTATTTTTCTTATTAATGATCGAATCAATACTTAAGCATTTTCAATCATCAATAACCTTTCTTTTTAGCGCCATTGCTATTTTGGTTGATTATACAAATAAAAAGCAAATAAATCAATAGATTATGATTTATTTGCTTCAATTAAACGCTTACAAGCTTCTGTTTTACTTAAATGATTATCCATTGCATACTTAAGTATATATTGATGAGCTTGAGCTTCCTTCATACCCTGCTCCATCAAGATAAGTTTACATTCGAAATAATTTGTTTTTTCTAAATGATTCTTATTTAATTCGGCGTTAGTCATTCTTAGTTCATCAATGATTTTTTGATATTTGTTAAAGAGTCTAATCGCAATAACTAATTCTGTATCGAGTTTATATTCATCGATAAGGATTAAGTATTCTTGATTCTTTAAATGAGTGAAACTGCTCGAAAATGGATTAGTTGAAACATAGATAATTAATGCTTGTTTCGCGACTATTACATTTTCAATAAAACCTTGAAGTTGATAGAGCTTATAGGATGAATGAATGATAATAAGACTGTAATCTATTAAGTCAGCTTTTTTGATTGGTTGGTTTGTTATGTCATAGTGATAATGGTTTTCGCTTAGTAGTTTAGAAAACCTTAGTTTTAAATATTCATCTTCACAACAAATCAAAAACTTTTTCATAGAATCATGACCCTAATTTTAATTTCTTATTTAATGCTTCTACCCAAGATCTTATCTTTCTAACTACAATAGAATCCTTTAGCAACCAATAAGCTAGTTCAGCAAGGATAACTCCCGCAATTAAATCGATAATATAGTGTTGTTTTAAAGTTTGAGTCGCAATAATTATTGCGAGTGATAATACCCAAATTGTAATTTTAGCCCAGTTTGGTGTTTTTTTATCTAATCTTAAACTAAGGATACATAACCAACTCATTAATGTATGCATTGATGGAAGGGCGTTTCTAGGTCCAGCAGCTTGATAAATCATCATAACGATGCTCTCTGTGAAATTTAAATCTGTCCGTGGTTGAGCATAATCATTATTTAAAAACAGACCAGAAGTTACACGCCAACTTTCAACATCTGATTGCCAAAAGAAATACCATACACCACAGACTAAAAAAGTAATTATTGCCATTGTTAGTAGGTTATACATATTTTCTTTAGAGCGCATACTCATGTATATAAAAGTTAAACCCCAAAAAGGATATGCGATAATATAAGGATAAATAGTCCAAGCTAGAAATGGAACTTTGTTATTGAAGCCTATAAAGATATACGAGTAATCTACTCCTTTGTTACCAACTGCTTCGGCATATACTTGATTTCCAAAATAGGTGACAAATAAAAACACCAGTAATAAGATAAAAGGAATCAAAATATAATCATATTTTCTGATTTTCATGTTTAATACTCTCCTAATAATATTTTTTATTCACTGAAAATTATAACATATTACTGACAGATTTTAGTTTACTTTTTTAACTAATTTAAATATTATTGCTTAGAAAGAGAATTTGTGATAAAATCATAGGTAATTTATGGAGGTTTGACAAAATGTTTGGATTAAGAAGTGATGGTAAAAAGGTTAAGAATATTGATCCCTTTATGAGACTTGTACCTCATATTATGTTTCATAGAAATGATGCAATGGTTATGCAATTACAAGAAATTGATTGTGAATACCTGGATAAATATATACTAGATAAACGTAAGAATGAGAATATTAGACTTACTTACATGGATATAGTAATGGCATCTTTTGTTAGAGTAGTTTCAACAAGACCTAAACTTAATCGGTTTATTGTCAACGGTAGAATCTTCAAAAGAAACAATATTCAAGTTTCTTTTGCGATAAAAAAACGTTTGACTGATCAAGCAGAAGAAACAACTGTTAAATTAAGCTTTGATGGTAGCGAATCAATATACGATGTAATGGAAAAAGTTCATCAAGTCATAAAGGAAAATCGTGGAGATATCCACAATGAAACTGATCATATAGCCAAAGTATTAACTCGTGCTCCAAACTTTTTTATTAAAGTAATGGTTAGATTTTTAATGTGGCTAGATAAGCATGGAATGTTAGGGAAAAAGATTTTAGATGCTAGTCCATTTCATACATCGATTTTCTTAGTTAACCTAAAATCAATTAATATGGAAACTGTGTATCACCATATTTATAATTTTGGGACAACCGGGCTTTTCGTGTCTATGGGTAAAGAAAAATATGAACCAAGAGTAATAAATCCTTTAACTAACGAAATTGGTGCTAGAAAAATCATGAAAATGGGTGTTGTAGTTGATGAAAGAATTTCAGACGGATTATACAACAGTCTATCTTTAAGAGAGTTTAAAAAGATTATGGAGAACCCATATATTCTTGATCAAAGAAATGATAATGTTCTTAAGGATGACTAAGGAGATAATATGTTTTTAAAAATAATTGGAATTTTAATTGGTTTAGCTTTCTTTTACGTTGGTTTAAGATTGGCATTATACCCAAAAAGGTTGATCCAAGCCATGCAAAATTATAAATATAAATCAACAAGTGAACCACAGAAGAACGCAATTGTTCTAACTAGAATCATTGGAATTGTAATTATGTTGATTGGTGTTTATTATACAACTTTTGCGATTTTAGCTATTATATATCCTGCTTAAAACAGTTTGAACTCAAACTGTTTTTATTTTTTTGTTGTATAATTAACTGAAGTTTGATAGAATATTATTGGCGAAATAAAAAAAGTATCGCTAAATTTAAAATTTTAGGTGGTGACACTATGAACTTATTACGAATAAATAACCTAAATAAAACATTTGGCGGTAATGTGCTTTTTGACGATATTTCTTTGGAGATTAATAAAGATGAGAAGGTGGCTTTGATCGGACGCAATGGTGTCGGAAAAACCACTTTGGTCAAGATGATATTAAATGAAATTGCCCCAGATTCTGGGGAAATTTTTATTTTTAGGCAGGCTAAAATTGGCTATTTATCACAAAAAATTATTGAATCTGAGAGAAATACACTTATTAATGAATGTCTTTCAGTTTTTGAAAACATAATTATGGTTGAAAACGAACTAAAAGATTTAGCTGAAGAGTTGAAGAATGATCACTCTGAAAAAATGTTGAATCGCTATAGTAATAAAGAACATGAGTATATGGTTCTTGGTGGTTATGAATATCATACAAAGATTGATATGCTTCTGACAAGATTTGGGTTTGATAAAAGTCACTATAATCGCGAAATTGAGAGTTTTTCTGGCGGTGAAAAAACAAGAATTGCTTTTGCAAAGCTATTAATGATTGAACCAGATTTACTAATTCTTGATGAACCAACTAACCATATGGATATTGAAATTATCGAATGGTTAGAAGATTACTTAAAATCATATCATGGAGCTGTTTTAGTTATAACTCATGATAAGTACTTTATCAATAAAGTTGTTAAGAAGATATACGAAATCGATAATCAGTCGATTGAAGTATATCATGGCAACTATGATTATTATGAACTTGAAAAAGTAAACCGATATGATTTATTGTTAAAGAAATATCAAAAGCAACAGAAGCAGATAGCACATTTACAGAGTTTTGTAGATCGATTCAGATACAAAGCGAAGAAAGCAAAAAGTGCTCAAGATCGCATCAAGAAGATTAATCGGATTGAAAGGATTGAACTGCCTAATCAATCGAATTCTCATCTTCATGTAAAATTTCAGACAAAAAGGCCAACTAATGTACATATTCTCGAAGTAGAAAACTTAGATATTGGTTATGAAGAACCATTAATTAAGAATATTAATTTTAAAATGAGAGGTTTTGAAAAACTTGGTATCATTGGTAATAACGGAACTGGTAAAACTACTTTAATTAAGACATTGTTAGGTGAGTTAAAACCTTTGAGCGGTGACTATAGATTTTATCGTAAACTTAAGTTTGGTTATTTTGATCAAAACTTAGCTCAGTTTAATCCCGATTTAACCTTGATTGAAACAGTTCATGGTGTTTATCCACAGAAAACCCTTTATGAAGTTAGAAGTGATTTAGCTAGGGTAGAGTTTCAAAAAGAGGATGTCTTCAAAAAAGTTAAAGTCTTAAGTGGTGGCGAGTTAGTAAAACTGCAAATCTTAATGTTGATGTTGGAAAAACCAGATGTTTTGGTTTTAGATGAACCGACAAATCACTTAGATATTGATTCGAAAAATATAGTTGAAGATATTTTTGAAGACTATGAAGGACCAATGATTTTCATTTCTCATGATCGTTACTTTATTAATAAAGTTGCAACAAAAATTATTAAACTAGATAATGAATGTCATGTCTTTAATGGTAATTATGAAGAGTATCTAACTCATTTGGATGATAAAAAAAATGTTAAGACGCAGAACAATGAGAGAAGTATATTAAGAAATCCTAAAAAAGAACAAGAAAAGCTAGAGAAAGAGATTCTTACGATTGAACAAGAGATTAAAGATCTCCGAAAGTCATTATTTGATGAAGAAAATTACTCTGATTTAGATAAATATAATGATTTAGCTAATCTAGTTAAAGAAAAAGAAAGAGATTTGGAAGTCTTATTTACAAAATACTCAGATTTAGATATTTTAGATTGAGATTTTGTGCTAAAATATCTCTGTAAGAAAAGAGGAAAATAAAATGATTGATAAATTAAAAAACACGATAAGAGAAGAACTTGAATCAATGTTATTGAACAAGTTTGATCAAAAAATAAATATTGTAGTAGAAGAACCAAAGACTAGTGGATTAGGAGATATCTCAATTCCAGTGTTTTCAGTAGTTAAGGTTCTCAAAAAGCCGTTAAAGGACGTAGCTGATTTAGTAGTTGAACTTATAAAACAGTCAACATTTTATTATGCCATCAGTGAAGTTAAGATAGTTGGAGGGTTTGTTAATATTTCTTTGGACCGACTCTATTTTTCTGAGGCTGTGATTAAAGAAGCGAAAAAAGAGAATTATGGAAGTTTAAATCTCGGTGAAAATAAAACAATAGTAATTGACTATTCATCACCTAATATCGCTAAGCCGTTTTCTGTAGGCCATTTGCGCTCAACCATCATTGGTCAAGCGATTGGTAATATTCTTGAAAAACTAGGTTATAACGTTGTAAGAATTAATCATCTTGGAGATTTTGGAACCCAATTTGGTAAAATAATCTATGCGTATTTAAACTTTGGTGATAAGGAATTAGTAAAAACAAATCCAATTGAAGAGTTAACTAAACTCTATGTTGAGTTCCATGAGTTAGCTGAGAAAAATCCAGAATTAGAAGAAAAAGCTAGAGAGATTTTTAAAGAACTAGAACAGGGCAATCCAGAGTATTATGAATTATGGTCTTATTTTAGAGAAGTATCTTTAGAAGAATATATGAAGGTTTACCAAGAATTAGGTGTTGACTTTGATTCTTATAATGGTGAAGCTTTCTACAATGATAAGATGCAAGCTGTAGTTGATGAGTTGAAAGAAAAGGATTTGTTGAAACTGGACCAAGGGGCGATGATTGTCGATTTAGGAGATTCTATGCCACCGGCATTAATCCAGAAGACAGATGGATCAACACTTTATATTACTAGGGATTTAGCCGCTTTATTCTACCGTAAAAATACCTATGAATTTGATGAGGTACTTTACGTTGTTGGTAATGAACAAAAATTGCATTTTGAACAACTAAAACAAGTTGTTAAAAGAATGGGTTATGATTTCTATCAAGATATCCATCATATTAACTTTGGTTTAGTACTCCAAGATGGCAAAAAAATGTCTACAAGAAAAGGAAAAACCGTTAAACTTGTGGATGTATTGAATGAAGCTTCGGATTTATCGTTAGCATATATTAACGAGAAAAACCCTTCTTTAGCAGATAAAGAAGCCACTGCTAAAAAAATTGGAGTAAGTGCAATAATCTTTAATGATTTAAAAAATTATCGCAGTAATGACGTTGAATTTAATCTTGAAGAAATGGTGAATTTTGTTGGACAAACTGGGCCGTATTTACAATATACATCAGTAAGAATAACTTCAGTGCTTGAAGAAAATGATTTTACATGCGAAAAAGTAGATTTTGAACTTTTTAAACAAGATCATAGTTTTGAACTAATCAAAACTATTGCTCAATATGAAGAAATTTTAGTTAAGGCTAAAGAGGAGTATTCGCCATCAGTATTGGCAAAATACTTACTCGTTTTAGCGAGTTATTTTAATAGCTTTTATGCCAAAGAAAAAATAATGGTTGAAAATGATTTAGAGAGAAATACTAAACTATGCTTAATCTCAATCATTAGAAACATTTTAGATGAAGGCATGAGGCTTTTGGGGATGCAAGTGATTAAAAAAATGTAAATCTTACTTGCTCAGGAGGTACATATTTTGGAAAACACAATAAAAAAAGAGAAACCAAGTCGAAATATTATCAAACATTTTCGTTTGATGTTGAAATGGATGGGTAAAAACTCATTGTTGATGATACCGGCTTTGGTCGCATTATATTTTGTATCATATTTTCGAACACTAATACCATTATTTGGACAACATATCATTGATGTTATCTTAGAGTTTGATGATGGTGGTAGTAAATTGCCTAAGTTTTTTGCAGATTTATTAATAGCAGATACAAAACTTAAGCAATTGATGTTAGCAGCAATATTAATTGTTGTTTTAGCTTTAGCAAGAGCTTTACTAATTTTTATTAGAAGAGCTATTTCAGGTTTATTTGCAGAAAGAACTGCTTATGATTTAAGAAACACTTTATATAAAAGATTACAAGATGCAAATTATTATTTTCATTCTCATTCTGAGACTGGAGATATTATACAGCGTTGTACTACCGATGTAGAAATGTATAAAAGATTTATTTCTGAACAAAGTATTGAAATCATCAGATTAGGTCTTTTAGTAGGGTTATCAATATATCAAATGTCAAACTTGAATATGACTATGATGTGGATTTCATTGATAATTGCTCCAGTGTTATTTACAGGTGCTGTTTTCTATTTTCGAAGAGTTGAAAAAATGTTCAATGAAATCGAAGCAAATGAAGCGGTTATGACAACCCACGTCCAAGAAAATGTTAGTGGCGCAAGAGTAGTTAAAGCTTTCGCAAACGAATCTTTTGAAGTGAATAAATTTAAGAACTTGAACCGAAAATTTACAGATTCTGATTTTAAATTAGTTAGAAGTATGGCGGTTTACTGGAGTTCGACGGATTTCATATCTTTCATTCAATTCTTTATAATTGCTTTAGTAGGTATTATCTATGCTTCTCGAGGAGTTATCAGTATTGGGATTTATACAGCGTTTCTTGCTTATGCAGGGAATATCATTTGGCCAATGCGTCAATTAGGTAGACTTGTGGGAGATTTCTCTAAAACAATCGTATCTGTATCAAGATTAGATCATATAATTTCAAATCCTGGTGAATACGTTGGAGAAACCGGTAAAGTAGAACCGGAAATCAAGGGTAATGTAGAATTTAAAAACGTATCATTTAAGTTCGATGATTCAAATGAAGATCAAATAGTTGATGTTAGTTTCTCGATTAATCAAGGAGAAACAGTCGCAATAATCGGTAAAACCGGTTCAGGAAAGTCAACTTTGATGAACTTACTTATTAGATTGTTAGATTATCAAAAAGGTCAAATTTTAATCGATGGTGTTGAAATTAAAGATATAGAAAAACATCATCTTAGAAAAAATGTAGGAGTAATCTTACAAGAACCATTCTTATTTTCTAAGTCTTTAGAGGATAATATCAAAATTTCTGATGCAAAAACAGATAGTGAAAGAGTTTCAAATGTAGCTAAGATTGCTCAAGTACATAATGATATTATGAACTTTGAAAAGGGTTATAAGACTTTAGTTGGAGAACGTGGAGTAACACTTTCAGGTGGACAAAAACAAAGAGTTGCGATTGCGAGAATGCTATTAAAACCAAAACCAATTTTAGTTTTCGATGACAGTCTATCAGCAGTTGATACGGAAACAGATATTCAAATAAGAAAAGCTTTAAATAGAGAATGGAAGGAGTCTACCGTATTTATTATTACCCATCGAATCACAACAGCTAGTGAGGCTGATAAGATTATTGTGATTGAAGATGGTAAAATTAAAGAAAGTGGAAAACATAACGAATTAATTAAACGAAATGGTTTATACAAGAATATATGGGAAATTCAATCAAGAATTAATTTCCAATTAGAGGAGGAGTGAGGTAGATGAACGATTTTTTACAAGATGAAGAGAACTTCACATCCAAGAAGCTTGATTGGTTAGTATGGAACAAGATTTTTACATTTATGAAACCACTGAAAAAACAAGTGATACTTGGGATGTTATGTATGGTGGTTTTAGCAGCAACTGATGTTATTTATCCTTATATTTCAAAGTTTGCAATTGATGATATCATTAGACCAAATGTTGCTAGTACAACAGTGGATTTTTCAAAATTACCACTATTAATTATTTACTTTGTTATATTTATGGTTATTCAAGCCTTAATGGTATATTTATTTATTATTTATGCTGGAAAAATTCAGACTGAGTTAGCTTTTAGTATTAGAGAAAAAGCATTCAATCATTTACAAGAATTGCCTTTCTCATATTATGACCGCACAAGAGTTGGCTGGATTATGGCGCGTATGACTTCGGATTCAAGAAACCTGAGTGAAATATTATCTTGGGGTTTGATTGATCTAGCTTGGGGATTATTTTTAATGGTTTTGATGACTGTGTTTATGTTTTTGATAAACTGGAAATTAGCCTTAGTAATTATGATTGTAGTTCCAATTTTAACAGCTCTATCAATCTTTTTTAGAAAATATATCCTTAAAGCTTATCGTTCAATAAGAAAGGTAAACTCAAAAATTACGGGTGCTTATAATGAAGATATTACTGGTGCTATTACTACTAAGACTCTAGTTTTGGAAGAGCAAAACTTTAATGAGTTTGATAATTTAACATCAGATATGAGACGTCAATCTATTAGGGCACATTTATTACAAGGAATCTATTTTCCAACGATGTTATTTATAATTTCAATTGGGGTTGCCCTTGTTTACTATGTCGGTGGTAATATGGTTATCAATTTATCAATTAGTATTGGTACTTTATACCTATTTACAAACTATGTCTGGCAGTTCTTTGATCCGATTAATAATATTGCAAACTTTTATGCCCGTTTTCAACAAGCGCAAGCTTCAGCAGAAAGAATAGTTTCCTTAATTGAAACTGAGGCTGATATAGTTGATACTGAGGAAGTTATCGCTAAATATGGAACGATATTTGATTATAAAGAGGAAAATTTTGAACCTTTAATTGGTAATGTGGAATTCAAAAATGTTGATTTTAAATACAATGTTGGTGAACAGGTTTTAACTGATTTTAATTTAAAAGTTAAAGCTGGGCAATCAATAGCTTTAGTAGGACATACTGGAGCTGGTAAGTCAACTATCATTAACTTGATTTCAAGATTTTATGAACCGACAAAAGGCGAGATTTTAATCGATGGAGTTGATTATCGTAACCGATCTTTAGGTTGGTTACACTCAAATTTAGGTTATGTATTGCAGACACCTCATTTGTTTAGTGGAAGTGTAATGGAGAATATCCGATATGGGAATTTAAATGCCACTGATGAGGAAGTAATCGAAGCTGCTAAGGCTGTTGAAGCTCATGGATTTATTATTAAGTTCGAAAAGGGTTATGATACTGAATGTGGTGAAGGTGGCTCAAGATTATCAGTTGGTCAGAAACAGTTAGTTTCTTTTGCAAGAGCAATACTAGCTGATCCAAAAATTCTAATTTTAGATGAAGCAACTTCAAGTGTAGATACAGAAACAGAACAACTAATTCAAAACGCTATTAATAAATTACTCGAAGGAAGAACCAGTTTTATCGTTGCTCATAGGTTGTCAACAATTGTGCACAGTGATGTTATATTAGTCTTAGAAGACGGAAAAATCATTGAATCTGGAACCCATCGTGAGTTAATAAAGAAACAAGGTTCATACCACAAATTATATACTAATCAATATTCTGAAGAGATGTTAGAACTCTCTCTTAGATAAACCTGCATTTTAATGTAGGTTTTTCTTTTTGCGTGATATAATAATTTTATGAGGTGATTTAATATGAGAATTCCTGCTTTTATAGATTCACACCTACATATGTTAGGTATTGGATATTATCAAGAGATTATCGATTTATCAAAGTATAAATCGATTAAAGAAATCAATGAAGCATTAAATAGCAAGAAGGATTTATCGATTATCGTTGGTCGAGGTTGGAACCAAGAGAATCTGTTTGAAAATAGATCAATAACCAAAGAAGATATTAATAATATCAAAGTGCCTACTGTCCTTTTTCGAATTTGTGGCCATGTAGCTTCTGTAAACCAAGAAATGCTCAACCTTATGGGTATTGATTCGAACTACAATCAAGTTTCTGGAGGTAGTTATGATATTCATACAGGAATATTCACCGAAAAAGCTCTTGGTTTAATCTACCAAAACTTACCACAACCAACAAAAAAAGACCTAAGAAGATATCTGATAAATGCTAATGAAATACTATTAAGAAACGGAATTACTAGAGTAGCTAGTGATGATTTTTCTAGTTTTAATGTGCCTTATGAAGATATAATTGATGTGATTAATGAAGTAGATGCAGAAGGGTTATTAGATGTGGAAATAACAGAACAAGTAAATCTTCCTCTACCATTATTAAAAGATTTTATCGCAAAAGGATATGCTAATAAAAAGTATAAGAACTTTAAAATGGGTCCACTTAAAATATTAGCTGATGGTAGTTTAGGTGGAAGAACGGCAAGTTTAAATCAACCATATAGTGATGATTTAACCAATTCAGGAATCTTAACTTTTACTGACTCAGAATTAAAAGAACTAGTTGATTTAGCAAATCAATATAATATGGATAGTGTAATTCATGCAATAGGGGATAAAACAATTGATCAAGTTATTAGAGTTATAAGCGAGTCTGATAAAATCTATCCAAGAAAAAATAAAGCTCACGCCATAATTCATAATCAATTAGCAAACCATAAGCAAATTATACTGATGGGAAAATCCAATATCGGAGCGATTATTCAACCGGTCTTTATCAACTCTGATATTAAGATAGTAGATAACCGATTAGGTGATAGAGCCAAGGAATCATACCTTTTTAAGACTATGATAGAAAATGTAAAAACTGGACTAAGTACTGATAGCCCAGTTGAACCTGTTAATCCATTTTATAATATCTATTGTGCAGTAACAAGAAAGAGTGTTGATTTTCCAGAATATTTACCATTCAACCCAGAAGAAGCTATTTCGGTTGATCAAGCACTTAGAGCATACACATTAGATAACTTGAGATATGTATATGAATCTGATTTTAGAGATTATCTAGAAATTGATACAGATATTTATAATAGTTCATATGACAAACTTAAAGATGTTATTGTGCTTAAAACCTATAAAAATAATAAATTAGTTTATGAAAGAAAAAATTAGGATTTTTCCTAATTTTTTTCTTTATTTTTTTTGAAAATAGTGTATAATAAATATTGCTATGCCGGTATGGTGAAATTGGTAGACACGATGGACTCAAAATCCATTGCCCTTAAAAGCGTGTCGGTTCGAGTCCGACTACCGGTACCATCTTGATTATACCAAGTTTATCCCTATATGAAAATAACTCTAAATCTAGCGATTTGGCCGTTTTTAAGGGGTAGACTTTTTTCTTTTGTTAGAGTAAAATACAAGAATTTTAAAGTAAACCACCGTAATTTTTACTCTTTTTTATTGTTTTATATGGTTTAATAAGGCTTAGACCGTGGTGGATTGGTATAGAAAAAGAACAGAGCGTTGTAGTACCATATGCATACATTTGAACGCAACATGTTTATGACAAGGGTGAAACATTGAATATTTTTAGTGAAAATAGTGATAAACATCGTTAAGACAAGACATAAGAAAAATAAAAGTTTATTCCCAAGAGAGTAAACTTTTTTTATTTTGTCGAGACATAATTATGATAACTAATATCATTAATATTTTTATCAAGATATTTTGGCTTAATTTAGATGTTCGTTAATAGTTTCAACAAGCAAGTCATAACCAGTTTGAATTACATTTAAACAACCTTCTAAATCTGTCCGAAAACTTGGTTTAATAAATCTACAGTCCAAGCTTCCTAGATTATTTCTTATTTTATTTTTAAATTCAATTATAGCAGACTTAAGGAGTGGTTTTTCATCTAAAGATACTGAAAAAAGGAATGATAAAGCTGCTACACCTCCACTTACAACTCCACAGATATCCTCTTCCTGCATTCCCCCACCAAAGCCAGCCATTGCAGTGATGTTTTTCGAATCAAGATTTAGGTCGTATTGAATATTTATTGCCTGAAGGATTGTTTGAGCACAGTTAAGTTTTTTGTTGATGTATAAATCAAAAATTATATTTTTCATAAGTTTTTTTCCTTTAAAAACCATTTAACCGTATTTTGAATTGTAAGAGAAATTGGTTTAGGCTGAACTTCAAGCATTGAAATCATGAGAGAATTATCATAGTTATGATTTGATAGCAAAGCTTTAATCATGACTTTGTATTTTGGGATAATTTTGCTAACAAGTTTAACTAAATACACAGGTATTTTTATCATTAATACTTTTCTTTTATTAGTCTCAAAGATTAGGCGGTACATTCGATAAAGTGATACATATTGACCAGACAAAATGATTTGGCCATTTATTTGATTGGTAACACCTTTTATGATGGCTTCTGTTACATCATCAACATCAATAAAATTATAACCACCTTGAAAATATAGACAAAGTCTTTTTTTAAAACATTTTTGGATTTCTTTTCCAATAGGTGAAGGTTTATAATCATTGATACCAATGACGGCAGAAGGATATAGGATAAGCGATGATAGAAGTCCTTGGTTAGTTAAGTCGATTAGATAGTTTGTCGCTAAGGCTTTCGTTTTTTGATATAAAGTATCTAAAGTATCTGGTTCTAGATATTTAGGTTCTTTAATCAAGTATTCTTGAGAACTAATCGCATCAACTGAACTGGTGTAAATAAGGTGAATGTTCTTTTTTACACAAGTATCAGCTATTGCTTGTGTACCTTCAAAATTAGTTTTATAAGTTAAATCACTTTGAGTATTCTTAATATTAACATAAGCTGCTAAATGGATTAATATAGAATTTGATTCAAGGTTTTCATTAAGAAAATCTTGGTCAAAAACATCACCAATAATTGTTGTATCTTTAAATTCTTGAATGGCTTTAGATACATTTCTTGCTATAATCTTAAAATCGATTTTTCTTTCTGATAATTTTTTTACAAGATTGTTGCCAATATGGCCAGTAGCTCCAGTAATATAAATCATATCTCTCTCCCTAAACATTACCTATTATATCACTAAAATATCTTAGTTTTAATTATTTTTAAAGTTCATGATATTTTTCTTTGATATCTTGAGTTTTATTGTATAATATTAATAAGGTATGGAGGTTTGAAAATGGATTATAAAAAACTTGAGTTAGTAAAAGAACTGAAAAGTAAGAATCCAAAGTTATTAAATCTTTTAATAGGATTTGATGGTTTTATCGATGAAATTATTCATGTTGTTGATAAAAGAATAGATAATACTCATTTCACAAGAATTGAAACGATTGAAGCTTTTGCAAAACGTATTGAAAGAGCAAGTGGTTTATCAACTAATATTGAGTTTGTGCCTGTAAACATAAAAATAGGTGGTAATGGACCGATAATGTGTAATGCTTTAGCAATGCACGAATCAGAAATTACCTATATAGGAACTTTAGGATATCCAGTAATTAATGGGGTCTTTAAACCATTAGAAGAAAAAGTCAAGTTATTTACAATTGAAAATCCAGGGCATTCTGACGCTGTAGAATTTGATGATGGGAAACTGATGTTAGGTAAAATGGCTTCGTTAGTCAATGTTACTTATGAACAGTTAATCGAGACTGTAGGAGAAGCAGAATTTACCAAAATGATTGAAACTTGTGATATGTTCGCTTCTGTTAATTGGTCGATGATTCCTTATATGACCGATGTATGGAGAAAAATCTTAACTAATATTGTGACAAGATTACCAAAACGTAATAATTCTCCTTATATGTTTGTTGATTTAGCTGATCCTGAGAAACGTGAAGACTCAGAGATAATTGAAGCTTTGAATCTACTTAAAGGGTTTACTTCATATTTTAAAGTAGTGTTAGGGCTTAACAAAAAAGAGGCATATGATGTAGCCTTGGTATTAGAATTGTTTGATGAAATGAGCTTAAGAAATATGCAAATTTCTCTAGAAGATTTAAATGAAGCTCTTTATAATTATTTGGGTATTGATGCAGTAGTAATTCATCCTGTTGATAGATCATGTTGCTTTATCGATGGGGAGTTCTATGAAGAACTTGGGCCTTATGTAGAGAAACCGAAACTAACAACTGGGGCTGGTGACAATTTTAACGCTGGATTTATGCTTGGTTTACTTCTCGGTTTAAAGCCAGATAAAGCTTTATTAACAGGTATGTCAACAAGTGGGTATTATGTTAGAAATGCTAAAAGTCCAAATTTTGAAGAGTTAATTGAGTTTATTGATGATTGGCATCAGGGATTAATATAAAAACAAAGGAGCTGAATTCAGCTCCTTTAAAAATTCCTATTCTTCAGCAATTGGCACAAAAACTCTAGTTGCTAATTCTTTGTCTAACATATAAATTCCAACGTTTCCTAAGAATTCAACTTTGTCAATAAGTTCTTGGAAGTTTGCTTCCTCTTCAACTTGTTCATCGACATACCATTGTAAGAAACTAACACTAGCGTAATCATTTAATTCGTTTGCCATTTTCATTAGATTATTAATTCTTCTTGTGACTTCCTTTTCATGATTCAAAGATGTTTTTAAAACTTCCAAAATTGATTCGAAATCATTTTTCGGCGCTTCAAAACCTCTGATATCAACTCTTTCACCACGATCATTTAAATAGTTCATAAATTTTTGTGAATGTGCTAACTCTTCTTGGTATTGAATTGCAAACCAGTTTTCAAAACCTTTTAATGATTTAGCTGCAAAATAATTTTGCATAGCTAAGTAAACATGAGCAGATTCAATTTCAAAGTTTAACTGAACATTAATTGCTTCTACAAATTTTTTATCCATTTTTTCCTCCTATAAATATTTTATAACTTTATTATAACTTTTTTAAATTTTAAAACAACTATTTTAACTTATAATTTCAAATCGTTGACATTATCTAAGTATTCTTTAATTGGAACAATGACTTTAGTTACAGTACCATCTATAAATGGATTATCTAACTCAACCGATTTAATTAATTCAACAAAGCTCTTAGAACCACCTAAACGACAAAGTTTAAGATATGATGCAAAGGCTTCTTCATGGTTTTCTCTTGACTTAACAAAATATTGGAATGCAAGTACTTGTGCTAGTGTATAGTCAATGTAATAGAATGGCGAACCAAAGATATGACCCTGTCTATACCAGTAAGTTCCTTTTTCTAGGAATTCATCGTCATCGTAATCTTTATATGGAAGATATTTCTTTTCTATTTCTCGCCATTTAGCTTTTCTTTCTGCTTTTGTTAAATCAGGTTTTTGGTAAATCTCATGTTGAAACTCATCAACTGCAACCCCATAAGGCAAGAATGAAATAGCACTGTCAAGATGGTAGAATTTATACTTTTCAGTATCTTCTTTAAAGAAATGATGAATCCAAGGCCATGCAAGGAATTCCATACTCATAGAATGGATTTCTGCAGCCTCCATAGTTGGCCATCGGTATTGTGGATAATGATCACGACTAGAGAAAATTTGGAAAGCATGTCCAGCTTCATGAGTTAAAACATTAACATCGTGACTTGTTCCATTAAAATTAGCGAATATGAATGGAGTCTTATACTTAGGAATATAGGTGCAATAGCCTCCACCAGATTTTCCTGAAACTGCATCTAAATCCAGTAACTCATGGTCAAGCATAAAGTTAAAGAAGATTGCAGTTTCCTTAGACATTTCTTCATACATTTTTTTAGCGATATTTACTTGCCAAGCTCTATCACCTTTTGGTGTAGGGTTGCCGTCTTTAAAAGACAAAGCTAAGTCATATGATTTAGGTTCGTCAATACCGATTCTTTTAGCTGCTCTTTTTCTTAGTTCTGCTACAAGAGGAACCACATCACGATAGATTTGATCTCGGTATGTTTTAACATCTAAATGATTATAATCCGTTCTTCCTAAACGGTCATAACCTAATTGAACATAATTATCATAGCCTAAATCTTGTGCCATTTTATTTCTTACTTGAACCATTTCATCAAAAATTCTATCAATTTGTTCTTCATTCTCTTCAAAGAATTCTGAAACCTTTAACTGTGCTTGATGGCGGATTGATCGATCATTGTTTTGTAAAAACGGAGCCATTTGACTTAAATTGTAAGTCTTTCCTAAGAATTCAATTTTAGCTGAAGCCAGAAGTTTTGAGTATTCTGTAGTAAGTTTATTTTCTTTTTGTAAATCAGGGATAATTTTTGGATCAAAGGTTTTTTGCTTAAGTTCAGATTGTTTGAACATCAATTCTCCAAGTTCTTTTTCAAGTGATTTCCTGTTTTTTGATTTTAATAATTTGGCAGAAAAGATGTGATCATATTCTTGTAATTGAGGAATTTTTTCATTAAAAAAGTTTTGTTCTTCCTCGTAGAACTCATCTTGCGTGTTCAAAGAATTTCTAATTGAAACTAGAGTTATTAGACTATCGATTTCGTCATTAAGTTCAAAAAAATCCTTGATTGCTTTGATTTCTTCTTCAAAGGTGACGTCTTCACCAATGACACTTAGTAATTTTTTAACTTTATCTTGAAACTCATCAAGATTTGGTCTTTCATATTTTATGTCTTTAAATTTCATGGTTACCTTCCTTTCTTATATTTAGTTAATTTTACCATATTTTAATTATTTTCCCAATCACTAGACTTAATTAATTGATAATTAACTTTTAAAAAACTAATGTTTGATTAATACTAATCACCGATGATCTTGATTAAAACACGTTTTTTTCGCATTCCGTCAAACTCACCATAAAAGATTTGTTCCCAAGGCCCAAAGTCAAGTTTGCCTTTTGTGATTGCACATATCACTTCTCTACCCATGATTGTTCTTTTTATATGTGCATCAGCGTTATCTTCATAACCGTTATGTTGGTATTGAGAATAAGGCTTCTCAGGGGCTAGTTTTTCTAGGAAAACTTCAAAATCATTTAATAATCCCGTTTCATTATCATTGATAAAAACAGAAGCAGTAATATGCATTGCATTAATCAGTACTAGCCCTTCCTTAATTAAACTTTCATCAATTGCTTTCTGAACATCTTGAGTGATATTAATAAACTCTCGTCTTTTATTCGTTTTAAACCAGAGTTCTTTGCGATAA
>NPID01002845.1_pt1 | contig 23778 bp, 29 predicted proteins | sample 8637491 | NCBI WGS metagenome assembly NPID01 (sample SAMN07420843, study PRJNA396082) | bioreactor metagenome | isolation source: sample BA6 brine-fed electro-methanogenic bioreactor BA | place: Japan: Kochi | collected 2016-06-14 | reverse complement strand
GCGCCTATAACAATGTGCTTCACCTTGTCAATAACTCTCCCCCGTTTTCGAATCTTTATAATTTGGCCATAATTTAGGCAAGAGGCCGCGTAAAGGTTGTTAAGTGACTCTTCATATTGGTTGTTGCCATCTGAGTAAATATCGAGGTTCGAATCAGGAGAGGGCAATCTGATTCTCTCATAGAGTTGGTTCATCATATGATCGCACGTCTCTTGAGTATGTTTGCCAACTGAATAGGCTATGAGAAAATACGTCTCTCTCTTTATGCTCGTATAGATCCATGCATCACCTTCGAAATCTGATTTTGAGCTTCTTTTGACAACTTTCTTTTGTTTTTTTTAACAAACGTCCAGAACTCATCACATTCAATCGGAGTCAGTTCAAGATCTCGAATAAGGATCTCATTCATCTGTGTGGCATGTTCTGCAATATCTGTCAGGAGATTTCCTATTGTGTCCCGGTGATGGCCCGTGATCCGCTCAATACTCCGAATACCGTTCTTTTCAACAAAATGTTTACAGATCACAATGATTTCTACTTCGGAAAGGTGCTTCCTGAAGAGTGGAGTGCCTTTCGTTTCCATAAAGAAGGTCTTGCAATGATTACAATAATAGCGTTGACGGGATGTTTTTGCATCTTTACCTCGCTTAATAATGTCTTTTCCCTCTTCCAGGCGATAATATCGACAATCAGGGTTTTGACATACTGCATCGATATGTCCACGGGGTCTGGCCATTCAAATCACAAGATAGAGTAATGATGTGATAGATTATAAAGTATGCTATTTTAGGACATTACCTGAATTCTGGTGCTCCCGCAGCATCGGTGTCGATATCTTTACACAGGGGAGAACACTTGATGAACTGATGGAGAATATTCGTGAAGCAGTCGGGCTCCATTACGAAGAGTCAATCGATGCCGGAGAACAGATAACAATTGTTTCCCTGACAGTATCTCCGATCAAAACTGAGTGAACGGCACAGTCCCTTCGATTCACGGCACGATGGCAGTTGGTTGAGACCTATCGATGGCTCCCTGCTGATCCACCGACCAACACCTCCATGCAGCTGTGACATGGAGATGGCAACCGAGCACCTATCGTGGCTCTTTATATCGAGCAGCGCAGAGTTCGTACATCTCCAGTAAGAACTGCTTAAAACTCACCTCATCTTTGTACAACACGATCCAGAGGAGCTGGAGTACCTGTTCATATGCGAAGTAAAAGAACCGGATTCGTGGATCTTTTGATTTCGAGGAGATCCGTGCTTCATCCTGCACCCGGAAACCGGTTTCAATTCTCCATCGTTTCTTGTAGGTTGGAATCACATACTCCAGATCAATGGACTCCTGATTCGTAGCAAATGCCCAATCATACGATTTTTCTGACTTCTTATCGAATATCTGCCTCAGAACTGCGAGTGTCGTCTCCCCTCGAAACACCGTCTTCTCTTTATTGACCTGGAGTTCATATCGGATCTTTTTCTTCTCTCCAATATCCAGACATTCAATCTCATTTTTGATTTTATCGTTTTTTGGAGCGAAAATCAGATAGGGCACCTCGGCATGTGTCAGAGTCAGCATCAGATCTTTGCTAAAGAATCCCCGGTCAAATACCGTAAGTTCGACGGAATTCACCAGTGGCTCTACCAGAGCAAGACACCATGTCACTGTTGTTGCCATATTATGGCCAAGATGCACGGGAACTGATAACAAGGGAATCTTCTGGGGGATATCAGAATTAATGATGGCGCATGAGAGGAACTTGAACTTCCCGGTAACGCCATGTTCACCGGTATATCCATGAATCCAGAACCCCTGAACAGCACCATAAAATTCCTCATCTGTGTAATCAAAAGCCAAAACAACGTTTTTATTGCTGAGATCAAACCGTGTACCCAGTCGCTCGACCGTCATCCGATACTGCCAGACAACGTGTGATGTCGAGACATTCTTGATGGCGAGATGGAGTGAATCAGCCCTGTTACCGACGGTTTCGATATAGGTATTTGCAACCGCTGCTTTGAGGAGGTCGCGGTTATAGTGGAATCCGGAGAGTGTTGGTCCTTTAAACGGGAGTTGCAGTGCCCGATCGACGAATGTATCGAGTGTTTTGAGTGTCCTGAATAATCGTGCATCACTGATTTTCATAGTATTACCAGGTAAACAGTTCTGTCCAGGTATTCCTTGGGGCAGTCCACTTTTGCGCTATTCCCAAACTTGGTGACTTTTCGAATAAGGAATCCCTGGATATTTTCGATCTCGATTCGGGTAGCAGCATTCAGCTCAACTTTCTTCATTGGATATACAATGGATATCCACAATATTTAAATCTTACTGGAGGTCTGTCTTTGATAGGGATTTGAAAAGAAAAGGTGTTATTTCAAATGGAAGTCATGGATCCCTTTCGGAGATACTGCCTGACCGAATTCCAGGTTGGTTCCTTTGCCAAAATCTCCAGTTGTTAGTGGTTCCCATCTCCTGAAGATACTCGGGTCACTCGGTTACACGCTTTTGCGCCAGCGGGGCAGTCATGTACAGATGGTAAAAATGGACTGGTTCCGGGTAAACGGGGGGTGTATTCGGGAAAAAACGGCCATTATTTCGTTCCATCGATGATTTCCCCATCCTTCAATGTCTTCCCTATCCTTCAAGGTCAAACGGAATACCTATATCTCCTCACATATACTTTAGTGTATGGCAGGAGAAGTAACGACCATCAAGATTACTCCCGGAGTGAAACATAGACTTGATAGGTTAAGACGATTTCCTCGTGAGTCATATAATGAGATAATTTCAAGGCTTACGATGGAAAATGAGGACGAAGGAATAACTGAAGAAGATATTTTGGATATTGAGGAAGCGCTCGAGGACATCAAGGCAGGCCGTGTATATTCGACTGCCCGGCTGAAAGAGAAACTCGGTCTTGATTGAATGAAATACACCATTTTCTGGACCGACAAGTCTCGAAAAAACCTTGAAAAATTACCAAAAGATATCGCAGCCAGGGTTATCGAGCGTGTCGAGATCATTCGTGATGATCCATTTCTGCACGTTGACCGGTTGGCGGGATCAGCATGGTACAAATATCGGGTGGGCAAATACAGGGTTCTTCTTGATATAAAACGTAAAATGTTGATAATATATGTGATTAAGGTTGGCCCAAGGAAGGATGTCTACAGAAACCTGGAGTGATGGGATTTGCTGATTGGAGGTGGGGATTTCCAGACCGACCCTGACAATATTCCCAGTCAGATCTTCCCATATTTCTTGTGCGCTTGTTCAATTGTCATGATCTTCTCGATGCATACAGTATCAGATTCAACAGAATAAAAAATCGTGTATTTCCATGAGATATGCATGCGCCAACGGGGGTTTTTTGTATGGAGCCTCTTAATATTTCCCCGGGCATGTGGATGGTGGATGAGCTGTTCGATATGTTCGCCAATGATACGCCGATCTTTTTGTGGAAGTTCCCGGATGAACTCCTTTGCACGATCTTCAATTTTGATCTGCACAAAGAACCTCGTTTACAGCTTAAGTTCTTTCTTTGCTTCTTCCCATGAGGTGAAGGTTCCAGATGCATCAATTTCATCGAGATCCAATTCGAGCTTTCGCCTCTGGTGTTCAGCAATAAGCTCTTCAACTGTTTCACCAAGGGTTTTCCCTGGTTCTTTGATATTCGAGAGTGCCGCCCACGTACCCGGGGTGAGGGCTACCCGCTTAGTTGCTACTTCGCTCCGTTTCTGTGCCTGTGCCGTCATTTTACCCTTCTCCGCAGAAGACAATTCTGTTTTTTGCATGGTATGTTTGTTTATTGGATTGTAATGTGTATCAATACATTCCAATACCTGTGTGTGGTGTTATATGTTTATACAGTTGTATAATCATATACAGCTATACAATAATGTACCTGGAAGGTGTTAATCATTTTGGTTCTCCTTCAATTTTCTGAAGGGTAGTAATATGCATAATAAAAAATAAATAATAATTAATCTCCAATTGCTATTGAATGCTCAATACAAAGAGCAAATGGAGAAAATGCATTTCTACATTCATCTACCCGCGCTTCGGAGATCCCGATATTCAGGACGGGTAGGAGTCGCCCAGGTAGATGAATCGGGGATTTTGGTGATCAGAAATCTGGAGAAGAACAGTATGTTCAGGCAGACCTTCTCTCCATCCCCTCATCGAATACTAGATACGTCTGTCCGTCAAACATTTCGGTAGGAACGAGGATCATTCGTGTCGACCATCAGGAACGCAATCCACATTCTCTACTATCTCTTCAGCCCCTTTAAGAGGATGCTCGCGCTGTATCTTCTTGCAGTCATTGCACTGGCGGGGCTTGAGGTCTTCCGGGTCTCACTCGTCTACCCGATCATTAATTACGGGCTTGATGTCGAGAACCAGCACCGGCTTCTCGATACCTTTTTTGACCTGATTCTGCCGGGTTCGATGCATCCTTTCCTTGCCTCTGCACTACTGCTGCTTCTGACAACTGCATTCATCGCCGGGTTCTATGGTGTTGTTGCTTACTCGGGGGCGTATGTCTTTGCAACCGTCCGTGACTCGCTTGACCGGCGGATCTTTGATCGGCTGATGAGCCATGATTACAGCTACTTTGCCGCAAAGAAGCAGGGGGATCTGTTATATATCGGGCAGGGGGCGGTGACAGAGGGTGGACAGGCAATCAACATGTTCATGGAGTTTATTAAGAACTCGTTAATGGCACTGCTGTACTTCCTGTTTATTGTGTACCTTTCCTTCTGGCTTGCATTTGCGCTTGTAGTTCTCGGGTTGATCTATGCATATATCATCAGGAAACAGCTCTTCTCCCGTATCTATCGGAATAGTTCGGCTCTGAATTCTGCACTCATGCAGAAGTCGGTTGCGTACCAGGAGTTCATCTCCGGGATCAAGACGATCTTTATCACAGGATCGCATTCCTTCTGGGCTGGAAAATATGATCGGGCTGTTTCAAAACTGAAACAGGCATATACCTTTGTCACTGCCCTTGGCAAGTTGCCTTCCATAATCAATGATCTTCTGATGTTCTCGGTGATTGCAATCGGTGCTCTTGCCCTCTATATCTCAACAGGCGGGGATTTTCTCTCCTACATCGGCCTCTTCGGAACATTTATGCTTGCACTCTATCGTCTTGTCCCAACAGCAACCCTGGCACAGACTAATCTCACTCTCATGGTCCAGTACCTCCCGGCGCTTGAGCTCGTCTATGGTGAGTTGATCCGCCAGGAGAGCGAGCAGGAGAAGAAGAAGGCACAGAGTGATGGCAAGTCCTTCAAATTTGAAGATACAATAGCATTTCAGGGGGTGACCTTCCGCTATCCCGGGGCTTCGAACGATACCATCCGTGCCCTCTCGTTTGAAGTACCTAGGAACACCTCGGTTGCGATCGTCGGTGATTCGGGCTCCGGGAAAACCACTATTGCAAACCTGCTTGCTCTTCTCTATCTACCGGATAGGGGGATGATATCGATCGACGGCGTGGATATCAATGAGTTTGACACCACCAGCTACCTGCGATCACTAGGGTACATCGGACAGGAGACCTTCATCTACCATGATACTATAAAAGAGAATATCCGTTTTGGGCTCGACTGCACCGATGACGAGGTGATTGCAGCTGCACAACGAGCGGATGCCCATGATTTCATCATGCGAACCGATCATGGGTATGAGACGATCATCGGTGACCAGGGGATGAAGCTCTCCGGGGGGCAGCGGCAGCGGGTGGCGATCGCCCGGATCATCCTCAGAAATCCTGAGATCTTATTATTGGATGAGGCGACGAGTTCGCTTGATAATATCTCTGAGAAGAAGATCATCGACTCGATCAATAAGCTCTCAGAGAATATGACGGTGATTACGATTGCACACCGGCTTTCGACGATCCGGGATGCGGATGTGATCTATGTGCTGAGGGAGGGTGAGATCATGGAGAGTGGATCACACGAGCAGTTGCTTGCGATGAAAGGAGAGTACTATCAGCTGTATCTTGGGCAGGAGAAGAAGGATGAAAAGCAGACTAATCCTGATGAGGGGAAGGATGTACTATGAGGCGGGAGCTCGTTGAAAATATGAGGCGTATTTTTCAGTGTGATTCGATCCCGGAGAGAGCGGATACCAACGATCGTAAGAGAGATCTCTGTACCTGGTTTGATGGGAAGTACAAAGAAGCGGAATCGCTCAGGTCTGCTGCCTCCAGTGCCATCCCCGGTTTCCGAAAAGTAGAGGCGATGATCTTAGCAGGATCTGGTGATACCTGCAATTCCAGCGCAAGATACAACAAAAGTACGGAGTAATAATCAAATGAAAACGATCATTCTTGCAGGAGGGAGTGGCACCCGCCTCTTCCCGCTCTCCAGAGAGCATTTTCCAAAACAGTTCATCAGGCTCTTCGATGACGTTTCACTCTTCCAGAAGACGGTCACTCGTGCTCTCCTCTTCTCAACAGAGGCTGAGATCACAATCGTCACAAATGCGGATCATGCATTCCTCGTCCGCGATCAGCTCGCAGAGATCGATTGTCATGCCTCCATCCTCGTTGAGCCTGAGGGGAAGAACACACTCCCTGCCATCTACTATGGCGTGAAGACGATTGCAGAGGAGCATGGCCCGTCCAGAATCGCGGTGCTCTCCTCTGATCAGCTGATCGATTCTGATAGTGACTATCTGTTTGCATTCCAGAGAGCAGAACACCTTTCGAAGGATCATCTGGTCGTCTTCGGGGTACTCCCGACATCTCCGCATACCGGGTATGGCTATATCAGGCCCGGCCGGGAGATTGGAGGTGGTGGAGATGAGGCAAATAATGCAGAGGGCCATACCGTGGATGCCTTCTTCGAAAAACCAGATCAGACGACCGCTGAAGTGTACCTCAACGAAGGGTATCTCTGGAATAGCGGGATGTTCGTCTTCAACTCCTCGATCTTTCTGGACGAATGCCGTCAGCACGCACCAGCTGTAGTGGAGGCGTTTGAACTCCCGGTCGATGAGGCATACCGGACTACCCCCAGGATCTCGATCGATTACGGGATCATGGAGAAGACCGATCGTGCGGCGGTGGTCCCGTTTGCGTCGGGATGGAATGATCTCGGCACCTTTGATGCACTCTATTCAGTACTCCCGAAGAACGGCGACAACAACACGGTCCGGGGCGAGTATATCGGTATCGACTCCCATGACAATCTGATCATCGGGGATCGGCTCATCGCCACCATCGGGATCTCCAATCTCGCCATCGTCGAGACGAAGGATGCGATCCTCGTCGCCGCACGCGAGCAGGCGCAGCATGTCGGCGAGGTTGCAAAACTGCTCAAGGAACGCGGCGACGACCGTGCTTCCTTCCACACGCAGGTGCACCGGCCCTGGGGCTCCTATACGACCCTTGAGGAAGGGGGTGGGACCGGTGGCAAAGAGGGCGGTAAAGAAGGCGGCACCTATAAGATCAAGCGCGTCTCGGTCCCGCCCGGCCGCCGCCTTTCGCTCCAGATGCACCACCACCGGAGCGAGCACTGGGTCGTTGTGAATGGGTGTGCCGAGGTGACGATTGGGGAGAAGACCTTCTTCCTCAAGAATGGCGAGAGCACCTATGTGCCCGCCGGCACGGTACACCGGCTCGCCAATCCGGGGATGCTCCAGCTTGAGCTGATCGAGGTGCAGATCGGGGAATATACAGGGGAGGATGATATTGTCAGGATTGAGGATGATTATGAGAGGGTATAAAGTAATTTCTCTAACAAAGAGGAATAGTAACAAGAGCTCGATAGTATTTGATTGGATTCCATAATTTGAGGTATCATAATGACAAAAAAAGCATTTATCACCGGCATCACCGGCCAGGACGGCTCATATCTTGCAGAACTCCTGCTTCATAAAGGCTATGAGGTGCATGGCCTTGTGCGGCGATCATCCACGTTTAACACCAGCAGGATTGATCCGATCTATGTCGATCCCCATGATCCTGATGCCCGGCTCTTTCTGCATTACGGCGACCTCGCAGATTCCGAGCAGATATCAAATATCATGTACAATATCAGACCTGATGAGGTCTATCATCTCGGCGCCCAGAGCCACGTCAGGGTCAGTTTCGATATACCCGAGTATACCGGGAATGTAACTGCCCTTGGCTCCACCCGTATCCTTGAGGCTGCACGGCGGAGCAATAAGTGTGTGAAGTTCTACCAGGCATCATCGAGTGAGATGTTTGGTGGGGCACACCCACCCCAGAATGAAAGTACCCAATTCTGCCCGCGGAGCCCCTATGCCTGCGCCAAGGTCTATGCCTACTGGATGGCAAAGAACTATCGTGAAGGGTATAATATGTTCGCCTGCAACGGCATGCTCTTCAACCATGAATCCCCTCGCCGGGGCGAGACCTTTGTCACCCGGAAGATCACCCGGAGTATCGCCCGTCTCCTCTCCGGGAAGGATAAATATCTCTATCTCGGGAATCTGGATGCAAAACGGGATTGGGGATTTGCTCCTGAGTATGTGGAATGTATGTGGATGATGCTCCAGCAGGAGACGGCAGACGATTATGTGATCGGTACCGGTGAGACACATTCGGTTGCTGAGTATCTCGATGAAGCGTTCTCCTATGCGGGTCTCTCGATCGATGATCATGTCCGGATCGATCCCCGGTACTTCCGGCCGACCGAAGTTGATGTCCTTATCGCAGATGCGAAGAAGAGCGAAGAGAAGCTTGGGTGGAAACCGAAGATCACCTTCCAATCCCTCGTCCGGATCATGGTCGATGCCGACATGCGGGCAGCCGGGCTTGAACCCATTGGTGAGGGGGATGCGATCATCCGGAAGGTCTTCCCTGAGAAGTGGTGGCGGGGAGATTAACCCCGGAACACATGACGGTCCCGACATTCTGCTTCTATGTGAGCGATTATGGCAATGGGCATGCAGCCCGATGCATCGCTCTCATCAGATGGATTAGCGAAGAATGGAGCGGGGCCCGGGTCTATGTGAAGACGGCAGGGCCTTTTTCTTTTCTGAAAGACTCGCTGGCTTCGTATCCCCGCTGTGTTGTCATAGAGACCCAGAATGATATCGGGGTTGTCCTGCAGCCCGGCCGGCCGCTCGTCGATCCTAAAGAGACAAGATCCCTGCTCACCGAGTGGGTTGCGTCCTGGGATTTGTATGTCTCTTCAGAAGAGCGGTTCTGCCGGGAGCACGCAGTCGACTGCATCATCTCTGATATTGCGCCGCAGCCGTTCCTCGTTGCGAATGCACTTGAGATCCCCGGTATTGCCATCTCAAACTTCACCTGGCACCTGATCTTCTTGACGCTCTTTGGTGAGATCCATGAGACGAGGGAGCTTGCACGGGCATATGGGTGCTGTGATCTCGCACTGATGCTCCCCTTCCATGAACCGATGGAGGTCTTTCCGAAGAGAAAGGAGATCGGACTCGTCTCTCGGGAGGTTACCACTGACAGAGAGAGCCTGCGACGAAGCCTTGGGGTCCTGTCGGAGGAGACACTCGTCTTCCTCAACTGCGGTGCTGAGATGCCCGAAACCCTCAAACAGACCATTCGTGAAGCACGGGTACCCGGACTCAGTATACTTGTCTCCTCACATCTTGTGTTTCCGGAAGAGCATATCATCTCCATTCCTGATGGCGAGATGGAGACACAGAACTATCTTGCTGCCTGCGATCTGATCGTCTCCAAATGCGGATACAGCACCATCTCCGAAGCCGTCAGGGCGAATGTACCTTTACTATTATACCGGAGGGAAGGGTTTGCTGAGGATGCATACCTGATCGATTCGGTTACAGCAGAGGGCTTTGGGAGAGTGATCACCTGGGACGCATTGGTGGCGGGCGAGTGGCTCTTCGATGCTCCAGAGAGAATGGTTGAAAGAATGGCAGAAAGAAAAGCAGATAAAAGCACTCATATGAGAGGACGATCAATCTCTTTCAATGGTGCCGAAGATGTCCTCTCTCTTCTTCATGAGGTTGTACAATGATTGGGTGGTGTAAATGACATTCTGGGATAACAAAGAGATCCTCCTCACCGGCGGTGCAGGGTTCCTCGGATCGTATCTTATTGAGCAGCTTGCAGACCGTGGCGTCTCGAAGGATCAGATCCGGATCCCCCGGAGCCGCGAGACCGATCTCCGAATCTATGAGAACTGTGTTGATGTGGTATCGGATGTTGATATCGTCATCCACCTGGCAGCAAAGGTCGGCGGCATCGGCTTCAACCAGAACAATCCCGCCACCCTCTTCTATGACAACGCGATGATGGGCATCCAGCTGATCGAGGCGGCCCGGCAGCAGGGTGTCGGGAAATGCGTCATCGTCGGAACTGTCTGTGCATATCCGAAGTTCACACCGATCCCCTTCAGCGAGGATGCCCTCTGGGACGGCTATCCCGAGGAGACGAATGCACCCTATGGCCTTGCAAAGAAGATGCTCCTTGTACAGTCCCAGGCATACCGGCAGCAGTACGGGTTCAACTCCATCTATCTCCTGCCGGTGAACCTCTATGGCCCACGCGACAACTTCGATCCCGAGAGTTCACACGTCATCCCGGCGCTGATCAAGAAGTTCGTTGAAGCAACCCGTGATGGCAGCAGCGAGGTCGAGGTCTGGGGCACCGGGGCGGCATCCCGGGAGTTCATCTATGCAGACGATGCCGCCCGCGGGATTGTCATCGCCACGGAAGAGTACAACAAACCCGATCCCGTAAATCTCGGCTCTGGAAAGGAGATCTCGATCCGTGATCTGGTGGACATAATCGTAAAAGAGACCGGGTTCTCCGGGAAGGTCCGCTGGGATGCATCCAAGCCGGATGGCCAGCCCCGCCGGTGCCTGGACACGAGCCGGGCCGAGCGGGAGTTTGGGTTTACTGCGAAGATGGAGTTTGCAGAGGGGATCAAACGGACGATTGAGTGGTATCAGGAGCAGGTGTAGGATTAAGGGAGGCAGTTGTGTGGGATATAAAAAAATCAATACTCGGATGCGGATATGTCGGTGCGGTGACCGGAGCGTGCTTTGCTGAACTTGGTAATGAGGTGATCTTCGTCGATATCGATCCCGTAAAGGTCGCAACTATTGCCACCGGCAGGTCTCCGATCTATAAACCCTGAGCTGATGAACATCTCACAAAAGGGCATCCTCCGGATCTCTGCAACCCCTGATACAAAACAGGCTCAACTACGAACACTCTTCGTGCAGATTGTATTGCAGTGTTTGTGGCAATACCGCTATTATAAGCTCTGTTTTTTTTGGTGGGGTAGTTGATTAGTTTTCATCCTCACCACCTTTTCACTCCCATTCACCGCTTCTCCCTCTCCCCCTGCCTCTCCATCTCTGCCTCGCAGATCCGTTTCACATCACGTGCCTGATGCCGGAGGGTGATCGCGCTCGTCCGCCCTTTCCCCTGCACACCGGTGATCCCGATGAGCTTGTAGCTGGCAAGTGACCGGAGCTGCTCGTAGAAGGAGGTGTAGGAGCAGGAGCAGTAGCCGGAATATGGACCGGAAGAGGGGCTGAAAGAAGAAGGATTGGAAGAAGAATTGGAAGAGGGGTGGGTTGTATTGTTGCCATCTCTTCCGAGGCTGTTCTCTCCGGCATCATCTTTCCCGGCACCATATCCCGGTGCGGGCTCGGCACAGGCTGCTGCTCCTGTTGCTTGTGGTGTAGCTATTTCTGGCGCTGCCGCTTTTCCCGATGCTGTTGCTTCGTTCCCGGCTGATGTAGCCGCTTCTGCTACTTCTTCGACCTCCCCGGATCGTCTCCGCAATGCTTCTCCTTCGATTGCTTCCAGAAGGCACGTGTAGATCCTGCCGGAGGTGGGTGGTGTGGGGGTCGGCGGCAACGTGCTCCCGGAGCTGGTGCTCTCGCAGGCTGTGCTCTCGCTTACCGTCTTCTCGCGGGCAGCCCTGACGCTCTCCCTGTACTCCTTCCAGGCTTCCTCTGTCATGGTTGCGATGACTGAGAGGAGCAGCCGCTCCTTGCCGGTGAGGGTGGAGACGAGTCCACGGAGGTGCGTTGTGCGGGCATCCCCATAGGCGGCGGCGACGTCGTCTTCGGTGACGGTGGTGTGCGCCGCCCGTTCTGCTCTGAGGATGGAGCGTTTCAGGAGGTCGATCCCGACCCGGAGGTCAACGGGTTCTGCTGCTGTCGTCCTGTCCATAATCAGGTCGGTGATCTGGTCAAGGATCTCGGGCGAGACGACGCCAGGGTAGGTCGCCTGCCGAGAACGTTCTCTCAGGATGCCCCGGATCTGGTTGGCGGTATAGGGGGCGAAGAAGACTTCCTGGACGCAGAGGCTGGAGGCGACCGATCGATCCAGTGCACGGGAGATATCGAGTGTGAGGTCGCTCTCCACCAGGATGACCGAGGCACGGCACCCGGGATGGTCGAGGTACAACCGGAGGAGCGAGGAGAGGATCTGGTTGGCGGTGCTTTCATGGATCAGGTGATGGATATCGTCAAGGCAGACCAGCAGGATCGCGTTCTTTGTCTGCAGCGCCTTTGCGACGGCATCCATCAGCTTCCTGAGCGGGATGCCGGAGCTTGGGGGCGCATGGCCGACCAGCTCCCGGTAGATCGTGGAGAAGACTGCAAACGCCGTCCGGCTCCGCTGGCAGTTCACATACACCGGGATCAGGTGATGGGCATGCTCTTTGAGTTCGGCGAAGAGATGGTGGATGCAGGTCGTCTTCCCGGTGGCAGGGAGCCCCCGGCAGAGGATGTTCGCCGGTCGCTGGCCCCGGAGGCCCGGCCTGATCAGGAAGGCCAGCTCTTCGAGTTCGGCATCGCGGAAGAGCACCTGGTCGGGGACATGATCGCACTCGAGGAGATCGGCGTCCTTAAAGAGCGGTTTTTCCGAAAATCTGAAGTTTCGTGAGAAGGATCGTGTTTCACTCTTTCTTTCCATATCATAGAGAATGCACTCCGGGTAATTAGGGGTGAACCGTGGATGGTGAAAGTGAACTGGTGAGGGATAAAGGCTTGTGGGTGGGATACAGAAAGAAAAACCGTTTGAAGATTGGAGACGCGTCACTGAAAGAAAGATATGGGTGGAAGGATAAAGTTGCATATACGCATGGGAACACTCACCAAAGGAGAAGGGCCTGGAGCTCTCTGGTGGCGAGAAACAGCGGATTGCGATCGCCCGCGCCTTCATCGGTGAGCCGGAGATCCTGGTGCTGGACGAGGCGACGAGCAACCTCGACAACGAGTCCGAGGCGATCGTTCAGGAGTCGATCAACCAAAAATCGATTAACAAGATCTCGCAGACCGTGACGACGTTCATCGTGGCGCACCGGCTCTCGATGATCCGGCGGGCGGATACGATCTATGTGATGAGTAGGGGCAGGGTTGTGGAGATCGGCGGCGTGAGACGTTGGTGGAGAGGCAGGGGCGGTATTATGAGTTGTATAAGAGGAATGAGTAAATATTTTTAGGGCTCTTCGCTGATCCGTGTGGGTTTTAAATAGGGTTTGAGTCAACAATGTGTTAATCGGGGTTTGAATCATGCACGAAGAACTGTTCACTCTGGAGCTGAATATCCAAGAGCCATGGATGATAAAACGGGTGGAATTCAACAAGGATGAACGACTCTTGGATCTCTGGATAGACTTTGTCCCAGGGTCCAAGTTTGACTGTCCTGAATGTGGTTCTGGAGGAAAACCTGTTCATGACACTGATGAAAAAACCTGGCGTCATCTCAACTTTTTCCAGAACAAGACGTATCTCCATTGCCGTGTACCTCGTGTCATCTGTGAATCGTGTGGAGTACACAAGGTAGACGTTCCCTGGGCCAGAAAGAAGAGTGGATTTACCCTTTTGATGGATGCACTGATCTTGGTCATGGCTGAGGATATGCCTGTAGCAAACGTTGCGGAGCTGATCAACGAACACGATACACGAATATGGCGTGTTATCCACCATTATGTTCAGGAAGCTCGAAAGAACGAGGATTTCTCTGCTGTCGTATCCATTGGGATTGATGATAAGGCCAGTGCAAAAGGGCATAAGTACATCACTGTCGTTGCAGATCTTGACCAATCGAAGATCATCCATGTATGTGAGGGTCGGAGTTCAGACGCACTCATATCATTTTATCAGGATTTTGTTGCTCATCATGGTGTTCCTGAGAAGATTGAGAGCATCTGTTGTGATATGTCTCCTGCCTATATCAAAGGAATACGAACGAATTTCCCGAATTCAGCAATAATTTACGATAAATTCCATATCATGAAGTTGGTGAACAGTGGCTTGGATGATGTACGACGTGAAGAGCAAGGAGCGAATAAGGCATTGAAGAAGACCCGATACCTCTGGCTGAAGAATCCACATAATCTGACTGCAAAACAACAGAAGCAACTTGGTTCTTTAAAGGATATGAATCTCAAGACATCAAGAGCATATAATCTCAAACTCTCGCTCCAAATGCTTTGGTCACTTGACAGTCAGGAATCTGCAGAAGCCTACTTCAAACGATGGTATTTCTGGGCAACCCACAGCAAATTAGGGCCGATGATTAAGGTTGCAAAAACGTTGAAGAGTCACTGGAATGGTATTGCAAATTATTTCAGATACCGCGTAACAAATGGTCTTTTGGAGGGTTTGAATAGCTTGATTCAGTCAGCAAAAACATCTGCGAGAGGATACCGTTCAACGAAGTATCTGATGACTACAATCTACTTGAAACTGGGGAAGTTGGATTTCGAACTACCCATATGAAATAGCGAAGAGGCATTTTTAGTTATAAGAGCTTAAAGATATCTTTATTGGGAGCTTAACAATGAAAAAAACCGTTTATGTCGGAATGAGTGCCGATCTGATTCACCCTGGACATCTCAATATTATTGAACATGCCGCAAAACTTGGAGAAGTTACAGTCGGTCTTCTTACTGATGAAGCAATTGCGAGTTACAAACGGCTTCCCTACATGGAGTATGAGCAGCGCAAGAAAGTAATTGAGAACATCAAGGGTGTCACTCGCGTCATTCCCCAGACAACCCTCGACTATGTTCCAAACCTTCGCTCTCTCAAACCTGATTATGTCGTTCATGGTGATGACTGGAAAACCGGGGTTCAGACAAAGACGCGCTTACGCGTTATCGACGCTCTTGCAGAATGGAGAGGCGAACTGGTTGAAGTTCCGTACACAAAGGGAATATCTTCAACACAGCTTCACCATGCAATGAAAGAGGTTGGCACAACCCCGGAAATCCGCCTTAAATCGCTGAAACGTATGATACAGGTGAAACCTCTCGTGCGACTGCTTGAAGTACATAATGGGTTAACCGGCTTAATCATAGAAAACCTCTCTGTGGAGATAGAGAATGGCGCTCGCCAATTTGATGGGATGTGGGCAAGCAGCCTCACCGACTCTACTGCCCGGGGTAAGCCGGATATCGAAGCAGTCGACCTCACATCACGCCTCGGTACACTTCATGATGTCCTTGAGGTCACCACAAAACCGATCGTGTATGATGGAGATACCGGTGGACGCCCTGAACACTTTGCATTCACGGTAAAAACCCTGGAACGTCTTGGAATATCCGCGGTCATCATTGAAGATAAAACAGGCTTGAAGCAGAACTCCCTGTTTGGAACAGATGTTGAGCAGACTCAGGACAGTATTGATAACTTCTGTCATAAAATTCGGATTGGCAAATCTTCTCAGGCAACCAATCATTTCATGATCATTGCACGTATTGAGAGCCTTATCCTCGATAAGGGAATTGATGATGCCATGGAACGAGCATGTGAATATCTAAAGGCAGGAGTTGATGGAATTATGATCCACAGCCGCCGAAAGACACCTGATGAGGTTTTTGAGTTCTGTGATCTATATAATCAACTGGAGAAACGAAAGCCTCTGGTAGTCGTACCGTCAAGCTACAGTTGTGTCACTGAAGATAAACTGATCGATCATAGGGTTGATGTAGTCATTTATGCAAATCATCTGATACGCAGCGCGTATCCGGCAATGATGGAAACTGCAAGAACCATCCTTACCTGTGGCCGATCAGCTGAGGCTGATGAGAGAATGATGTCCATTAACGATATTCTTAAACTTATTCCAAATGGAAGGCAATAACTTGATTGATCCAAAAACTACCTTTGATTTTTTCGTCGATGAAGGAGTGGAATTCTTCACAGGAGTTCCAGATTCTTTATTGAAAGACTTCACTTCATATATCTATGATAATGTATCTCCCCAAAAACATGTTATTACTGCAAATGAAGGTGCTGCTATTGCCCTGGCAACCGGTATATACCTAGCAACCGGAAAACCTGCCTTAGTATATATGCAGAATTCGGGAATTGGAAATGCTATTAACCCGCTTCTTTCACTCGCAGATCCTGAGGTTTATTCTATTCCGATGGTTCTCTTGATAGGATGGCGTGGAATGCCAGGCGTTAAAGACGAGCCCCAGCACCTAAAACAAGGTAGGGTTCAGAATTCATTTCTGGATAGTATGGAGATTCCATATCGAATAATTAAACCAGATAGTTCAGAAGTTGGGACAACAATCCACGAATTAATTAATTTATCTCTTCGCCGTAGAAGACCCGTTGCATTGATCATTGTAAAAGATACATTCTCTCCATACATATCTAAAACGTTGAATCAAGATCCTCAGGATGCTCCCATGAGCCGTGAATATGCGCTTACTCGAGTTATCGAATCGCTTGACGAAGACGATCTTGTCGTATCAACAACAGGGATGGCATCGCGGGAAATATTTGAGATACGGGAACGAACCAATTCCGGACATCACCGTGACTTTCTAACGGTCGGTTCAATGGGTCATTGCTCACAGATAGCACTTGGTATAGCACTTGAGTGTCCCAAGAGAAGAGTGTATTGCATTGATGGTGATGGCGCCTTCATAATGCATATGGGTTCAATTGCTATTATTGGGCAGACTGCACCACCTAACCTCAAGCATATTGTTATGAATAATTCTGCACATGACTCTGTTGGAGGTCAGCCAACAGCGGCATCTGTTATGGATCTTACTGGTATTGGGCAGGCATGCAATTACACCACCAGCCGACGCGTCGCTACTGAAACTGAACTGATTGAAAGCCTCACTTGGTTAAAAGATATGCGGGGTCCAGCATTGCTTGAAATCAAGGTGAAAACCGGATATAGAAAAGATTTGGGTCGTCCTTCCCGCCCCCCACTTGAAAATCTTATAGAGTTTACCAAATATATACAGGGAGGCAGACCGTGATCTTTCTTGACCATGATTTTACCAGTGCACTTGACCAGATTCTTGACATTGAATCGCCAAGACGTGTGCTGTTGGTTACCGGTGATATCTCATATGATTCATCCCCTGTGAAACAATACTTTGATAATCATAATAGGAATATGTTCATTGTCCGATATGGTGGATTGGGGAGCAATCCAAACTATGAACGCGTTTTTCGCGCAATTGAAGATCTCAAGAACGGCGATTTTGATTTCATCATAGCTGTTGGTGGTGGAAGTATCCTTGACTATGCAAAACTCATCGCGCTCTATTTGGCCAATACGAATAAATTGGCTGAAAATTTTATGGACTTCAAGGAGTTAAAGGTACAAACACCCTTGGTTGCCATCCCAACAACAGCCGGTACTGGGAGTGAAGCAACCCATTTTGCAGTACTATACAAAGACGAAAATAAGTATTCTATTGCGACAGATGAGATTCTTCCTCGGCATGTCATTGTCGATCCGGTGCTGACGTATAGCATGAGCCCCTCTTTAACTGCCAGTACCGGTATAGATGCGTTATGCCAGGCAATTGAATCATTATGGGCAAAGGGTGCAACTACTGAGAGTAAGGGATATGCCAAGAAGGCACTTCACCTCATTGTGCCAAACCTTGAACGTGCTGTACTCTCGCCTGATGCAGCATCTCGTAAATCAATGGCGATTGGCGCTTATCATGCAGGACAGGCGATTAATATTTCTAAAACTACCGGTCCACACGCGCTGTCTTATCAATTAACCAATGCCTACGGGATCCCCCATGGTGAAGCCGTAGCGATGACGATGGAGGTATTTTTTGAGTTAAATTATCCTTATTTAGATGAAGAAGTGAAGGTTATTTATAATGATGTTTTTTGTATTGAATCACCTGAAGAATTTACTGAGTGGTTTAGCCAATTAAAGGAAATAATTGGACTGCGTCAGGATATCTGGGATGCTGGAGTCCATGATTATATTGAATTAGAGGCCCTTATTTCAAGTTTGAATTGGGAAAGGATGAACAACAATCCTTTTCGTATAGATCCAGTGATTCTTTTCAGCAAATTATGGTGAATTACTTTAAGTATATATGGGATGAATTACATTTAAACAAAATGCGAAAGGGGTTTGAGAAACAATGGACTATTGTCGGGAGGATTTTAATTATGACTTTAATGAAAGGAATAACAGAAGAGGTGGAAAACCACAGGATGTAGAGATAGCAACTGAAAACTTATTATTAATGAAGGAAATATTAAATAAATATGATATAGAATTCTGGTTGATGTTTGGGACACTATTAGGTGCTATAAGAGATAAGGATTTTATTAAACATGATACAGACACAGATATTGGTGGATTCTATCGAGATAATGAAAAATTATTAGCAGCCATACCTGATATGGTTAGTAAAGGTTTCACTCCCATTAGAGCAAAAACCAGCATTGGAGCATATATATTTATAAGAAAAGATGAATATATAGATATATATTTATACAGATTGGTAAAGAACCACATGAATATAAATGTCTGGAATTGTTGGAATTATGAGATCCCAGAGACCTATTTTAAAGAATTTAATCATATCCAATTTTTAAACACTATATTTACTGTTCCATCAAATAGTGATTTATTGTTAGAAGAATGGTATGGTAAAGATTGGCAAGAACCAAAGATCGATACGCATGCTCAAATTAATAAAGTTATCAAACAATCAATTATAAGTAAATTATTTCGGTGGTTTAAAAATTTTGTTTTGATTTCAAGGAGGAGCAATTGATAAATCATCAAAACTATACTCATTATAAGATACAGCCATATTTAAAATATAATTTTTTATTAAATATGCTATATAAAAATTGTTGTATTCAATCATCATATTACAAAGGAGATACTAGATCATGTTCACCAGCAAATCCATCCTCATCACCCGGGGTACCGGCTCCTTCGACAAGCAGTTCACAAAGACCATCCTCGAACGCTATAATCCAAAGAAAGTGATCATCTATTCCCGTTATGAGCTTGAGCTGTTTGAGATGGAGCAGATCTACAACCAGAAATACATGCGCTACTTCATCGGGTATGTCCGCGACCGTGACCGCCTCACGATGGCGATACGGAGTGTGGATTATGTGATCCATGCCACTGCTCTGAAGCAGGTGCCAGCCGCAGAGTATAATCCAATGGAATGTATCAAGACGAATGTCTATGGTGCTGAGAATGTGATCCACGCGGGCCTTTCCGACAAGGTCAAAAGGTGATTATACTCGACAGTTAAGGCTTGAAATCTTATGAGATTATGAAAGTAATTGCTATAATACCTGCCCGTGGGGGTAGTAAACGAGTTCCAAAGAAAAATATCAGGTTGTTAGTTGATAAACCAATGATTGCATATACAATACAAGCTGCACAAATGGCACGTATATTTGATCGTATTATTGTAAGTACTGACGACCCAGAGATTTCGGAAGTTGCAGAAAAATATGGTGCTGAAGTGCCATTCCTTCGTGATACCGCCCTTGCAGATGATTATACTCCCATATCATTGGCAACTCTCAATACTTTGGAAAGGTTGGAGGAGGGAGGAGAATATTATGATCATGTTGCCCAGCTTATGGGGAACTGTCCATTAGTTAGTGAAGAAGATATTAAATCGAGTTATGCTCAATTTATCAATTCAAATTCACCATCACAAATATCAGTCACTCGATTTGGCTGGTTTAATCCTTGGTGGGCAGTAAAATTAAATAATGATGATTCAATTGAAGAATTGTTCAAAGATAATGTTACAAAACGAAGTCAGGATTTACCTCCATTGTTTTGTCCAACTGGAGCTATATGGTGGGCAAAAGTGACCAATTTGCATCAGTTTCAAACCTTCCATTGTCAAGGTAAAACAGGATGGGAAATCCCATGGTGGCGTTCATTAGATATTGATACTGAAGAAGATTTTAGATTTGCAAAACATTTATTACAATACATTAATGGAGATTTATGAGAAATAAGATATTTTTGATACAGTGGTTCTGTTGACATGAATGACGTTGCTGTTTTCTCAACTGTATACCCAGAAGGAAACCAATTTCTACCAGATTGGTATCACTCAATCCTGGCTCAAACAGACAGCAGTTTTGATATATGGATTGGCTGCGATAGGATCTCCGTTTCTGATGCTGAAAAAGCGATGGGGGGCACATTTCCTGCAACATGGATACTCAAAGAGGAGAATGAATCTGCAATTCACCTTCGGGAGAGGATGGTGCGGGAGATTGTCAAGGATTACTCAATGATAATATTTGTAGACAGTGATGATATCCTCATGCCGACAAGAGTCGAAGCAGCAAAAGAAGCTCTGCAGTCTTATGACTTCTATGGATGTTCGATGACACTGATCGATGAGTGGGGTGTTTCTTTGGATCGCCACTTTCGTCTTCCAGAAAACTATGATGTATCTGAATTGATGGTTCGAAAAAATTTGTTTGGTTTAACGAATACTGCTTATCTAACTGATGTATTGGAAAAATGTTTGCCATTTCCAGATAATTGTATCCTATTAGATTGGCTTATCGCCACAAAAGCCCTAAATAATTCTGGACGCTCTTATTTTGATGAGCAGGTGAGAATGCTTTATCGACAGCATTCATTGAATACCGCTCGTGTACTCCCTCCATTCTCTCGTGAGCAAATTCTCCTTTCCACTAAGCGAGTACTGGATCATTACAGCTGTGTTTTAGCATATATCCCAAATTTATCATTAAAGTTTAAGGAGAAAATCATTCTTGCTCAAGCCGAGGTTGCAGAGTTTAACATACGTATCTTGGAATCAGAAGAGCTATTACAATTATACGTGAATGAACTAAATGAGTTATCAATCGATCACATATGGTGGTCGTGTGTAGCAAACCCACAATTGGAGGGACTATGGAGAAATTAGATTTAAATGGACGGCTGGTTGGTAAAAATGAACCTCCGTATATCATTGCTGAGATTGGATCTAATCACAATGGAGACATGGATCTCTGTCGGCAAATGATTGATTCTGCGTATGAATGTGGTGCTGATGCTGTGAAATTTCAGTCATGGTCTGAGTCTTCCTTAATATCGCGCGCGGAATATGCACGAAATACTTCATATGCTGATAAAGAACGACATTTTGGCTCTTTAGAGGAGATGGTGAGAAGGTACGTATTTACACCGGAAGAGCATGTTGATATCTTAAATTACTGCAAGAATAAAGGAATCACATTTCTATCGAGTTGTTTTTCAAAAGAAGAAGTTGACCTGTTGGATTCATTGGATGTTTGTGCATTTAAACTAGCCTCGATGGACATTAATAATATTCAACTTCTTGAATATGTATCAAAAAAGGATCGGCCTGTAATTGTATCAACGGGTATGGCAACGCTTGGAGAAATTGAAAAAGCGGTTCATATACTCCAGTCCGGGAATTGTGGTCCAATAGCCTTGCTTCATTGCATTGCCATTTACCCCCCAGATTATAAAACAATTAATTTACATAATATAAAAATGCTGGAACACACTTTTGATCTTCCAATTGGTTTTAGCGATCATTCAATCGGTACTTCCATACCCATTGCCTCAATTGCATTAGGAGCATGTATTGTGGAAAAACATTTCACAATAGATAAATCTCTTGAAGGATGGGATCATGCTATCTCCTCAGATCCTGAAGAATTGACCTATATCGTGCGAGAAGGAAATAATGTATTTAATTCTCTTGGAAGTACTGTACGTGTTGTCAGTTCTGATGAGTTGGCGAAACGGAAGGCATTCAGACGAAGAATGGTTGCAAAAAATTCTATGAAAAAAGGTAATCTTATCACTTTGGATGATGTGGATTTCAAGAGACCTGGTAATGGAATCAATCCTGATGAATATAAGTATGTTATAGGTAGAACATTAAATCGTGATGTTGAGACAGATGAAGAACTCGAATGGACGGATTTTTACTGATGCATAAATATGTTCATAACATCAGGTAATATTTATATATTACTTATTATTTTATTATCATAATGATTTGATTCATGATAAATTGTGGTGAAAATATGAAAATATTATGGGTATCTGCCAATATGCTTGGTTATGAGGTGTTCCCTGAATTACTCGATTTTCCAGAAATAACAATCTCTGGCATTGTTACACTTGCACCTTCCACAAATACAATAATGTATGATGGTATACCGGCAGATGAATGGAAAAAATGGAATATTCCAGTATTTGAAGTGGAAAACATTGGTGATAAAGTAGATTTAATTCAGTCTTTGGCACCAGATCTTATTGTAATGTGTGGATGGAGGCAAATTATACCTTCATCTCTTTTGGCCATCCCCAAGCAAGGCATTATTGGGTTTCATCCCACTTTACTTCCAATTGGAAGAGGGCCTGCACCCATTATCAATTCTATTATTGAGGGAGTCACTGAAACAGGTGTCACAATGTATTATCTTGATGAAGGTCTTGACTGTGGAGACATCGTAGGACAATCAAAGTTTTCCATAACTGAAGATGATTATGCAATAGATGTGTATAATAAGATCATTTTAGCAACAAAGCTTCTTATTCGTCAATATGTACCCCAGATTGTCAAAGGAACGGCACCTCGCATCCAACAGGATCATAGTAAAGCTACATATTTTCCTAAACGAACACTTGAGGATAATGAGATTAATATTGAAACGGATAATATTAACATTGCCTTACGGAAAATCAGGGCATTATCTTACCCCTATAGAGGTGCATTTATCCGCTTATCTGGAGAGAAGCTTGTTATTTGGAAGGCTGGTTTTAATGGAGATGAAAAATGAAAATCCTCATCATTGCTCCCCACCCTGATGATGAAGTTCTCGGATGCGGTGGAACAATTGCAAAATATGCTGCCCGTGGAGATACTGTAAGCATTTGTTATGTTACGAGTGCATATATGCCCGACTGGTCTGAAGAGTATCTCAATACAAAAGAGGAAGAAATCAAAAAATCAAACAATATCCTTGGAATATCAAAACGAATTGATCTCGAGTATCCAACGGTTAAATTAGATACAATCCCTCAGAAAGAAATCAATGCCTCATTATCTAAAGTTGTTTTAGACGTGCTCCCGGATTGCGTCTTTATCCCACATCGAGGTGATCTGAATATGGATCACCGCATTGTCCACGATGCATCACTTGTTGCGCTCAGGCCAATCCATCATCGATGTAGTAAGATTTTGGCATATGAAACTCTTTCAGAAACAGAATGGGGCACAGGCTTTGGTTTTTTTGAGCCCAGGTATTATGTCGATGTAACATCAACTCTGGAATTAAAGATTGAGGCGATGGAGGTATTTGAAACAGAGTTGAAAGAAAGCCCACATCCACGTTCTCGTGAGGGCATTACCTGTCTCGCAAAAAAGCGGGGTTCGGAGATCCTTGTAGGAGCTGCAGAGGGATTTGTACCGATACGTATAGTTGATTGATAGAATAAACAATTTTTATTAATGGTCATTTATTTCACAATCCGCACCCTCATCA